>Ga0256840_1001331_pt1 | contig 23528 bp, 25 predicted proteins | sample 355202metaG_FD_185969 | JGI IMG/M metagenome (GOLD analysis project Ga0256840, IMG submission 185969) | Hydrothermal vent microbial communities from Mid Atlantic Ridge, Atlantic Ocean - 355-202 | ecosystem: Environmental > Aquatic > Marine > Hydrothermal vents | place: Atlantic Ocean: Mid...
AGAAAAAAAGCGCAAATTACTCTCCAGAAATTCTCTATAATATCTTCACGTTGAGGTTTGACGGCGAGGTGATATCAATAGCGTTGTGATAGCTGTGTATCGCTTAACCTGACGGCTATGCGCTATGGGCAACCACCTAAAGAGACCGACTCTTTTGGTAACAGTTCAGCAGTGCGTCAGCTGTGCTCTCGCTTACCTGTCCACATGTGGCGCACTGCTGAACTGTTACAATTGATTTCGGGAATTAAGGTCGTTTCCAGTAACGGTGAACTATTACCTCGCCACAGGGGAATAGCGCTCAGGCATGCCAGAACAGACCTGTGGATTCGGGGGCAATTGCACCTTTGGGGTGAAAAGAGCTGGTCACCCTGTGAAGGGGGCACAGCTGCAGGGATGGGACGCCCGGGGGCATGACAGCTTCTGGTCCCTGTTTCTCCACCTGTCAGTCCGGTCCGGAATTTCAACAGATGCGGGGCAGCGGTTCACCGGTCAGGGGCTCCACCAGGCGGGTACCGCCGGCAATGGTGGTCAGGATCACCCGGCCGGGATGACGCCGGGTTACCCGGCCGATGATGGCGCTTTCCTTGCCTTCGGCAACGGACCGCATACGCTGCAGTACTGCCCGTGCCTGTTCCGGGGCGACAAGGACAATGCATTTACCCTCGTTGGCCAGGTAGAGAGGGTCAAGGCCCATGAGCTCACAGGCGGCCCGGACCTGCGGGCGCATGGGGATGGCCTGTTCCTCGATCTCCATGCACAGGTCCGTTGATCGGGCGATCTCGCTGAGTGCCGTGCCCAGGCCGCCCCTGGTCGGGTCGCGCATGGTGTGGATTGCGTCACCTGCCGCGGCAATGATCTCGCGGACGAGAAAGTGCAGGGGCCGGGTATCGCTTTCCAGGCGGCCATCCACCTGCAGTCCCTCGCGGCTGGTGAGGATCGTGATGCCGTGGTCGGCCAGGCTGCCGGAGAGGAGGATCACGTCGCCGGGACGGGCCTGTGCCGTGGACACCTTGACGTCCCGGTCGACAATACCGATGCCGGATGTGTTGATGAAGATCCGGTCCGCCTTGCCCCTTGGGACCACCTTGGTATCACCGGTGACAACGGGTACGCCGGCGTACTCGCAGGCGGCGGCAATGGATCTGATGATCCGTTCCAGGTCGCCCACGGCCAGCCCTTCCTCCAGGATGAGGCCCAGGCTGAGGCAGTGGGGCCTGGCGCCGCGCATGGCCAGGTCGTTTATGGTGCCGTTGACAGCCAGCTCGCCGATGCTGCCGCCCGGGAAAAACACCGGATCCACGACGTAGCTGTCCGTGGAAAAGACGAGGTTGCCCAGGACCTGCGGCAGCACGGCCGCGTCTTCAAGCTGATGCAGCACCGGGTCGGTGAGGTGCCTGAGAAAGAGCGAGCTGATCAGGTCCTGGCTTGCCAGGCCGCCGCTGCCGTGATCAAGAAGAATACGGTCGTCCATGGTGTCGTCCTTGTCAAGTTGTACTCCGCCGGTAAAAGTATCGGTATTTTCAGGTGGTTGCCGACAGCGGTGAACTGTTACGTCCACCGTCATCGCAGTCAAACCGATGGTGAACGGGTTTCTTTTTCCCGGGGAGATGTCACAGGGTGTCGCCGTACCGGTACCAGGCGGCACAGGTTCCTTCGCTGGAGACCATGCACGGCCCCACCGGTGCGGACGGGGTGCAGCGGCTGCCGAAAAGCGGACAGTCCGGGGGACGGCTGATGCCCTTCAGGATCTGGCCACAGCGGCACCCCCCGGGCTCGGCGGATTCGGGTACCCGGATCTCCAGCCTCCTGGTGACATCGAACCGTTCATATTCCCGCCGCAGGGTCAGGCCGCTGGCGCCAATGGTTCCCAGGCCCCGCCAGTCACTGTCCACCGGTGTGAAGACGGTGCGGACCATCTCCCTGGCTTTCCGGTTGCCCTCTTCGGTGACCGCACGGCCATAGCAGTTGCCGACCTCGGGCCGTCCCCTGTTGATCTGTTCCACCAGGGCGATGATGGCCGTCAGGATGTCGGTGGGCTCGAATCCGGCCACGGCGCAGGCCAGGCCATACCTGTCGACCAGGAACCGGTAGGCCCCGGCGCCGATGATCACGCTGACATGGCCCGGGCAGAGGAGGGCGTCCACCTGCAGTTCCGGGTCCTGCATGAGGATGTCCAGGGGGGGCGGCATGACCTTGTTGGCAGGGAAGATGCAGAAGTTGCCGGTGGTGTTTTTCGCCGCAGCCAGGATGGTCGCGGCAATGGTCGGGGTCGTGGTCTCGAAGCCCACGGCCAGGAACACCACCAGACGTTCTTTCTCCTGCCTGGCCAGTTGCAGCGCGTCCATGGGGGAGTAGACGATCCGCACGTCCGCGCCCCCGGCCCGGGCATCGGCCAGGGAACCGGTACTGCCGGGGACCCGGATCATGTCGCCAAAGGTGGTGATGGTGATACCCGGACGGGATGCCAGCTCGACAAAGGCGTCGATTACGCCGCTGGGGGTGACGCAGACCGGACAGCCCGGACCGGAAACAAGTTCCACCGCCGGGGGCAGCATCCGGCGTAACCCGTGCCGGAAGATGGACATGGTGTGGGTCCCGCAGACCTCCATGATGCGAACCGGCCGGGTCGTGATTTCGTGCAGCCTGCCGCTCAGTGAACGGACCAGGTCTTTCGCCCGGAATTCATCGACATACTTCATGACTGCCCACCGTTGTCTTCCTCCACCATATGTTCCGCCATCTCCCGCATCAGGCGCAGGTTGATTTCCGCCTCTGCCGCATCCAGGCAGTGGATGGCAAAACCGGCATGGATGATCAGGTAGTCGCCCACCCCGGGGCTTCTGTCCACCAGGTCCAGGCGGACCTCCTTTATGATGCCGTCGGACTCGACCACGGCGACGGGCGGATCGAGCAGCGAGTCACCACCACCCTTGATCTCGATGACCTGCATGGGGATAGCAAGGCACATATTTTTGTCCTCCTGCAAGTTTGTTTTTCCAGCAGGTGCGTGCAGATACGGTTCATCACCTTCGACAACCTGCCACGTATGCCTGGCCCACGGCGATGCCGCCGTCGTTGACCGGTATCTGCTCACCGGTGAAGACCCGGAAGCCTTTGTGTTGCAGTTGCTCCGAGAGCATCTCGAGAAGCAACCGGTTCTGGAAGCAGCCGCCGCCAAGCAGAACCGTGCGGGTTGCGTGCCGGGGGGCGAGGTGTTCCAGTATGCCACAGGTGGAGCGGATTATCCAGCAGTGAAAGGCGAGGGCAATGGTCTCCGGGGCGCGGCCCGCTTCGAGATCCCCCTGGATCCCGGCAAGCATGGGGCGGAAATCGAGGAGACAGCCGTCTGCCGACGTGTTGAAGAGAGGGGCGTATCGATACATGACATCCTCCGGCGGGCTGTTTCCGTAAGCCTGCCAGGCCAGGGCTTCGAGTTCCATGGCCGCCTGTGCCTCGAACAGGGACTCCTGGCGGATGGCAAGCAGCGAGGCCACCGCGTCAAACAGGCGTCCCATGCTCGATGTGAGCGGGGTGTTGATCTTTTGGCGTATTATCTGCGCAATGCCCAGCCGCAGGGGAGGTGCGATGGAGCGCAGGGACGGGGGCAGAGAGCTGGCGTCGCTGATATCGACACCGTCGGCCGCAAGGAGCGCCAGGCCCATGCGCCATATCTCGCGGGCGGCACGGTCTCCGCCTGGCAGCGGCAGGGGGGCCAGGTGGGCCAGGCGCCGGTACCTGCGGCCGCGGACAAGGAGGATCTCTCCGCCCCACACGGTGCCGTCCGCTCCCAGGCCGGTGCCGTCGTAGATGACGGCCAGGCCGTGATCCAGGTCGTGCTCCGCCATGATTGCCGCCGCATGGGCGTGATGGTGCTGGACCCTGGTGCAGGGCAGGCCCAGGGATGCGGCGTAGCGGCTGCTCAGGTAGTCGGGGTGCAGGTCGCAGACGACCCGCTGCGGGCGGATGGCCAGCGCCTCCTGCAGAAAGCGGACGGATTCCTCGAAAAACAGCATGGTGTCCGCCCCCTTGAGGTCGCCGATGTGCTGGCCAGTGAAGATCTGTCCGTCGCGGGTGAGACAGAAGCTGTTCTTGAGTTCCGCGCCGCAGGCGAGCAGGGAGCCGGTGACATCGGCCCTGACCGGCAGGGGCACGTAGCCGCGGGCACGACGGATCACCTGCGGACGGCCGCCGCTGACCCGGACCAGCGAGTCGTCCACCCGGGTCACGATCCCGCGGTCATGGAGCAGGAAGTAATCGGCCATGGCCGCCAGCCGGTGCAGGGCGTCGCGGTTGCCGGTGCAGATGGGCTCGTCGCTGGCGTTGCCCGAGGTCATGACCAGGACGGAGGGGCATTCTCTCTCTGCAAAGAGCAGGTGGTGAAGCGGGGTATAGGGCAGCATGATGCCCAGTTCTCCCACGCCCGGGGCCAGGTTGTCCGCCAGGGGAGCGTTTTTTTTCCTGGCCAGGACAATGGGGCGCTGCCGGCCGCAGAGCAGGTCACGTTCACGGGCCGAGAAAACGGCCAGGGTCCCGGCCGTTGCCGGGTCCGCGGCCATGACCGCCAGGGGCTTGGCCGGACGGCCCTTTTTTTCCCGCAACCGCTGCACGGCCTCCCGGGATGCGGCATCGACCGCCAGGTGGAAGCCGCCCAGTCCCTTGATGGCGACGATGGCGCCATCCGCCAGGGCGCGGGCGCATTCGGTCAGGCACTGGTTGTCGTTGCCGGCGGCCAGCAGGCGCCCCCGGTGGTCGTTCCAGCTCAGTGAGGGTCCGCAGGCGGGACAGGCGTTGGGCTGGGCATGGAAGCGGCGGTTTTTTGGGTCATGATATTCCTGTTCGCACCGGGGGCACATGGTGAAGGAGGCCATGGAGGTGTTCTTGCGGTCATAGGGGGTCCTGCTGATGATGGTCAGTCGTGGTCCGCAGTTGGTGCAGTTGGTAAAGGGGTAGCGGTACCGACGGTCGGCGGGTGAAAAGATCTCCTCCAGGCATTGGTCGCAGGTGGCGATATCCGGGGAAATGAGCGTGGAGCGCTCGTCTGTGGACGTGCTGGCGGCAATGGAAAAGGTATCGGACGGTTCCCGGTCAATGCCGTCCTCAACCCGGATGGTGAAGATCTGGGCCAGGGGGGGCGGGCTCTCCCGTATCTCCTGCAGGAACCGCCGGGTCATTGCCGCCGGGCCTGATAAACGGATCTCCACACCGGTGCCGGTGTTGGCGACAGATCCGGTCAGGGCCAGGGAGCGGGCCAGGTTACAGACAAACGGCCTGAAGCCGACGCCCTGGACAACACCCTGGATGCGGATGAGCAGGTGGGTCATTTTTTCCGTGGTCATGGTTCCGTGGCCGGGGCAGCGGTCATTTGCCCGGGAACAGGCGGTTGCTGACCAGGGTGAGGAAGATGGCAAAGATGATGGCAGCCATTCCCATCAGGACATTGTAATAGGGCGGCGCCACCAGGGCCAGGCGGATGAACATCGTGGACAGCGCATATCCCGAGTTCCGGAAGATGGAGAAGAAAGAGGGGAGAAAACACTGGGAGATGAGAACGACCAGGATGTCGGTCAGGATGAGGAGGGTGTAGAAGTTATGAAAGAAGTCGATGGAGCCCTGGCCCGAAAGGAACAGGTAGATGCTCTGGCCGCCCATGAGAAGAAAACAGGTCAGGAGAAAGAGGGAGATGCTCTTCTTGGCAGAGACGAAGCGGTACAGGTCGCCTGGCTGGCCGGCCCCCTCGGAGGTATGTTCGTGGAGCTGGTAGAAGACGCCGAGCAGGGCGAAGATGACCAGGGCGCCGAACCCGTCGGACAGGATCTTGAGGATCGCCGCCTCGTTGCCGCTGAAGCTGAGCGGTTCGGGGAAATGGGAGAGTTCCTTGAAGGCGTCGCGCAGGAGGATCAGGGACAAGAGTTCGAACTGCTTGCCCATGGACCTGGAAAACGAGCAGGGCAGGGCAAATATCAGGCCCAGCACCTCCAGGATCAGGATGACGGTGAAGGCGGCGCCGATGGCGGAGAAGTGATTGTCAGGGAGCATCGATGCCATGGGCCCGGGCAGGTTGTGCCGCCGGTTGAGCTCGATCAGGACCAGGCTGCCGACAAAGAGGCAGACCAGCAGGACCGAGATCCTTTTGTGAACCCGTTCGTGTTCCCAGGAGGTATGCAGCCGGTCGAAGATATAGGTAATCCGCTCGTAGAAAAAATCCATGGCTATATTTTCTAGGTGGAACTTGTGCAAACAGTGCATGCACAAAAAAATTGTAAACTTTTTTGGTTGATTTTCAGATTATTAGCGCTATAAAGAGAGTGTTGCAATATATTTTATATAAAGAGGCACAAAATGCACACCTCTGTTCGTCCGCCACTCGTTGTCTACGGATGCGGGAACATCCTTCTCGGGGATGATGGTTTCGGTCCCGCGGTCATCGCCCGTCTCCGGGCAGAAGATGATCTGCCGGCAGGGGTGCTGCTCGAGGATGTCGGCACCGGTATCAGGGAGTATCTGTTTGATTATCTTCTTGCTCCCGATCTGGCTCCTGAGCGCCTGGTGATACTGGATGCAGTGGATTTTCCGGGACGCAGGCCGGGCGAGGTCTTTTCCATCCTGCCGACATCCATTCCTGCAGAGAAAATTCATGATTTTTCCCTGCACCAGTTTCCCACCGTCAATCTCCTGCAGGAACTTTCCGTCCATACCTCTTCCCACGTGCACATCATCGCCGCCCAGGTGGAAAATATCCCGGATGTAATCGCGCCCGGGCTTTCCCCGTCCATGGAGGCGGCGGTCAGGGAGGCGGCTGAACGGGTACGACAGGTTATAGCAGGCATCTGTCCGGTCAATGAATACGAGGTGAAGGTCCCATGATCCATGAATTCAAGGTAAGTGAACTGGCTGAGGAGTTCGGTGTCCATCGGAATACCATACGCAACTGGATTACAAACGGCTCGCTCAAGGCGGAACTCGGTCCTGGTCGCCGTTACATGATGCAGTGGGAGGACTACCTGGCCCTCTGTGAAAAGTTCGGTCGCCAGCCGCGCCTCAAGCCCGGCCAGGAATTTGACCCGGCCGCACTCCGGAAAATGACCTCCGGGGTCAGGCTGCCTCCCCTGCTCCTCAACGAGCGGGAAACGACACTCTACGACGATCCCTCCTGGGCCGATGTCTGCCTGACCTGCGGCACCTGTGCCTCTGCCTGTCCCCTGTCCGGGGTGGACGGGCTTGACCCGCGCAAGGTCGTCCGCATGGCGTTTCTCGGCCTTGAGACCGAGCTGCTTGCCTCTGACTGGCCCTGGAAATGCACCATGTGCTCCAAGTGCGAGGAAGCCTGTCCGATGAACGTGGAGATCGTGCAGCTCATCCGCCGTATCCGCTCCCGTCGCGACCGGGACAAGGTGCCCGGCCCCATTCACAAGGGCGTGGTGACCTGCCTTGAACGGGGCAACAACCTGGGAATCCCCAAGGAGGATTTTCTCTTTCTCCTTGAAGACCTGGGCGAGGAGCTTGCGGAAGAGGCCTGCCCCGGGTTCAAGACACCGGTGGACCAGTATGGCGCCAGGATCATGGTGACGGTCAACTCCAAGGAGCCGTTTGCCGAGCCCGATGACATGAAGTGGTGGTGGAAGATCTTCTATGCCGCCGATGAATCCTGGACCATCCCGTCCGACAACTGGGAGGGCGTCAACTGGGGTCTGTTTTCCGGGGATGACGAGGCGATGAAGACCATTGTCGGCCGCCTGGTCGACAACATGCGACGATTGAACTGTTCGGCCCTGTTGTTCCCCGAGTGAGGCCATGCCTACTATGCGACCCGGTCCGGGTTGCAGAAGTGGTTCCCCGAGGCCCTCGATGAGTTCAGGGTGTACTCGGTCTTTGACCTGTTGCTCGAATATATCCGTGATCAGCGTATCACCCTGGATCCCGAAGTGCACCAGGTCCGTACAACATACCATGATCCGTGCAATTACGGTCGGAAATCTCTCAAGGCCTTTGGTCACGGTTATTTCGAGGAGGGACGGATCATCACCCGTGCCTGTTGCCCGGACTTTGTCGACATGGCCCCAAGGGGGAACGGGAATTACTGCTGCGGGGCCGGAGGCGGGGCATGGGCCATGCCCTTTGATGCCGAGCGTGTCTATTACGGCAGGATCAAGGCGCGTCAGGTGGAGGAGACCGGGGCGGAACTTGTGATAACCCCTTGTCATAACTGCCGGGATCAGCTCCTGAAATCGCTGAACAAAGAGTTCGATCTCGGTATTGAGGTCAAGTATCTGTGGGAACTGGTGGCGGACGCTCTTGTCCTGCCGCAAGAGGCAACGCAGACCGTGGATGAAAACGAGTGAGGAGGCAGCGGAGATGCTGAAAAACAAGACGATCGGTTCGGTAATGGTTGTTGGCGGCGGTGTCACAGGGATGCAGTCAGCCCTTGATCTGGCGGATGCCGGCTATTTCGTCTACCTGGTCGAACGTTCGGGCGCCATCGGCGGGGCCATGGCCCAGCTGGACAAGACCTTTCCCACCAATGACTGCTCGATGTGAATAATCGCGCCAAAACTGGTTGAGTGCGGTCGGCACTTGAACATCGAGTTGATGACGCTCTGCGAGGTAACTGATATTGCCGGCAGTGCGGGAGATTTCAGGGTAACGGTCAGGGAGCATCCCCGATACGTCGACATGTCGAAATGTATCGCCTGCGGGGAGTGCGCCGCCAGTTGCCCGAAAAAGGTGGAAGACGAATATAACGCGGGAACTGCCAGGCGTAAGGCGATCTATGTGAAATACGCCCAGGCTGTGCCGCTGAAATACCAGATTGACCCTGAGGCCTGCATCTGGCTCAGGAAACCCGGGCGGTGCGGGGCATGTGTCAAGGCCTGTCCGGCCGGGGCCATCAATTTCGATGACACGGAGAAGATCCACGAGATCGAGGTCGGCTCCGTTATCCTGGCACCGGGATTCGAATGTTTTGATCCCTCCGGCACCGAGGTGTTCGGGTACGGCGAGTATCCCAACGTGATCACCTCCATGCAGCTTGAGCGCTATCTCTCCGCATCCGGTCCCACCGAGGGGCACCTGGTACGCCCGTCCGACGGCAAGGAGGTCCGGAAGATGGCCTTCCTCCAGTGTGTGGGGAGCAGGGACGAGAACCTCTGCGGCAACTCCTACTGCTCGTCCGTGTGCTGCATGTATGCCATCAAGGAGGCGGTTATCGCCGGTGACCATGTCCCGGGACTGCAGACGTCCATCTTCTACATGGACATGCGGACCCATGGCAAGGAATTCGACGAGTATTACCAGCGGGCCAGGAAGGAATCAGGGATCCGTTTCGTCCGCTGCCGGGTCAACGGTGTCGAGCGCCAGGGCCGCGAGGGAGACCTGCGTCTCCATTATGTCAATGAACAGGGACAGCAGATCGAGGAGTATTTCGACATGGTGGTCCTCTCTGTCGGCCTGGAGACACCCAAACATGTCCTGGAACTCGCCGACAGGGCCGGAGTCCGGCTGACTCCCCATAATTTCGCCGCTGTATCGGATTTCTCTCCGGTCAGCACCTCCAGGGACGGCATCTTCACCTGCGGTGCCTTTGCCGGGCCAAAGGATATCCCGCAGTCGGTCATGGAGGGGTCTGCCGCGTCCGCCGCTGCCGCCGATATCCTGGCCCCGGCCCGTCACCAGTTGACCCGGCGGCAAAGCTTTCCGCCGGAACGCGATGTTGCCGGCGAGGAGCTGCGGATCGGTGTCTTTGTCTGCCACTGCGGTTCCAATATCGCCGGCTACGTGGACGTGGAAGACGTGGCCGACTACGCCGCCACCCTGCCCGGCGTCGTTCATGTGGAACGGAATCTCTTTACCTGTTCCCAGGATACCCAGGACCTGATGGTCAGGGTGATCCGGGAAAACAGCCTCAACAGGATCGTTGTCGCCGCCTGTACGCCGCGGACCCATGAGCCCCTGTTCCACGAGACCATCCGGGCCGCCGGCCTCAACGAGTATCTCTTCGAGATGGCCAATATCCGCAACCAGGATTCCTGGGTCCATACCGGGGACCGGGGGGCCGCGACCGCAAAGGCAAGGGACCTGACCCGGATGGCGGTGGCAAAGGTGGCCTGGCAGGGGGCACTCCGGAACGTGGAGGTCCCCATCACGCCCCGCGCTCTGGTGATTGGTGGTGGCCTGGCCGGCATGGCCGCCGCTCTCAACCTCGCCCGGCAGGGATTTCCCGTGGATCTCGTCGAAAAGGCCGGGGTCCTGGGCGGCAATGCCCTCCACCTGCACAAGACCTGGTCGGGTGAGCATATCATCCCCAGGCTGAGCGCCATGGAGCGCGAGGTGAGATCCCATGCACTGATCACCCTGCACCTGCAGTCCGAGGTGGTTGCCGCCGAGGGCTATGTGGGCAATTTCACGTCAACCCTCCGGACGAAATCCGGCAGAAAGACGGCCATCGCCCACGGCGTCGCCATCATCGCCACGGGCGCTTCCCGGCTGATGCCCGACGAGTATGGCTACCGTGAGCATCGGGAGGTGGTCTCTGCCCTGGAGTTCGACAAGCTGCGCGAGATCGGTGACAGGCAGGTGAAGAAGAGCAATGTCTTTGTCTTTATCCAGTGCGTCGGTTCGCGGGAGTCGGATCGCAACTACTGCTCCAAGGTCTGCTGTACCCACTCGGTCCAGGCCGCCATTGAGCTGAAGAAGGAAAAACCTTCCCGCAGGATCTATATCCTCTACCGCGATATGCGTACCTATGGACAGCGCGAGACCCTGTACAGGAAGGCGCGGGAGATGGGGATCGTCTTCATCAACTACGAGCTGCACGGCAAGCCGGAGGTGAAAAAGAAGGGCAGCCGCCTGGCGGTGGAGGTCTGGGACCATGTTCTCCACCGGCCCCTGGAGATTCAGGCCGACATGCTGATCCTGGCCGCGGCCATCATCCCGGCTGCCGGGGCCAGGAAGCTGGCCCGCCTCTACAAGGTGCCCCTGGACAACCACGGGTTTTTCCAGGAGGCGCATGCCAAGCTGCGGCCGGTGGATTTCGCCACCGACGGCCTGTTCGTGGCCGGGATGGCCCATTATCCCAAACCGGTGGAGGAATCCATTGCCCAGGCCTTGGCCGCCTCGTCCAGGGCTGCCACGCTCCTGTCCCGCGAGCGGATCACCCTGGACGGTATCAAGGCGGAAGTGGATCCTGCCCACTGTGACGGCTGTGCTCTCTGTGTCGATGTCTGCCCCTACCATGCCATCAGCCTGGTGGAGGAGACGGACAGGGAAGGCACGGTCCATCAGCGGATCCTCATCAACAAGGCCCACTGCAAAGGGTGCGGGCTGTGCCAGGGGACATGTCCCAAGCGGGGAGTCGCCGTGGCCGGGTTTACCCTCCACCAGCTCGAGAGCCAGGTTGACGCGGCCCTGTCTGTCTGAGCCCGTCCCGGGCGCCGCCGGAAGAGCCGGTGCTGGCCTGTTGCCTGCTCGACGAGAAGGAATTTACGGTATTTCAAGGAGAAGAGACAATGGCTTTTGAACCGAAAATACTTGCTTTCTGCTGCAACTGGTGCTCATATGCCGCCGCCGATCTGGCCGGAACCTCCAGGATGCAGTATCCGCCCAATGTGCGGATCATCCGGGTCATGTGTTCCGGCATGGTGCATCCCGAGCTGATTTTACGCGCCTTTGACAAGGGGGCCGACGGTACCATGGTCCTGGGCTGACACCTTGGTGAATGTCATTACCAGGATGGTAATCACAAGGCATTGTCCCGGGTGGACATGGTCCATGAACTGATGGAGGATTTCGGCTACGAACCGGAACGGCTGATGGTGGCCTGGTGTTCGGCCGCCGAACCGGACAGGTTTGTCGAGGCCGTCACCACGATGACCGAGCGGATCAGGAAACTCGGCCCTGTTGCCGTGAATTCGGATGCCCCTCTGGCGGCATAGGAGGAGATCATGGGCGTACGTGTAGCAGAGGAATGGTTGCATTCCTGTTCCGGTTGCGAGATAGCGCTGCTCAATATCGGCGAGCCGCTCATCGACCTGCTGGAGCAGATCGATTTTGTCCATATTCCTGTCCTCATGGACCATAAATACTATGGCCGGAAGGGAGAGGGGGACCGGCTCGATATCCCCGAGGCCGAGGTGGGGATCGTCTCCGGCGGGGTGGCCAACGAGGAGCACCTGGAGGTGCTGGAGGCCATGCGCCGTCAGTGTCGGATCCTGGTCGCCCTTGGGACATGCGCCAGTCACGGCGGGATCCCGGCCCTCATGAACTCCTGGGGCATGGAAGAGGGAATAAAGGACTATTATGCCACACCGACCACCGATCCGTGCCAGGTGCCCGGAGAGATCGTTCCCGCCCCCCTGGACAGGGTCTATGCGGTGGATGAAAAGGTGAAGGTCGATCTTGTCCTGCCCGGTTGTCCACCCAATCCGCGCCTGATCGCGGAGGTGGTGACGGCGCTGGTCGAGGGACGGGATCCGGTCCTGCCGGACAAGTCGGTCTGTGATACCTGTCCCACCCGGCGGGAGGGCAAGGGCGGTGTCCCCAGGGTCCGGCGGTTTCTCGACAATGCAGAGTATGATCCGCACAGACCGGTCAGCGAGATGCGCTGCCTGCTCGAACAGGGATTCATGTGCATGGGGCCTGTGACCGCGGCCGGATGCGAACGGGAAGGCGCACCTGCCTGCATCGGCGCCAGGGTACCGTGTAGGGGATGTTTCGGGCCTGTCAGGCGGGAAGGGAACCAGATGCTGGACATGATGAACGCTCTGGCCAGCAATGGTGTGGATTTCAAGTCAGTGGTCGATCGGCGTTCCATCTTGCGTTTTTCCGGGGCGCATGGTCTGCTCAGAAAGATGCGGTCCGGAAAATGAGGGAGGAAACACCCATGGGAAATGTGATCAATATACAACCGGTGACCCGCATCGAGGGGCATGCGAAGATCGCCATTCACCTGGATGACGAGGGCAACGTGCGCGATGCCTTTCTCCATATCATGTCCCTGCGCGGGTTTGAGAAATTCATCGAAGGACGACCGGCCGAGGAGGTACCGCGCATCGTCAACCGTATTTGCGGTATCTGTCCCTGGATGCACCACCTTGCCGCCAACAAGGCCGTTGACGCCTGCTTTGGTGTGACTCCCGCGCCCACAGGGCATAAACTGCGGGAACTCTGCCAGGTCATGGCGCATATCAATGACAAGATCCTGCATTTCTTCTTCCTGGCCGCACCTGACTTCGTTCTCGGGCCGGACAGTGACTACTCGGTCCGCAACGTGACCGGTATTGTCCGTGAGGCGCCGGACCTGGCCAGGCAGGTGGTCAGGATGCGGCAGCTCGGCCAGATGATGCTGGAACGCTTTGCCGGCAAGGCCATTCATCCCGTTGCCGGGGTGGTCGGCGGTTTTGCCAAGCCCATGACCAGGGAAGAGCGTGACCGGCTCTTGGCCGATACCGGGGAACTGCTGGAGTTTGCCCTGTTTGCCATGGATTTCGCCAGGAAGGATGTCTTTGCCAGGTATGAAGATATCATCGGTGAGCTCGGCACGATAACCACCGGTTTCCTTGGCACGGTCGACGATTCCGGGGCACTTCGTCTCTACGACGGACACCTGCGGCTCATGAAGGCGGACGGAACCATCACCGAGTTCCCGGTAAGCGAGTATGACCAGTATCTGGCAGAACACGTGGAGGCCTGGACCTATGGCAAGATGCCCTATGCCAAGTGCTGGGACGAGGGCTTTTCCATGGACCTTGCCTCGCCAAAGGGGATCTACCGGGCAAACACCCTGGCCCGCATCAATGTCGCTGACCGGATCGCGACGCCGTATGCTCAGGAGGAGCTGGAGGCCTTTCGCGACAAGTTCGGCCGGCCGGCCCAGGGCACCCTGCTCTATCACTGGGCGCGGCTGATCGAACTGGTCTATGCCTGTGAGCGGAGTATCGAGCTGCTGCAACAGGATGACATCATGGACACCGATGTCAGGGCCAGGGCCGAGGCCGGGGCCGGCCGCGGTATCGGGGCCGTGGAAGCGCCGCGCGGCACACTGATCCACGATTATACCACGGATGAAAACGGGTGTATCGTCAGGGCCAACATGATTGTCGGTACCACCCACAACATCGCGCCCATGAACATGAGCGTCAAGGAGGCGGCAACCAGCCTGATCAGGGGCGGCGACTACGACGAGGGGTTGCTGAACAAGGTGGAGATGGCGGTCAGGGCCTATGACCCGTGAATGTCCTGTGCCACGCACCGCCTGGATGGCGGTCTGCCCCTGACTGTAACCCTGGTCGACAGCGCAGGCAATCCGATCAAGACCCTTGCCAACACGTGAGGTGTGGAAGATGAGAGCGAAAAAGAAAAAGAAACGGCATGTTGTCCGGGGAGAAAATCCTGCTGCCGCCTGCGGCTATATCGGTCATTTCACTGCAGACGAACTCAAGGCCAGGGCCATGGGCGACGAGATTGACGGTGTCTGCCCCACCTGTGGCCTGGTGCATCTTTCCAGGGAGGAGATCGACGAGCTTGAACGGCAGAAGGTGATCGAATCCGACCGGTTCGGGGTTGTCCGGGACGAGGCGGAAGCAGGGTAGAGATGCCGGTCTCCGGTTCCCGGCCGGACCGTGCAAAGAGGGAAGCGGAGCGCAGCCTGGACTTCATACGCTGCCTGTGAGCGCTTACTCCGACGGGAGTATATTCGGTCCCGGCGAGAACGCCGGGACCGATGTTGACGGACCTGTTACTGCGACACCATCATCTTCAGAAGTTGTACTGGAATCCGGTCTGGACACGGTTGAGGTCGCCGGATTCGCCGTTTTCCAGTTCCCGCTTGGCCCAGAGGTACCCGATGCCGAGATTGACCCGCGGCACCGGGCTCCAGATCAGGTTGAGGTGCAGGGACTGAAACTTCACGTCCGCAGTATCGGCGATGTAGTTGAGATCATTGTCGGCCGCCGCATAGGAATAGACCGCAGTGGAGCGGATATTCCCGGTCCAGAAGTGGCGATAGCCGACATAGCCGCCCCACTGGGTGTAGGTCTCGATGTCGTGGGTGACCGGATCGACATAGGCTCCCGGAAAGCCGGTGGTCATGTATCTGCCCAGGCCGAATCGCTGTAGATGCCGTTGTCTTCCCGGAACTGGCGCAGCATGGCGGCAGCCGTGAAGTGGCCGTAGTCGGTGTTCAGGTTGATCCGGGCCACGGTGTCGGGAAAGAGGTCACCGTCCGGCCTGGTCGGGGCATCGGCATCAAGAGATGCCAGGGTGGTCTCCGGGTTCTCGATGGCGATCTGCCAGTTGCCCATGGCAAAGGGCTGGGTCCAGCGGAGCTGGGCCTGGCGGATGAAGATCGAGGCGGCCGGTCCGCCGAAGTCGATGGTCTCGGGCAGAGCACCGGCGTTCATGAAGGTGCTCCAGGTCTGGCCGGCCAGGAGGTTGCCGAGCTGGCCGTAGGCGTGGCGCAGGCGAAAGCCGTAGGAGTTGCTGACCGTCTGGTTGCCGCCGGTACCGAAGAAGTCACCTTCGAAGCGGGTCTTCAGCTTGCCCCAGGCGGTCGGCGTGCTGGTCTTGATGCCGAGCCGGGATTGGCGGGCATGGAAGACCAGGTTGCCGTCGTTGTCGGCCTGCTCGCCCACCGGGATCTGGCCGGGCAGGAAGAGCTGGTTGCCGGCACCGCCGGATCCGGCGCTGACATCACTGTACACGGCATCCAGCTTGACATAGCCGTACAGTGACATGGTCGTTCCCGCCGGCAGGGCCAGGTTGCCCGCCATCTTGGGATTGTTGCCCATCTTGACATTCTGCTGGGTGTCGCTTTTGGCGGTCTCGATCTGGTGCCGTTCCAGGCAGACCATCTTGTCCTCGAGCCGCTGCACGGTCTGCTTGAGCGCCTCGATGGTCGCCTTCAGCTCGGCGATGGATTCCTCGCCGGCCATGGCCGGCGCCGCGGCCAGGCCGCAGGTCGCGGCCAGCGCCAGCGAGGCGAAGATTATCCTGGCCCTCCGCCATCCCCATGTTGTCCTGTTCATGCGTGTTTCCTCCTTTTTTCATGTGGTGAAATCATCGGTGTATCCGGAATCATCCGGCACCGGTCAACGCGGTCTTCTCCTTTGCATTGTGAAGGCGTCACAAAAGGGCTGATCTGCTGCAAGGTAGCGGGTGCGGCCAATGCTCGTACTGCCTGTACGCCTCGGCCTGGCCGGCACCGCTACGCCTCGGAGTCTCACTCCGTTCGCTTACCTGTATATTGAACGTTTATGGTTAGCCATCTTTGCAGCGAGATGGACTTTTTACGAGTCTGTCAGTTGTGCATATGAACATAATTGTCCTGAAACGGACTGGAGAGGATGTCAAGAAGATTTTTCAAGCGGGAGGGAGTGCCGGGGATCAGGTCTTTCCCCGGAGGCCGGGGAACAGTTGCGCCATTCGCCGGTGGTGGGAGCCGCGCCAGTAGATCCTCCGGCAGTGGGGACAGATGTGGAAGCGGTGGTAGTATTTTTTGGTCAGGGGCTCGAGGCGGTGGAGGATGGTGGCCTTCTCCACCGGCTTGAGCAGGGTGTTGCAGCGCAGGCAGCGGCTGAAGGGCCTGGTCTTTCCGGTCAGGCCGTAGAGGCTCAGTACTTCGGCAAGCTGATCTTCCGGTTGTTCGGCCCGGACCAGGTGGCCGTGGACCACCCGGCTGCGCCTGAGCAGGTCACGGTTGCGGCTGAGCAGGATCCGCTCCTCCGAGGCCGCCTTCCCGGCCAGCTCCGGCTGGTCCAGCTCCGGGGCGCTGGTGGCGGCATCGACCCCGGCCATCCGCAGGAGGGTGGCGAGTTTGCCCACATTGACATCGACGAGAAAACGGATCCCGGACACCGGTTCCGGCCGGAGGAGGGTGGGGCGGGTCGGGTCGTGCCCGTCGGCCAGGGGGAAGACATGAACCGTTGCCGGCTGTTCCGGGATCCAGGCAAGGTCCCGGTCACGGCCGCCGGTGACGATACGGCCGATCTCGGTGTGGGGGATGCGCAGGGACTCGATGATGTCCTTGATGGAGGCCCGCCGGTTCAGGGGATAGGCCACGCCGCCCCTGCTCCGGTGGCGGGGAGGGAGCAGGTCCTTCAGGTTGCCGTGGAACCGGAGATCGAGAACCGGCGATGTCATGGCGGGAGGCGATCAGCAGGTGAGGTGGAAACCGGCCCCGACCTTGCGTCCCTGGTTGAGGAGTTCGTTGAATGTACGGATGGCCTCGCGGGTCGGCTGAACGATGAGCTCGATGTCCTTGACCCGGAGAAAGTCGCGCAGGGTCTCCGAGGGCCGCATCAGACCGGGGTTGCCGCTGCCGAGAACGATCACCTCGACACTGTCTTCCAGCAGGGGCTGCAGGTCGGCCACGTCACAGACATGGCCGCTCTGACGCCACCACCGGGGCAGTACCACCCCCTCTTTGATGAGCAGGTCGCTGGTATACCAGGTGGCATTGATCCGCATCCGGCCGAACTCGTAGTCTGTAATCATGGTGCCTTGGGGTTGGAGGGATAATGGCTGTGCCGGGAGCAAGGGGCAGGACGGTCATCTGATATGGTACAGCTCTCCTGCCGCCGCTGCAAGGTTTTTTGTCACGGCTCAGCACTGCCGGCAACGGTTTTGAATTCCAGTGATTTTTATAACAGTTCAGCAGTGCCTCAGCCGTGCGTGATCGCGGCCGGCCGGCAGACGAGCGGGCACAGCGAGACGCCGACAGTTCGCTATGCGGGCAGCCGCGGGCACGTGCAGGCACGGGCAGGCCCCGGATGGTGTGCCGCAGGACGTTCACGTTTTTCTCAGAGCATGGACAGCACGAGGAGACCGGCGAGCAGCAGGAACAGGGTCATGGCCAGGGGCCAGTGGCGAAGGTACTGTTCGCCATCCTCCAGCAACCGCTGCCAGACAGGGAGGATCCTGCGGTATCGGGCCAGGCGGGCGGTCCCGTAAGCGCGCCATCTGGGCAGGGTCGTAGACCCTGCCTGCCAGCACCGGGATACGCTCCACGAGGCCAGACGTTCAAACCAGGTGTCCGCATGGTCATCTCCCTGGTCCGCGAAGACGGCCGTGGCCCGGTGACCATGCGGCAGCCGGTGGCCTGAGAGGAGAAAAACCGTCATCGCGGGGCCGAAGAGTCCGATGGCGCTGTACAACCAGGCACCGTACCTGTGCCGGAAATCGGGCTCGGTCAACGCCATGCCCAGGCAGGCGGTGAACAGGCCGGTGGCGAAAAGGGTGACGCGGGCGGCAGGCGGTTGCCTCGAGCCTTGCCTTCTGCCTTGGAGGATGGCATGGAGCATGGCCGCCAGGCCCAGTGCCTGCAGTGTCCATCCTGCCACGGGAAAAGGGAGCCGGCCCGGCGGCAGCCAGCGGAGAACACCGAACATGGCCAGGCTTACCGGCACCGCCGGCAGCAGAATGGCCACCGCAGGTTGCAGAGAGGAGAAAACTTGCCGCAGCCAGAAGTGGACCGGCCAGGCCCCGGCCCTGAGTGCAAAACCGGCAAGGACCACGGCCAGGTACAGCTCCCGGGAACCGGATTGTACCAGAACCTGCTGCAGTGAAGCGAATCCGGGGACCCTGTCACCTGATGCCAGGATCAGGATACCCTCGAAAAGCGCCAGGTCGGCCAGGATCATCGCCACCAGGTAGCCCCGGCCGCCGCGTCGGGCCGCACCATCGCCCGCCCCGGCCATCAGGCCATAGAAGCCGTATCCTGCAATGGTTGCAGCGACGAGGAAACCCACCGGGTCCATGGCCAGGACAACGCCCAGGCTGCCGCCCAGGGTGAGCAGGAACAACGTCCCCTGCCAGCGGATTGTTCCTGCATTCGCATTCCCGCCGTGCGGCTGCAGTGATCTTGCCGCGGCGGCCCAGACAAGCACCTGGCCGGCCAGCAGCCACCGGGATCCCGCATCAAGTCCCAGCTTCGTCCCCAGGAGCAGCCAGGACAGATCGGTGGTGACAGGCATGGGCAGGCCCAGGAGGACGATGGCGGGAACCAGGGCCAGGTAGAGTAGATGCTTCAGGCGGAACCGCAGCGCCGGCAGGGCCAGCAGCAGGGGCAGGCCGGGGACTGACAGGAGGAGAAGGAGAGAGATGGAATCGCTCATGGCCCGTATTCCAGGGTGGTGATGAGATATGCCCAGTTGACAGGGCTGAATGGCACCAGAGCCAGCAGGCCCAGGGTCAGGGTGAGCAGGGCGGTGATCACCGGCGGCGCCAGCAAGGCAAAGGAGGTCTCGCCATGGCCCTGCAGGCGGTCATCCGGCCATGCCCCGGACGGACTCCTGAACCAGGCGGCATGGAGGATGGGCAGGAAGTAGGCCGCATTGAGGAGGCTGCTGGCCGCCAGGACAGCGATCACCCATCCCTGGCCGGCCTCAAGCGCCCCGAGACCCAGGTACCACTTGCTGATGAAGCCCGCCATGGGCGGTACGCCGATCATGCCGAAGGCGCCGATGGTGAAGGCGGCCATGGTCCACGGCATGCGTCGTCCCACTCCGTCCATTTCACTGATGCGGTGGATCCCCAGTTCTTCGGCAAGGTTCCCGGCGCAGAAGAAAAGGGTGATCTTCATCACGCCCTGGTGGATCAGGTGGACGAGGCTGCCGATGGTCGCAACCGGACCGATCACGGTGGCGCCGAGCACGATGTATGAGACCTGGCTTACCGTGGAAAACGCCAGTCTCCGTTTCAGGTCGTCCTGGAACAGGGCCCGCACGGATCCGTAGATGATGGTGGCTGCAGCCAGTACGCCCAGCGGAAGCAGCAACCCCAGGCGGACGCTGAATTCGATGCCGAATACATCATAGACCACCCGCAGGATGCCGAAGGCACCGGCCTTGACCACGGCCACCGCATGCAGGAGGGCGCTCACCGGCGCAGGGGCCACCATGGCCTGCGGCAGCCAGCCGTGCAGGGGAATCAGTGCCGCCTTTACCCCCAGGCCGGCGATCAGGAGCACGAAAATGGCCACCAGGGCTCTGTGGTGGGAGCTGTCCAGGGCCGAGACAAAACCGCGGGCAGTGAATTCAAGGGTGTCGGTGAGGGTGTAGAGCCAGGTGACGGCTATGAGCAGCAGGGCGCCGCCGGCAATGGTGTAGACGAGATAGGCCCGCCCGGCCCGGCGTGCGGCCTCGGTCTCCCGGTGGACGATGAGCGGGTAGGTGACCAGGGTAAGCATCTCGTAGAACAGGAGAAAGGTGATCAGGTTGCCGGCCAGGGTCACCCCCACGCTTGCAGTGACGCACAGGCTGAAGAAGCCGAAAAAGCGGCTGCGATGGGGTGAGCCCTCCAGATAGCCGATGGCATAGACCGTGGTCACCAGCCACAGGCCGGCCGACAGCACCACGAACAGCATGGCCACGGCGTCGGCGCGGAGCACCAGGTCCAGCCCGGGCAGGAGTGGCATGCGGGTTTCATAGTGATGTGTCCCCTGGTGGAGTCCGTGGAACATGAAGGCCACCAGGACGATCTTGACCAGTGCCCCGCCCATGTTGAGCAGGGTGCGGGTTCTGACCCGGTCCTCGGGCAGGAAAAAGATCACCAGTCCCGCCAGCAGCGAGCTGAGGACAACGAGCAGCGGCATCAGGGGGTCCGGAAGCATCAGGTGCCCCCTCCGAAAGGCAGGCCGGTATCCATCAGTGCAAGGGGCCAGGAGGCGACCAGGCCAAGGGCAATGGCGAGCATCGCCATCAGCAGGGTGGTCCATTCCATACGCAGAGGAACGGCTCTGGAGGTCCGGGGCAGGTCAGAGGGGGTGAAGGCATGGCCAATGACCCTGAAGACGTATGCCCCTGTGAGCAGGCCGCCGGTGATCAGCGGCACAGCCCACCACCACTGGCCGGAACGGATGGAGGCCTCCAGGAGCAGCCACTTGGAGATGAAACCGCCGCTGGGCGGCAGGCCCATGAGGCTGACACCGGCCAGGGCAAAGGCGCCCAGGGTCAGCGGCAGATGGCGGGCAACCCGGTCAAGGTCGGCGATGCGGTCGTGGCCGCCATGAAAGAGGATATTGCCGGTGGCCAGGAACATGGCGGTCTTGGCCACGGCATGGGAGAGGAGCAGGTAGACGGCACCATGCCAGCCGATGGTGGCGGCCAGGGGAAAGGCCAGGAAGAGATAGCCAACCTGGACCACGGTGGAATAGGTCACCAGGAGCTTCAGCCGCGTCTGGCGCAGAGCCTGCATGCCGCCCCAGAGTATGGCGGCCGTGCCGAGCAGGCCCAGGAGCTGACCGGGGGCCGGCCCGGGAAAGGAGAAGACCAGGAGCCATAAGCGGATCAGGATATAGAACGAGGCCTTGACCACGAGGGCCGAGAGCAGGGCGCTCACCGGCGCCGGCGCACCGGCATGGGCGGGCGGCAGCCAGAAGTGGAGTGGAAACGAGTGGAAACAGGGCCGTCTTGAGCAGCAGACCGACGCTCATCAGGCCCATGGCCGCCCAGGCAGGGGGTGTTGCCGCCATGCTCTGGCCGAGGAGGACCATGTCCAGGGTGCCAAAACCATGATAGAGCAGGGCCACGCCCAGGAGGTAGAAGAGGGAGCCGGTCAGGCTGACCAGCAGATAGCGCATGGCCGCCGACAGGGCATTGGTGTCACCGGCCAGCGCCACCAGGGCCACCGCGGCCAGGCCCAGCAGTTCCAGGGTGACGTAGAGATTGAAAATATCCGCAGACAGGAAGAGGACGTTCAGGGCGGCCCAGAGAAAACACCACAGCGGCCAGAAGGAGGCCGCCTTTTCCCGGCCAAAGTAGGCACTGGAGTAGATGCTGACAGCCAGGCCCACCACGGCGGTCATTGTCAGCATCAGGAGGCTCAGTCCATCGGCCTGGAGATCGATGCCAAGGGGTGCCTGCCAGCCGCCCAGCGCATGGCGCAGTACACCGTGCTGCACCACCTGCCATCCCAGGCCGATCACCGTGGCGGTGACCGCCACGCTGGTGAAGAGGCCCGGCAGGACACTGCGCCCCGGCCACAGGAAACAGCATATCGCACCAAGAAGCGGTACGGCCACCACAAGCGTTTCCAGGGACAGACCCGGCATCGGTGAGGGGATCATATGCTACTCCGAGGGATCTCCGGGCAGCCCGCTGCGGCCGGTGGCGTCCCGGATGCGGAGCACCAGGGCCAGGGCCAGGGCAGTGGCCGAGACAGCGACCACGATGCCGGTGATCACCATGGCCTGGGGAACCGGGTCCGGCCCTGCCGGGCCGCCGCCAGGGGCCGCAAGCACCAGGAAGACACCGCTGCCCATGATGTTGATGGCCAGGATCCTGCGCAGCAGGTGTCCATGGACGATCAGGCCGTGGACTCCGAGGGTGAACAGGACGGCGCCGATCAGCGCGAAGAGCAATCCGGTGGTCATTGTTCCTCCGGTGGTGGCCCGGGGCGGCCGCCCAGGAAAAGGGCGGCCAGGGTGAGACCGATGGACAGGGTGGCCACGGCCCCGATGACCAGGATGATCATCCCTGCGGCTGTGGGCGGGTATTCGAGGAACCGTCTTCCAGACCCCATCGTTGCCAGGCCTGCGAGGATAAACACGATCAGGCCGGCGACCAGGACCGTCCGCAGGCCGGGCCCGTCGGCCACCGGTCCGGCCTGCCAGCCGGTGAGCAGGATAAGGACACCCGCCGCGCCCAGAACCGATCCGGCCTGGAAGGCGCCACCCGGTGCCTGGCCGCCGATCCAGAAAAGATAGCCGGCAACAAGGATCATCAGGGGGACCAGTATCCGGGCAAGCAGTTCCAGGACAGGATCAGGTGGCCCCGCCTGCCGGGGCGTCTTTCCTGCCAGGGACCAGACACCGGTCAGGGCCAGGAGCAGCACGCCCATCTCCAGCAGGGTGTCGTAACCGCGAAAATTCAGCAGGACAGCGGTTACCGGGTTGCTGACGCCGCTGGCCTGCAGATTGACGTTCACCATGGGGGCCAGGCCGGGAGAAGTGGCCGGCAGCGAGAGGAGAACATATCCCAGCCCCCCCGGCCAGGGCCGCAAGGAGTGGCAGGAGGATCAGACGGGGCACGTGCTGTCTCTGGTGTCGGTGATGGCTCTTCATCCCGGTGTTTCCTGTGCTTGCTCTCCTGTGACTCGAGGGAAAGGGGCCACCGGTTGCAGCAGGTGGTTGCCGTTAGCGGTGAACTGTTACTTTTCGAGTCGTGCCTGGGCGGCCAGCAGCAGGGCGCCGGTCAGGCCCGCGCCAATGACTGCCTCGGCCAGGGCGATGTCGATGCCACCGAGCCGGACCCATGCCAGCGCCATCACCAGGCCGAAGGAGATGAACAGAACAATGGCCCGGAACAGGTCCGGGCTGGCCAGGGCCCGCCAGGCCAGCCAGATCAGGGTCAGCCCGAGTAGACCATCAAAGGCCCATTGTACCATGGTCAGCGTTTCCACATCTTCACTCCCCGTTGTCGGGCTGCCACAGCCACCAGGTGGGCCACGCTCGCGCCGGCAACCAGCACCAGCAGCCAGATGAGCAGCAGTTTCCCGGCCACGGGCCATGATTCCGCCTTCAGAGCGAGCCCGGCGACCAT
>Ga0256840_1001332_pt1 | contig 23517 bp, 25 predicted proteins | sample 355202metaG_FD_185969 | JGI IMG/M metagenome (GOLD analysis project Ga0256840, IMG submission 185969) | Hydrothermal vent microbial communities from Mid Atlantic Ridge, Atlantic Ocean - 355-202 | ecosystem: Environmental > Aquatic > Marine > Hydrothermal vents | place: Atlantic Ocean: Mid...
ATAACATTATTAGTATAACTTTGTTAAAATAGGTACACTAATATGATTGAGGGAAGAATAAACATGGAAACATTTTTACAAGAAGCAAAGGCTTCAAGTAGGGTACTTTCTACTTTAAGTGGTACGCAAAAAAACAGCATACTAAGAGCTATGGCACAAGGTTTACGAGACAAATGTACAGAGATTTTAGAAGCCAATGCATTAGACATGAAAGCTGCAAAAGTAAATAACCTTAGTGATGCCCTAAAAGATAGACTACTTCTAGATGAAGCTAGAGTGGAAGCCATGGCTATAGCCATAGAAGAGATAGCAGCATTAAAAGAGCCTGTAGGTAGGGTACTTGATGGATGGTACACTGATGCAGGGTTTAAAATAGAGAAAGTCTCTGTGCCCATAGGCGTTATAGGGGTTATATATGAGTCACGACCTAATGTAACAGCAGATGTTGGAGCACTCTGCTTTAAGTCTGGTAATGTAGCCATACTTAAAGGCGGGAAAGAAGCAGAACATTCGAACCAAATCATAGCAAAAGTCCTTCAAGGTGTACTTCGGGCACATGACTTACCAGAAGCAGCTATTGCTTTACTTCCTGACTCATCACGAGAAGGTGTGGCTAAACTTATCAAGCAAGATACCTATGTAGACCTCATAGTACCACGTGGAGGAGAAGCTCTCATAAAATATGTTTCTACAAATGCGACTGTGCCTGTAGTCAAGCACGATAAGGGTCTGTGTCATACCTATGTCGATAAAGATGCAGACTTTGGAAAAGCGTTGGCTGTGATGGTAAATGCCAAGTGTAGACGCACGGGGATTTGTGGTGCATTAGAAACCTTACTAGTAGATGAAGCTATAGCTAGAGATATATTACCTCAGGTAAAAGAAGCCTATGAAGCACAAGCTACTGAGATACGTGGATGTGAAAAGACTAGAGAAGTTATAGATGTGAATGTAGCAAGTGAAGAAGACTATGCCACGGAGTATTTAGACAATATTATTACTATACGTGTAGTCTCTGGAGTAGAGGGTGCTATTGGACATATCGAAGCGTATGGTTCTCAACATTCTGAAGCGATTATCACTGAGAACTATAGTACGGCTGAGCATTTTTTAAACGCAGTGGACGCTGCATGTGTGTACCTTAATGTCAGTACGCAGTTTACTGATGGAGGAGAGTTTGGTTTTGGGGCAGAAGTGGGCATCAGTACAAACAAACTTCATGCTAGAGGGCCTATGGGAGTGAGTGAACTTACCACATACAAGTACAAGATATATGGGAATGGAGAGACAAGATAAAGTGATGGTATTTGGCATAAGGCTTACTAAAGCTTCATTGGCTAGAATAAGATAAATTTAACATTAGGAATTATGATGGCAATTCAAGCAGAAAAAAACGTTGTAGGTATAGAATACGAAGTAAAAGAAGCAGGAACAACAGATGTTGTTGACAGTAATAAAGGTGGAAAAGCACTAGAGTTTATTATGGGAAAAGGTCAAATCATTCCTGGTCTTGAAAAAGCACTTGTAGGTATGGAAGAAGGTGAAAGCGGAGATATTCACGTAAAAGCTGAAGAAGCATATGGTGAAAGAAAAGATGAAGCTATGCAAACACTTCCAAAAGAGCAGTTTGAAGGTGTTGATCTTGTTGAAGGTATGACGCTTTATGGTCAAGCTGAAGACGGACAAAGCACACAAGTGATTGTAAAATCATTTGACGATAAAGAAGTAACTATTGACTTTAATCACCCACTGGCAGGAAAAGATTTAATGTTCTCTATTAAAGTACTAAGTGTAAGACAAACGACATTAGATGAGTTAAACTCTGGTGTTGTTGGTGGACCTGCAAGTGGCGAGAGCTGTGGAACAGGTTGTGGTTGCCACTAAATCTTTCTATTTTGCTACATCTTTGACCAAACGGCTCCGTTTCGTTTGGTCGCATACTAAGAGTATGCTCCCGCACTTCACTCACGCCGTTTAGCCAAACCTGCATCAAACTAAAAAGATTTATTATATACATTTAACTTTTTTAGCCTCACTTTTAAAAACATGACAATTTGACATTTTTCTACACTATCTCTTATATTCTAACTATAATACATTATGCAAAACTATACAACATTAGAAATTCAGTCTATGACTATTTTGGTATTATTTTTACTTTACTTTATATGGAAAATAAAAATAGTACAACAACGATTTAAAAACAAATCTTTACTAAAAAGAAACAGAACCTTAAAAAAGTTAAAAAAAATTTCTTGGGATGACTTTGAAGTATTATGTATGCAACTGTTTTCAAAAATGGGTTGGAGCGTGAGAGGTAATGAAAAAAAAGGTGCAGATGGTGGTGTAGATATTTGGATGAAAAAGAAATCTTTTACGAAAAAAAACATTTCTGCCATAGTCCAGTGTAAACGATACGATGATGCTTTAGTCACAGTGAAGGTGATACGTGAGATGTATGGACTCATGCATGAACACGGAGTAAATGAAGCTTATATCGTTACTACCAGTCGTTTTACAAAAGAGTGTTATCCTTTTGCAAAGGGGAAGAAAATGAGACTTATTGATGGGGAGTCTTTATTGAGACTCATACATAAATATGGCTAGCCTCCGACTGAGTTCCTTGGCTAGTTTCCACTGTAAGGTTCAAAATCTTCTTTTTTTACACCACAGTCAGGACATTCCCAATCATCGGGTATATCTTCAAAGGCAGTTCCAGGAGCTATGTCTCCATCTGGGTCTCCTACTACTGGGTCATAAATGTAATCGCAGACGGTACAAATATATTTTTGATGCATGATTTCCCTTTTTTCTTTTATAGTAATGTAAGAGTGTGTAGTATGTGTAGAGTGCTTGTAATGAAAAAATGGTAAAATACACAAACTAATTTTACTCTTAAAGGACAGATATGTCACTCAAATGTGCATTTATATTTCCAGGACAAGGTTCTCAAGCTTTAGGTATGGGGCAAGACTTTTTTAACAATTCACAAGTAGCAAAAGACATGCTTATAGAAGCAAGTACACAAACAGGCATAGACTTCACAGAACTACTTTTTCAAGAAAACATGATGCTAGGACAGACTGAATACACACAACCTGCCATACTACTTGTCGGTGCGATGGCACATAAGTTGTTTGTAGATGCTACGGACATAAAACCTGTACTTACTATGGGGCACTCTTTGGGTGAATTTACTGCACTTGTAGCAGCTGGTGCATTGGACGCGGTAGATGCAGTGAAGCTTGTAAACCTTAGAGGTCAACTCATGGCTAATGCTTGTTCTAAACAAGAAGTAGGGATGATGGTTTCTTTAGGGTTATCAGATGTAGTAGTTGAAAAACTTTGTGAAGCACAAAGAGAAGCTGGACTTCAAGTCTGGGCAGTAAACTATAATGCAGATGGGCAGATAGTCATCGCAGGGATCAAGAAAGACTTAGAACTTTTTGCGCCTATGGTGAAAGAGGCAGGGGCAAAAAGAGCCATGTTACTTGACATGTCTGTGGCTTCTCACTGTCCGTTACTTGAGTCTGCTTCTGCACCACTGGAAGCAAAGCTAAAAGAGATGCTCAAAGATGAGTTCATCGCTCCTGTAATTTCTAATGTTACTGCAAAAGCGTACAACACAAAATCAGAAGCCTTAGATTTACTTCCTCAGCAACTTGTGAAGCCTGTGCTTTACAAACATTCTATGGCAAATATAGATGATGATGTAGACTGCTACATTGAGTTTGGGCATGGTAATGTGCTTAAGGGGCTTAACCGTAAGGCTACGAAGAAGCCTCATTTTAATGTGAGTGATATGGCTTCATTGGAGGCGACAATTGAAGCAATCAAGGAACTAGATGTCTAAGATTGCCATTATGGGGGCGATGCCTGAAGAGGTGGAGCCTATCGTTGCTAAGCTGGAGAACTTACAGACTATGATGTATGCTGCAAACACGTATTATGAAGGCACATACAATGGTCAAGAAGTGGTTGTTGCTTATTCTAAAATAGGTAAGGTATTTGCTACTTTGACAGCGACAATGCTCATAGAAAAGTTTGGCTGTGATACTTTGCTTTTTTCTGGTGTGGCTGGAGCAATAAGCGAGGACCTAAAAATAGGTGATTTGATTATTGCTGATGGTTTGTGCCAGCATGACTTGGACATTACTGCATTTGGACACCCTTATGGGTATGTGCCAGAGGGTGAAGTGTGTATTCCTACCGATGTAAATCTTAGAAATACAGCCAAAGCGGTGGCAAAGGTTAAAGGCTTGACACTCAAAGAGGGTGTCATCGCTACAGGTGACCAGTTTGTGCATAATGCTGAACGTAAGGACTGGATTGGCTCTGAGTTTAAAGCATCTGCTTTAGAGATGGAGGGGGCTTCTGTGGCTGTGGTTTGTTCTGCGTTGGATGTACCATTCTTTATACTTCGTGCCATTTCAGACAGTGCAGATATGGATGCGAGTTTTAATTTTGATGCATTTTTGGAATCTTCTGCGAAGATATCGGCGGATTTTATTTTGTCGATGGTGGATGCTATAAAATAATATTTATTTTATGTGTTTTGTTTGTCATGGTTCCTTTTCTTTGAATTGTGGCGTTGTTTTCTTCTTACTTTTCTAGAAAAGTAAGCAAAAGTCGTCGTTCCTCTCAAATCGCTTTGCTTTCAAGGGTGTTCGGAACGACAGAGCACACTATCGTGTGATTAATGAGGAGTGCTAATGGATGATAATCAACGACGAAGTAAAGCTAAAACTATACCTATGAGTAAGAAACTACTTAAAGTCATAGGTAAAACAAATGCAGAGTTTAAGCTCATAGGTGAGGGCGATAAGGTACTTGTAGGACTTAGTGGTGGCAAAGACTCTCTTTCTCTCATACATGCACTTAAGCACATACAAAGACATGCCCCTTTTAACTTCGAGTTTGAAGCATGTACTATTAAGTATGGGATGCCAGATGAGCATTATGAGTTTCTAACCAAGCATTGTGAAGAGTATGAGATTGTGCATCACGTTTTTGATACCAACATCTTTGAAGTCTCTCACAATGCTATACGTGAAAACTCTTCTTTTTGTAGCTATTTCTCACGCATGAGAAGAGGAGCACTCTATAGCTTTGCAGAAGACAATGGCTTCAACAAGATAGCCCTTGGTCATCACTTCGACGACACCGTAGAGAGCTTTTTTATGAACATGTTTTACAATGGAAGCATGAGAGCCTTAGCTCCCATATACAAGACAAGCAGAGGCACACACCTCATACGCCCTCTCATACAAGTAAGAGAACGTCAGCTACTTGACTTCGCTACAGAAAACAACCTACAAATCATCGGAGATGAAGCCTGCCCTGCTATGTTAAAAGATGTTAAGATGCCTCATGCAAGGGCAAGTACTAAGGCATGGCTAGCAGGATTAGAAGCTGACAATAAAGATGTGTTTAAAATGTTCAAAGCCTCTTTCAAGCATATACATGACGATACATTTTTAGACCCTGAGCGTTGGGATAGGGATGATATAGAAAAAGAATAAATTTAGTTATAATTTACATATATAAAACAATAAGGGATATAGTGACATATTTATATGAAAATCAAAATATCCCTAAAGAGCTAGAAGCCTCTATAAAAGATAATAGTACCCTTCATGCGTATTTTGAAATGCGTTTTGATGGCATACGACCTAAAAACTATTGTGGTTTTTTAGCTATAGATGATGAGAGTTACTTTATCATTCCCAAAATAGCAGATGAAGATAGTCAAAACCTAAACACTTTTATATACATGTTATTGTACGCCTATGACGTCAAATTAAAAAATGAAGACTTGATGCATGCAGAAAATAAAGAGCATCATATTTATGAACTTTTTATTAGACTCTTTTGCGATGCTTTGCTAGATGAGTTTAAAAAGGGTGTCTTTAAACAATACATCACCATGCAAGAGAACTTAAAAGTATTGCGTGGCAAATACATCATAGAAGAAAACTTCAACAACTTTTACCATCAAAATATTTATTGTGAATTTGATGAGTTTTCTATGGATAATGAACTGAATCGTTTTTTCTTGTACGCCATAAGGGTATTTAAAAAATTTAGCTCCTATGGTAACTTGCATAGGTGTGAGGTAGTACTTGATGAGGTAGAGTATTTTAATGTAGATTTTAAACGTCTTAACATACATTTTGACCGTATGAACAGTAGGTACAAGAAGAGTTATGAAGTGGCACTTATGATACTTCAAAAACTCATACCCATGACACAGCATAGTACAGACAAAAGTTTTGCTTTTTTGTTCGATATGGCAGAGGTTTTTGAGAAGTTTGTGGGTAGATTGTATAAAGAGGTAGATAGTAGTACACAGCTACAAAAGCAAGGAAACTTTGGAAGTTTGATATTGAAGCCAGACATTGTGACAAGTGATTGCATTATTGATACCAAGTACAAAAAAGTAAACAGTCGTGAAGAGTTAAAACGAGATGATAAATATCAGATGTATGTGTATGGTAAAAATTTTGCGTGTAAAGATACGATGCTTTTGTACCCGAAACATAGTGAAGATGTAGATGATGATTTAGAGCTTGGGAAGGGAGAAAAGTTGATAAGGTTGAAGATGAAGAGTTTGGATTTGGAGTTTGATGGTGGGTATGGTGCGTTTGTTGATGAGATTAGAAATAGATTGGAAGTGATAATATGCCAATAAATTATGAAGATTCATTTTATGATGAATTGATGAAGAATAAGTTTAAACAAGGTTCAGGTAAAGAGTATAAAGAGATTACAAAAAAAGCTTATTTTAGAGCCTTAATACAATTAAAAAACGAAGTAAAGAATTTTGATAGTAACCTTGAGGATATAAATATTTTTTCTATTAATGATGTGAATGTATTGGAAAATATAAGAAAAAGGTTATTGAATGATGGTGATATGCATGAATACAACAGACGGAATCAAAATACTGATACAAGTGCTGGATTAAATCTATATATAGAGTATATACAAAAATTAGAAAATAATAAGACTTTATATATGAAACAAACAATAAAAAACATCATCCTCTACGGCTCTCCTGGAGTAGGAAAAACATATAATACCAATAAACTCATCAGACTTATAGAAGATGGAATGAGTGATAGAGAGATATTTGACTCTATAGAGTTAAACGATAAAAGTGATAGTGCAGATATATCTGATATTAAAGAAAGAGTAAAGTTTATCACCTTTCATCAGAGTTTTGGATATGAAGACTTTATAGAGGGGTTTAGACCGAATGAAAATGGAGATATAAAACTTCAAGACGGTATTTTTAAAACTATGTGTGATGATGCGAGTAGAGATAGAGATAATAACTACTACTTAGTCATAGACGAAATCAACAGAGGAAATATTTCTAAAATTTTCGGAGAACTCATTACCTTGATAGAAGAAGATAAACGAGATATACTAGAAGTGACGCTCCCTTACTCAAAACAAGCATTTAAAATACCCTCAAATCTCTACATCATAGGTACGATGAACAGTACCGATAAATCTATAGCACTCATTGATATTGCTTTACGTAGATGGTTTACATTTTTGAAGATGAAGCCTAATTTAGATTTGGTTAAAAATGAGAAAGCAAAAAATATTATGAATCTACTCAATGAAAAAATAACTGAAACACTAGGAGAAGATTATGTACTTGGGCATAGCTACTTTATGAAGATAGAAAGTGATGATGATTTGGGTTTTGTTATGGAATATAAAATTCAGCCATTGTTGGAAGAGTATTTTTATGGAGATGTTGAGGGGTTGAAGAGTGTAGTGGAGATTATAAATGGCTAAGATAACCACAAAAACCCCAAACCGCCTAGACAAAACCCTAACAAGCGAACTAGATGTAAGCCGTAACCAAATAGAAAAGCTCATCAAAGATGGGCTTGTGGAAGTCAATGGTAAGAGCATTACAAAAACAAGTTTTAAAGTAGCAGAGGGTGATGAGATAGCCTATGCATTTAAGGAGGCAGAGAAACGTGTAGTGCCTCCTGTGGATTTTGATGTGGAAGTGTTGTATGAAGATGAGTACTTGCTAGTAGTAAACAAACCCTCTGGACTTGTGGTACATCCAGCACCTTCGGTCAAAGAGCCTACTCTGGTAGACTGGCTCATACACAAAGGCGTTTCGCTTTCTACTATATCTGGGGAAGAGCGTCATGGGATTGTGCATCGCATAGATAAAGAGACTACGGGTGCTTTGGTAGTGGCTAAGGATAACAAGACACATGAAAAACTAAGTGAACAGTTGCAAGATAAAAGTATGGGGCGTTACTACTTAGCACTTATAGACTGCCCACTTAAAGATGATATAGCGGTTAACAAGCCCATAGCTCGAAACCCAAAGAATAGACTCATGATGTCTGTAGTAGAGGGGGGGAAGGAGGCGAAGACTGCTTTTGTGAAGCTAGCTCAAACTGTTCATGGTACAGAACTTATAGCTGCTAAACTTTTTACAGGACGTACACATCAGATACGTGTACATCTTAACACTTTAGGACGACATATATTGGGTGATGATTTATATGGTTTTAAGATCAAAAGAGGTAAGATTCCAAGAGTTTATCTGCATGCATATCTTCTTTATTTAACCCATCCTATAACGGGTGACAAAATGGAGTTTACAGCCCCACTTTTTGATGATATGTCAGGCTATATAAGCAAATACTTTGACCAAGGCAATATAGATGAAAAAATCAACCCTCTTACTATGGACACTCTCTTTACTCATACTGAATAGCTGTGGTGGCATTAAAGGCTTGATGGTATATAAAATAGACCCAAGTTTAAAAAGTATTAATGAAGTAAAAGCATTCTCCACGCAAAGCTCAGTTGGATTTGAGTGGAAAAAGATAGAAGACAGACGTGTACAAGGCGTCAATATATATAGAGGTATCCCAACACAAGGGAGACAAAGCCTTAAGCGTATAGGTTCTGCTAGTAACCGTTTTGCTACACATTTTGTAGATAGACGTGTAAAACCAAACACATCGTACATCTATACCTTTACAACATTTTCTTTAGGTAAAGAATCTACACATGGTTCTGTACTTAAAGTAAAAACAGCACCAGCACTCAAAGGGGTCAGTTTTTTCAAAGCATATAATGTAGGGTCGAGTGCAGTGAAGTTGTTATGGAGTCCTCATGCAAATGAAAGCATTAGCAGATATGTCATTGAAAGGTCTGTAAATGGTGGCTCATGGAGATTTGTGGCAAATGTCAAAGGACGTTTAATGGTAGAGTATATCGATACCTTTATACGTAGAGGCAACAGCTATAAATATAGAATTTATGCAAAAAGTTTTGACAAGGTTTTAACAAAGGCTAGTAAAACCACGTCATTAGCGATGTAAGAGAGATAGATGCCACATTTAAAAGTAAAACCTTTTGACCATACGGTAGTTGATGCTGTTTTAGAACAGAGTAAAATAATGACACTACATGCAAAGTCTCTTACTAGTTCAGATGAAGTGATAGGTATTGAACACGGAGGGGAAGAGTTCTTGCTCCAGTTAAAACCTGACGATGAAGTAACACTACTTAAGTATGACAAAGTAACAAGACCACTGAAAGTAAATATTTTAAAAGAGGCATTAGGTAGAGTGTCTGATGAATTGGGCCTTGATGTATTGAGTTCTAATATTTCCATTTCAAGTACAAAACAAGTACTCTCTTCAGAGTATTTTAAAAAAATAGAAGATTTTGAATCGATGACTTTCCCTAAAAAGAAGGTTTCTGTTGAGGTGGGTTTTGGTTCGGGTAAACATTTGTTGTATCAAGCACAAAAGTATCCAGATACACTGTTCATAGGGCTTGAGATACATACACCTTCTGCACAGCAGGTACTTAAACAAATAGCACTTCAAAATATAGATAACATTTGGGTGGTAAACTATGATGCAAGACTATTTTTAGAAATGTTGCCTTCAAATATTTGTGAAAAAATATTCGTACATTTTCCTGTCCCTTGGGATAAAAAACCACATAGACGTGTCATAAGTACTTCTTTTTTAGAAGAATCTATGCGGGTATTGTCCCTAGAAGGACGTCTAGAACTTCGTACAGACAGTAACAAATACTTTTGGTACGCTCTTGAGACATTTTTTGCCTCACCTACAGTAGAGGTGGAAGTACGCAAGAATGAAGACTTAGAAGTCACTAGCAAGTATGAAGCCAGATGGAAGCGGCAGGAAAAAGACATTTATGATGTGTATGTAAAGTGTAAAAAGAAGTCCGAAGAAAAACAAGGTATACTTGATTTTAATTTTAATATTGTAAAATATAGAAATAGTTTAGAAACACAGTTACCTAAGGAACCTTTAGTCTTTGAAGGGTACTTTGTACACTTTGAACGTATATATAAAACAAACGATGAACAACTTTTGATAAAGTGTGCTTTTGGTTCTTTTGATAGACCAGAACATAAATATATCATTTTAAATAAAAAGACTTGTAGATACCTTGTTTCTTCTCCCGTAAGAACTAAGGTTAATTTTCAAGCACACCAAAAAATAATGGAGTTACTCAATGTCTAATGTAATTAGCGTCTCACATCTTACTCTTTCGTATGATGATGGTGCTAAAAAAATCATTAAAGATGTAAACTTTAACATCAAAAAGGGAGAATTTGTCTTTATCACTGGTCCTAGTGGTTCTGGTAAATCAACACTGCTTAAGGCACTGTATGGACAGATTAAACCAGCAGAAGGAAGTCTTGTAGTGGGTGGTCTTGATATCGCTACGGCACGTACCAGTAAGCTACAAGAACTTCGTACCCATATGGGTATTATTTTCCAAGATTATAAACTGGTAAATGAATGGACTGTAGCAAAAAATGTCGTACTTCCTTTGATGATAGCAGGATATTCTATAGATGTTCAAAATACACAATCAAAAAGACTACTAAAACATGTAAAACTCTCTGAACATGCAGATAAATATCCTTTAGAACTTTCAGGTGGAGAACAACAACGTGTGGGTGTAGCACGTGCATTGGCTAAAAACCCTGTAGTCATACTTGCAGATGAACCTACAGGTAACCTTGATGACTACTCTTCCAATGTGATTTGGGATTTGATGGAAAATGCATGTCAACAACTTGACACCACTGTGTTGGTAGTAACACATAAAATACCAGCTATCTTTTCATTACCATATAGACATTTCATTATTGAAAACAAGGGTGTGTATGAAGTCCATTAAAAATCATCTTATGTTTATACTCCCCTTGATGGCAATATTGCTTGGGGTAGAGTTCTACTTAGTTTTTGACCGTACAACTGACTCTTATGAAAAAGGACTTAAAGAGGGTTATTCTATGCTTGTTGTGAGCAAGACACCTGTTTCTTTAGATTATCTTCAGTCACTCAATAGTCAGATTAGTAGTAGTAAAAAAATACAACGGCAAGAAATTGTTACAGAAATCGCCAAAGGTGTAAGTAAAACCAATGAGAAAAAGATATTGAATGCCTTACCTCATTTTTATTCTGTGCATTTAGGTGATTATTTGGGGATAGATGAACTAGAAGTGATTAAAAAAGACTTAGAGTTAGATGATAATATCAAAAGGGTAGAAACGTTTGGTAGTGCATATAGTTCAAGCTATAGACTCTTTTCATTTATTAAACTTTCTTTAAAGATTTTCATTGTTTTTATGGCAATAGTGAGTCTTTTTCTTATTATCAAACAAATGGAAATTTGGAAATTTGCACACAGACAACGTATGCAAGTGATGGAGATTTTTGGAGCACCTTTGATGTTACGTTCAGGTATATTGTTTAAAGTAGCGATTATTGATGCACTGCTGGCAACTATATTTACTTCATTATTTTTCCTCTATCTTAAATTTCAATGGGCAGCAAATTCAGGTATCGACATGATGGTACAAAATAAAGAAGAGTTATTTAAAATGACAGACATTGTTGTGCTACTTGTGATTGCACTATTTATTGTTGTTGTTGCTGTTTATTCGGTAGTCTTTACGACTAAAGGAGAAGAGGAGTGAAACCCTTTATTTTATGGGTTCTTCTAGCAGTAAATCTGGTATTTGGAGCTTCAACTTCTACTAAAATAGCAAACTCTAAAAATGACTTGTCTAAAACGAATGCAGCTAAAAAAGATGCAAGTCGTAAGCTTGAAAAAATAGCCACAGATATGTCTAAAGCAGATAAAGAAATAACCTATTTAGATCATGTTTTAGAAAAATTGAAAGAAGATAAAGAAAAAACAGAAAAAGAGTATGAATCTCTTAAAATAGAACTTGCAACATCAGAAAAAACACTTGCGAAAACTAGTAAAAAAATAGAAGAGAAAAAGAGATCTTTTTTAGAATTACTGTCAGAACAGTTTTCTGTCATCTTTGCCATGCAACAATTTAAGAGTCCTACAGAAAACTCTATTGTTTCTTATGAAGTGTATAAAGTGTATAAAAAACAAAATGCACTAGAATTAGAGACATTAAAAAAAGAGATAAGCCTTTTAAAAAATGAACAAAAGAATAAAAAATACGAACATGATAAAACGAAAAAATCTATTGCTGTAATTATACAAAAACGTAAAGATTTTATAGCACAAAAAGCACAAAAAGAAGCACTTGTTATAAAACTTAGTGAGGATGAAGAGAAATATCAGAATCAGCTACAAGGGATTGTAGACAAGCAAGCTTCTTTACGTGGAACTTTGGCAAAATTAAATATCCTTCAAACACAAGAGGTGGATGAATCTCGTAAAAGAGCAGAAGCAAAAAGAGAAGCAATACGTTTAGAAAAAGAGCGTTTACGAAAAATACGTCATGCAAAACGTAAAGCAAAAGAGAAAGCAAGAAAAGCCAAAGCTGCCATTAAATTAGCAAAAACTGCAAAAGCAAGACAAGCGGCAAGACAAGCGGCAAGACAAGCAGAAAAAGAGTCAAAGATAGTACAGACTAAAAAGTATAAGCCAAGTGAGAAAGTACGAAAAGTGCATTCTTCTTATAAAAAGTCTAAGATATATGCTTATAAAGGTGGAAAGACCATTTCACCATTAAGTGGCGGACGTGTGATTAAAAAATTTGGAACCTATGTTGATCCTATTTATAAGATAAAAATATTTAATGAGTCTATCACCATAAAGTCGCCATCTTCTAATGCTAAAGTAAAAAATGTACTCAATGGCAAAGTGGTTTTTTCAGGAAAAAGTTCTATGTTAGGAAAAGTGGTGGTTGTTGCACATGGAGGTAAAATGCATACTGTTTATGCAGGGCTTTCAAAAATTGCACCAACGATACATGTGGGCTCTATGATTAAAAAAGGGTATGTTATTGGAAAGGTAACAAGAAAATTAATCTTTCAAGCAACTAAAAATTCTAAGCATATTAATCCATTGAAACTCATACAGATTTAGAGATTCTATTTAATCCCCTCCTAAACGATAATTGGATATAATCGCGAAACTATAAAGAGGTATTTCGTGATTAAACGTGTTTTAGTAAAATTTTCTGGTGAAGCTTTGGCGGGTGAAGAAGGGTATGGGATAGATACACAAATCCTTAACTTTGTTGCTGGTGAGATAAAAGGTCTTGTGGATGCTGGTGTAGAAGTAGCTGTAGTTGTGGGTGGAGGCAATATCATTCGTGGTGTCTCTGCTGCTGCTGATGGGATTATTACTAGAACGGCTGGTGATTATATGGGTATGTTAGCTACAGTGATAAATGGTGTAGCTATACAAGAAGCCTTAGAGCATGCAGGACTTGATGCACGACTTCAGTCTGCAATAGACATGCAAGAGATAGGTGAAGCGTTCATTGTACGTCGTGCCAGACGTCACTTGGATAAGGGTCGTGTAGTAGTGTTTGCTGGTGGTACGGGTAACCCTTACTTTACTACTGACACTGCTGCAACGCTTAGAGCATCAGAAGTTAATGCGGAACTACTCATAAAAGCTACTAAAGTGGACGGGGTATATGACAAAGATCCGAACAAGTTTGATGATGCTGTTAAACTTGATACACTTAGTTATGACCAAGCACTTACAGATAATATCAAGGTGATGGACGATACTTCTATTGCATTGGCAAAAGAAAATAAATTACCAATTGCAGTTTGTAATATGTTTGAAAAAGGAAACCTTTTGGCTATTGTTAAAGGTGACAGAAACCTTTGTTCAATCGTTAAATAAAAATAATATGCGTATAAAATGTGACTAGTCACATGAGCTAGCCACTGAGGTTAACTTAGCGTTAGCGTAGCTTTGTTTGGCTTTGCCAAAAAAGCGTACTATAAATAGATAAGGAATATAAATGAGAACAGAAGAACTAACAGCAAAAGCACTTGAAAATGTGAATTATGACAAATACCTTCTTGCAAATGCAGTAGGCAAAAGAGCAGAAGCCATTGCAAATGGTGAAAATACCGTACTGAATATAGATACAACAACTATGAAATATGCAGATATTGCACTTCAAGAGATAGCTGAAGGTAAAATTATTGTAAGTCTTGACGAGTAAATCCTTGTGGATGCTTTTTTAGACAAAGCTAAAAATATACATACGATAGAAGAAGCAAAAATGCTTCTTTGGGAACAACTTCCAAACCCTTCCTCTGAAACAAAAAAAGCTTTAGAACTTTCACTTTTAGCACATCAAACCCAGAAACGTAAAAGTGGTGAACCTTATGTGGTACATCCTATTTTAGTCGCAGCCATTACAGCAGCTTTCTCTAACGATGAGACCATGGTACAAGCAGCACTCTTACATGATGTTGTTGAAGATACAGACTTTACAATAGAAGATTTAACAAAAGAATTTGGTGCTGATGTGGCACATATGGTTGAGGGTCTTACAAAAATAGTAGAAATACGTGATGAAGAACTTGCCTCTTCAGATTCAGATGATAGATTGATTAATTCTGCATTGTCTTTTCGTAAAATGCTTGTTGCTTCCATTAAAGATATACGTGTTTTGGTAATTAAGCTTTGTGATAGATTGCACAATATGTTAACACTTGATGCCTTGAGTCATGAGAAACAAATACGTATTTCGGAAGAAACCTTAGTTGTTTATGCTCCTATCGCACATAGGTTAGGAATCTCTAAGATTAAAAATCATTTAGAAGATTTAAGTTTTTATTATATTTATCCTAAAGAATATAAAAAAATAGATGAGTATATACAAAATAATGTACAAAATCTACAGTTTAAACTGAATGGATTTATACGAAATGTAAAAGACCTTATGTATAAAGATGGTTTTGAAGAGAGTAGTTTTGATGTTTTTGGTAGGGTAAAACACTATTATTCTATTTATATGAAAATGCAAAGAAAAGGTGTCAGTATTGAAGAAGTACTGGACCTATTGGCTGTGCGTATTATTGTGAAAAATCCTATTGAGTGTTATAGGGTTTTGGGTTTAATACACTTACATCATACACCTCTTGTGTCAAGATTTAAAGACTATATAGCTGTACCTAAGGAAAATGGCTATAAGACGATACACAGCACTTTATTTAACAATGAAAGTATACTTGAAGCACAAATACGTACGCAAGAAATGCATAGATTAGCAGAGTTTGGTGTTGCTGCACATTGGAAATATAAAGAAGGTAGTAATTCTGTGAACCTAGAGTGGGTAGAGAGTTTGCATTACCAAAATGAATCTATTGAAGAGTTTTATGAGTTGGCTAAAAGTGATTTGTTTTCTGAAGACATTACCATTTTTTCACCTAAAGGCGATTATTATACACTACCAAAGGGATCTGTTGCTTTAGATTTTGCCTACGCTATTCACTCAGAAGTTGGACAAAATGCAACACATTCACTCATAAATAAGCACAGAGCTCCTTTACTTACTGTCTTAAAAAATGGTGATATTATCAATATAGTAAAAGATGAGGAACCACATTTACACTGTTCTTGGATGGATGCTGTAAAAACCTCAAAAGCAAAAGATGGTATACGCTCTGCTTGTCGTGCAAGAATAAAAGAAATTGATACACTCAGTGCATATAATATTTTAGGTACATTTTTTAGGCAAGAAAGTATTGTGATTAAAGCGTTGGTTGAAAAGCTAGAATTAAAAGAACATATATTTCGCTTACCGACACACTTAGAGTATTGTAAAGAGGCTATTGGAAAAGTAGCAGAATATTTGGGTACCACAGAAATACGTTTTTGGCAGGTACTTAAAAAAGGGTATAAAATACCAAAACGTAAAGAAGTAGATCATTTTTATTTCTTTACAAATAAGCCTATTGATGGTGTAGAATTCGATTATTGTTGTCATCCCAAAGTAGGTGATCAAATTGTTTCATTTTATAAGGACAGTAAGGCTATTATACACCATAAATTATGTAAACATGCATACAGTAAAGTGTTAGCACATGAACCTATGCTTTTTCTAGACTGGAAAGATGAAAAACTTGCACGTTACCGACTTATTATCTCTTTGCAAAATCAAAAAGGAATTTTAGCAGAGTTACTTTCTTCTTTGACAGAGTTAAATTTAAATGTCATAAATATAGAGTTGGGTATTCAAAGTTCTGAGCGAGCAGAGTATTGTCAGATTGAAGTTGAAAGTTCTGAGAGCAAAAAAAGTATCCTTGCCCAAAAGATTTCAAAAAGGTTTAAATTGATTGAAATTATAAGTTTAGATGACGCGTATAATAAATAAAGAAGGATGAGTATAAGTATGGTAAAAGAGGCACTAGAAGAGATAAGTAGAGGTACAGGAGAAATTATTGATATGGAGCGTATAGAGAAGCTTGTAACAAAATATTATGAAGATGGTACAACTTATACAGTCAAAGCAGGATTTGATCCTACTGCACCTGATTTACACTTAGGACATACAGTACTTTTACAAAAATTAGCAACCTTTCAAAAATTTGGTGGACGGGTACTCTTTCTTATTGGTGACTTTACTGCGATGATAGGTGACCCCACAGGTAAAAGTGCTACACGCAAAGTACTTACAAAAGAAGATATAGTAAAAAACATAGCTTCCTATACAGAACAAGCCTTTAAGATACTAGATGAATCTAAAACAGACATAGTCTATAACAATGACTGGCTAGAAGAGCTTGGAGCTGTGGGTATGTTACAACTCGCTTCTAACCTTACGGTTGCAAGGATGTTAGAGCGTGATGACTTCTCTAAACGTTATGCTTCTAACACACCTATCGCTGTGAGTGAATTTATGTATCCGTTACTTCAGGGGTATGACTCTGTACATCTAAAATCTGACATTGAGATAGGGGGCACGGATCAAAAGTTCAACTTACTTATGGGAAGACAACTTCAAAAAGCATATGAGATTAAAAAACAGCAAGCTGTATTGATGATGCCTATTTTGGAGGGACTTGATGGTATAAATAAGATGTCCAAGTCTCTTGGTAACTATATTGGCGTAACAGAAGAACCTAAAGATATTTATGGGAAAGTATTGTCAATTTCAGATGCGTTAATGTGGCGGTATTATGAGCTTTTGAGTAGTAAATCTCTTTTGGAAATAGAACAGCTTAAAAAAGATGTAGCATCTCGTACTGTTCACCCCAAAATGGCTAAAGAAAATTTAGCATTAGAGATAACCACAAGGTTCTATAATGAAGAGTTAGCTACACTAGCTAAAGAGGAGTTTAACTCCGTATTTAAGTCAAAGAATATACCTACAGATATGCCATCGTTTGAGATGGCTGATGGTGTTTGGATATGTCAAGCATTGCTTGATGCAGAACTTGAACCATCAACCTCTCAAGGGCGAAGAGATATTAAGCAAAATGCCGTGAGTATTGACCAAGAGAAAATAAGTGATGAAAAGCTTAATCTCTCGGTGGGAGAGTACATCTTGCAAGTAGGGAAAAAGAGATTTGCAAAAGTGAAGGTGAAGTAATGGAATTTAAATCATTAAAAATTGGTAAATACACCATTGAAAAGCCTATTTTTCAAGGTGGTATGGGTGTAGGTATTTCCTGGGATCAGTTGGCAGGAAATGTGAGTAAAGAGGGTGGTCTTGGAGTGATTTCTGCTGTGGGTACAGGTGTATATAAAAATAGAGCCTACGTAGAAAAAACAGTAGGAAAAGATGAAAGACCTTTGGATGCTATCAATTTTTATTCTTATGAAGCTTTACAAAAAATATTTGATAATGCAAGAGAAATCTGTGGCGATGCACCACTTGCAGCCAATGTCCTTTATGCACAGAGTGAATACAATCGTGTGGTAGAAGATGCTTGTAAAGCTGGTGCAAATATGATTATTACCGGAGCAGGACTCCCTCTTACTATGCCAGAAGCTGCTAAAAATTATCCTGATGTTGCTTTGATACCTATAGTCTCAACTGCAAAAGCACTTCGTATTTTGTGTAAGCGTTGGAAAAAAACACACAATAGATTGCCCGATGCAGTCATAGTGGAAGGTCCTCTGTCTGGTGGACATCAAGGCTTCAAGTATGATGAATGTTTCATGGAAGAAAACCAGCTTGAAAATATACTAGGCCCCGTAGTAGAAGAAGCCAAAAACTGGGGTTCTATGCCAATCATCGCTGCAGGTGGTGTATGGGATCATGACGACATAGTAAAAATGATGGAAATCGGTGCTGATGCTGTACAGATGGGAACACGTTTCATAGGTACGGTTGAATGTGATGCTTCCCAAGTGATGAAAGATATTATCATAGATGCTGATGCAGATGATATTAAACTCTTTAAATCACCTGTGGGTTATCCTGCACGTGGAGTAAGCACGCAACTTCATGAAGATATAAAAAAAGGGACTGCCCCAAAAGTGGCATGTATTTCTAACTGTGTGGCACCATGTAACCGTGGTGAAGAAGCAAAAATTGTTGGGTATTGTATTGCTGATAGACTCTCTGATGCCTATGATGGTCTTGCTGAGACAGGACTATTTTTTACAGGTGCAAATGGATATCGCTTACAAGAAATTATTACGGTCAAAGAACTTATGGATAAATTAATGAATGGAGAAAAGAATTAACTTGAAATTTCTTAGGTTTATTGTTCTCTTTGTTTGTACTACAGGGTTGCTTTTTTCTTCAATAAATAGATTGAATAAAGTAGATGTTATCAAAGGTGAGTTACGTTTACATTTTATGGATCATTGTGATAAAGAAGCAGTGCGTAAATTTGCATTAACCAATCCATATCGACTGGTTTTTGATTTTGAAAATACAAAACTTGCGCATCCTAATATGGCAAAATATCTTGATAAATCCATACGTATCGCTCAGTTTAAACCCACTACCGTACGTATAGTGATAGAAAATGAAAAACCGTATAGATGCACAGCATATCAACCATTTTTTTCAAAGAAGTACTATCATATATCTTTACCTAAACGCAGTAGTGTTTTGCCCGCAAAGAGATTTAAAAAACCTAAGTTAAATATAGAAGTAAAATCAGCACCTATTGTGAAGAAAAACAGCATAAGGGTAAAGAAAGTTCCTATGGTTTCAAATGTTAGAAAACATGAACTTATTGTCATAGATGCGGGACATGGGGGACATGATAGTGGTGCGATAGGTGGGGGAAAAAGAGAAAAAGATGTGGTACTTCAAATAGCCAAAAGGCTTGAAAGACAACTCAAAAAAAGAGGGCATCCTGTGTATATGTCACGAACAAAAGACCGCTTTTTAACATTAGGACAGCGTACTAGATTTGCAGATAAGAAAAAAGCAGTGGTTTTTGTTTCTATTCATGCCAATGCTGTGGCTAGAAAAAACGCACATAAAGTGCATGGTATTGAAACTTTTTTTCTACAAAATACAAGAGATGCAAGATCTCAAAATGTAGCTGCTAGAGAAAATAAATCGGTACTTAAAGGTACAAGTAAACTTAGTCAAAATGTGATTGTAGATTCTGTACTTTCTGGTCCCAAAATAGTACAGTCAAATAAACTGGCTATAGACGTACATAGAAGAATTATGACAAATGTGAGAAGTAAGTTTACAGGGGTAAGGGACGGTGGAGTGCGTCATGCACCTTTTTGGGTGCTTGTAGGGGCTAGCAGACCTTCCATACTTGTAGAAGTAGGATATATTTCTCACCCAAAAGAACGAGGAAGATTATTTGATCCTATGTATCAAAAACTTGTGGCAAAAGGTATTGCAGAAGGTGTTGAGAACTACTTGGATAATAGAAAAACAGAAATAGATTTTTAAAGAGGAATGAAATGATAAAATTAATTATTGGTGTATGTACATTGTTTTTGCTTACTTCATGTTTTGGACCAAGTGTCGACAGAACAGACAGTTTAATAGTCATAGATGCAGGACATGGTGGGCATGATGGTGGTGCAACAGCAGGCGGAAAACTAGAGAAAGCTTTAGTCCTTCAAATAAGTAAAAAACTCTATGAAGCGTTTAAAGATGAAGGGTATAATGTGCATTTGACTAGAAATAGTGATAGGTTCTTAACTTTAGGACAACGCACAAAGGTAGCAGATAAAAAAGATGCTAAAGTCTTTATTTCTATTCATGCTAATGCTATAGCAAATAAAAGTCGATTTTCTCAAGTTGAAGGTATTGAGACATATTTTTTGCAAAAAACAAGAGATGCTAAGTCTCAACGTATTGCTGCACGTGAAAATGCATCGGTACTTCAAGGTACTGATAGATTAAGTAAAAATGTCATTATAGATTCTGTACTCAATGGCCCAAAAATTATAGAGTCCAATAAACTTGCCATTGATGTACAAAAAAATATGATTAAAAATATTAAAAGTCGTTACTCGGATGCCAAAGATGGAGGGGTGAGACCTGCACCATTTTATGTACTTGTGGGAGCGAGTCGTCCTTCTATTCTTGTAGAGGTTGGGTATTTGACAAATCCAAAAGAGAGAAAGCGTTTGTTTACCTCAGATTATCAAGAACGTATTATTGAAGGTATTGTTGAAGGGACTACACGCTACATTTATAATAGAAAAAAAGAGTTTGGATTTTAAGTTTGTAAGGTGCTGTTGATACAGCACCTATGAACAAAGAAGAATCTATTTGTAGTTTTTTATTGCTTTGTCAAGTATCTCTGTAGCTGCTTTTTTGTCTTTAAATCCTGCTACTTTTACCCATTTGTTAGGTTCTAGCATCTTATATGTTTCAAAGAAGTTTTTAATACGGTTAAGTGTATGCTCAGGTACGTCACCAAGGTCGTTTATGTTTGCATACGTTGGGTCTATCTTCACTGTAGGGACTGCTATAAGTTTTTCATCTCCACCTGACTCGTCTTCTGTCATAAGCACGCCCACTAGTCTACACTTGATGAAAGAACCTGCTTGGAGTGGGTAGTCACAAAGTACAAGGATGTCTGCTGGGTCACCATCATCTGAGAGTGTGTCTGCTACAAAACCATAGTTTGCAGGGTAGTGCATAGATGAGTAGAGTACTCTGTCTACTTCAACTGCTCCTGAATCTTTGTCTATCTCATATTTTATCATTGAGTTTAGTGGTACTTCGATGATTGCTTTGACTGCGTCAGGGTTTTCACCATGTCCGATTTTAGTTATATCCATAAGGGTTCTCCATTGGGTTAAATTTTGAGTTATAGTAGCATAAAATGTATAAATACTTCACAAAATATGTTATTATATTTTACAAATAGAATGAGAGGTTATAAAGAATGAAAAAAACGATAATTGGGCTATTGCTCACTATGGGATGTGTGTTGGCAGTAGAATTAGGTAAAGTGCCGATGGCAGTTAAAATTTCAGGTGATAGTGGTGGTAAATTAGATAGTTCTTCTTGGAACTCATCTATGTTAAAAGGAAAAATATATACACTTTTTTATGTTGACCCAGATAAAAAAGATTTGAATGATGCCTTAGCAAATGCACTTAACAAAAGAAAATTTAATAGAAGTAAAGTTGGCTCAGTTGCTATTATCAATTTGGCTGCAACATGGATGCCAAATGCCCTCATAGAGTCAAAACTTAAAGAGAAACAAAAACAGTTCCCAAATACACTCTATGTAAAAGATAAAAAGAAAGTTTTGGTAAAAAAGTGGAAATTAGCTGATGACAATTCTGATATTCTTATTTTTGATAAAAAAGGTAAACTCATCTATAAGAAGTTTGGTAAAGTCTCAGCATCTGAAATACAAAATGTTATTAAGCTTATAGAAAAAAACCTATAGCTTGCAAGAGAGTTGATAGGTCACCATTTTATGAAAAGGTGAGAGAAAATTTTCTAGTGCCTTGCTGCTTAGTGATTCTATTTTGTGTTGATTTAGAAGTTCTAGTACACAAAGCGTAGATTCCATAGTACTTAGACAATGGCTATTGGGCTGCTCTTTAAAGCTAAAGTCTGAACTTTTTGTATGGCTAAAACTTACTTTGGTTAGACTATGCAAGTTTGGGCTTTCTCGCAAGATAGCACGAGAACAAGGCCATGTTGCGTCTATGAGGAAAAGTACAGTCTCTTTGTTTTCTGTAGCTATAGTTTGCGTATTGAGGTTGATACTACTAGTGGATGGGTAGAGTACATAACATGTATTTTTTTCATCATTTAAAATAGCATTTATTTTTTCATGCTGTGTAAAATCTATGCCCACATATATTTCACAGTTTTTGAGTGATAAATTGGTGAAGTGTCCTGTGCCATTTTTGGTTTTTCGAAACTCTTTTGGATGCATGAGTATGACAAAACGTGTTTTTGTTTCTAGGGGAATGATATGCTCACACATACAAGAACTTTTAGGTCTATAGCAGGCATAACAATGCTCTCTTGGATTACTTTTCATCCAGATATACACCTTTAAACCATATATAGTACAAAGCAACCAGTAGAAACCCTAAGCCCAAACTTACAGTGATACTTTCTAGACTTATTTCCCCTTGGCTTGCATAACCTATAAAAAGAGCTGTGGCTACGTTAGAGAGCATGAAGAACATATCGTTATAGGAGATGACCCTTCCCATGTATTTGGGGTCTGTCTCTTCTTGTATGAGCAAATAGGTGTAGGACCAAAGTGTGGTGATGAAAAAACCTGTGATAAACAAAGAGATGAGTGCATAGTAGAAGTTAAATTCAAGCTGACTCCATAGCAGTATAGCCAAGCCTTGCAAAAGAAAGAAATAATGCAGGTTCTCTTTAGTAATAATCTTACCTATGAAAAAAGGGCCTATCATAAGTCCTAAGGCACGTGTAGCGTTCATCCACCCAATAGCCAGAGGTACAGCGATGAGCATTTTATACTGAAAGTCAGCGAGGAGGGTAATGAGGGCATCAAAAGAGGTGAGTCCTATGCTCGCATGGAGGAGTAACAGATGAATGATTTTCTTTTGTGAGAGTAAGTAGCGAAAACCATCTTTGAGCATGTGCCAGTTAGAGTCTGTATGCGTGACTTTCTCTAAGTCTAGTTTTAGACCAAGTAGAAGTAGTACCGCAACGCTATAAAGTATAGCATCTAACATAAATGCCATGTCATAGCCTATATAATAAGTCACTATGCCACCTACAGCCATACCCACAGCATAGGTAAATGACCAGATGATAGAGTGTATTTCGTTGGTGTTTTT
>Ga0256840_1001333_pt1 | contig 23514 bp, 22 predicted proteins | sample 355202metaG_FD_185969 | JGI IMG/M metagenome (GOLD analysis project Ga0256840, IMG submission 185969) | Hydrothermal vent microbial communities from Mid Atlantic Ridge, Atlantic Ocean - 355-202 | ecosystem: Environmental > Aquatic > Marine > Hydrothermal vents | place: Atlantic Ocean: Mid...
AGGATAATAGAAAACCAACCAATTATATTACCAAAAATAATTCCAGCCTCTTTTTCTTGCACAAATAAAAGATAAAACCAAGCGCTACCAAGCATTAGTGAAAACAAGGTGCAAATAACGAGACCTTTAATACCTCTTTTCTTTGCAGATTGATGGTAGTGGAATTTCATATTTTAATTCTAACGCCTTGCTCAGCGGCAGTTTAAAGTGGCACGTTTTTGCGTATGCAAAAAAAGTGACGCTTTAAACTGTCCGCTGGAGCTATTTGTTAGCTGCTTATTGCTACTCATAGTCTGTAGACTTATAAGCATCAAAATACTTATTATACTCGCATGAGAAAACCAAGCCAAATTTTAACAAAAACTTTATCCAATAACATCAAAAAGCTTCGCAGTGATATGAATTTATCACAAGAAGAGCTTGCCGATAAATGTGGACTTCATCGTACTTATGTTGGGGCGGTTGAACGTGGTGAACGGAATGTAACACTAAGCTCATTAGAAGTTTTGGCTTTAGCTTTAAAAGTGGATGTACCTACGTTATTAACCGATAAAGCGAAGTGATTAATATGGATGCAAGATTGAAAATACCACCAAGTAACAAGAGTCTTTTAACCTCTCTACAAAATTTAGCAATAAAACTTGAACCATTGATAAATGCAAAATTTGTTCTAACAGGAAAATCCAGAACAGATGGTTCAAATATTCGCAAATTGATAGCTGATAAATTAATCAATTCTAATCCGCCAGAAACTGCAAATAACAATATTTATGATGTGATTCCGCCAAAAGGTGTTCCTAAAATTCTTTTAGAATATGTCGACACATATATCGTAACAACTGGCAAATCGTATAATCTTCAAGTTTGGAATAGAAACCCGTCATCTGAGTCTGTTCAAGTCCAATATTCAAATGGTGAAACTCTTCAGTCTGGCGAAGTTCGATTTATTTTGGTAAAAGTTGACCCAGAGAATCACATTATTTCTGCTATTGCAGTACTAACACCTGAATACATTGTAAATAAATTTGGTGCATTTGGTAAACCTACAATAAAAAATCAGCTAATTATTTCCTCAACATTGCGACAGTTTGTGTTAGAAGAGCCAAGTTCAATATTATTTTATGATGATGCTATTGGGCATGAACTTAATTTAAAAAACCTATCACGTTTTAGCATTCATGACCAACCAACTTCTGAATCATTGCTACCACTTTCAATAATTAAGGATATTGTCATAGACAAAATAATTGGTAGAAATATTGCACCAGCAGCAACTAAAAATAGAGGTCAGATGCTTGAAGAAATATTTTCCGATGCACTTGGCTACAGCATTAGGGATGATGAGTTACTTGCTGGTGGTTATCCTGATCTTCGCAATCAAGCTTTAGAGGTTAAAATTCAAGACTCACCAACGGTTGATTTGGGTAAATTCAGTCCAGAATTTGAACTTAAAGTTCCAGACTGTAGAGGTTTTACAACTAGAAATATGCGTTACTTTATTGCTCTTACCAACCCAAAAACCAACATAGTTGAAGGAGCTGTATTATGTCAGGGAAGTAAGCTTGGCTTGCATTTCACTTATGTAGCAGAAGAAAGTTATAAATGTCAGCGGTCAATACCAATGGGGTTTTTTGAAGTTATTCAAGGGCAATCTGTCTTTAACCCATAACTATTGTTTATTATTCAACATTAAAAACTAACCAAACTATTTCATCAATTTCATTTTCGATAATAATTTGTTTTTTAGCATCCGTTTCTTCGTAGCATTTTTTAGCTAAAGCAATTAACGCCTTGGATTCTATCTGATCTGGATTTGGCACAGGGAATTGCTCAACATACTGAGTAATAAACCTCCGTCTGTTTGAGTACAGTTTATTCTGAAACTTTATATCATAAAATTTCTCTATAAAACCTGAATTGGCTATAGCCAATATTAGCCATAAAATATCATCAGGCATTTCTTTATTATCGCGTAACAACCAATAACAATCTCCATTTACAACAGTTCCTTCTTTATCTAGCCAGAATGTTGGGCGTTCACTAATGTCACGAAAGATTACTTTTTCCTGCTTCCAAAATGATGGATTTTGTGGAACCCATATTTCAAACCAGCTTCTCTTTGCCTTAATCACATACTTCCGATTACTAAGTTGCTCTTTATTTTTTTCAAGATAGCGTTTAGAAAGTGGGAACTGATTAATTTTAAAAGTCTCTCTTTTCCCATCTACCATGGTATGGGTATAAAGAATTGCTTTTTTTGCGTTTTCTTTACATTTGAATCTGCCAGCAACATGGTGAGTTGTTAATGGTCGCAATAGCTCAGGCTCATAGCCAACTTCATTTTGCCAATCTGATCGAATAAAAACATTGTCAGCAGTTGTTTTTACGCCAACTCGAACTTTTCCTATATCTTTAAATAAGCACCAAGTCTTAGACTCAACCATATCAAGCCATTTTTCAGATGTCGAATTTTGAAGCCTCCACAAGTCAGATGGACTTGAGTCAAATGTTAAATATCCATTTTTAACGCAATAATTTCCTTGTTTAGAAGAAACAACACCATCATGTTTTAGGGCTTGAATTTGGCTTTCAACAAAAGGAATAACTCCTTCATGATTTTCACTATCTGCCATGTAGATAGACGAAAAAGGGATATTGTAATTTCTATTTTTATTTTGGGGTGTAAGAATCATCACTGCTGGTAAAACAGCAGCTTCAAAAACTTTGGTGTCTCCAAAATCCCATATTCCTTTAATTGAATATTGGTTATGAATTATTTCCCTGAATTTACCTGCCCCTTTAGTTGTTAGAAAGCGATTAGATACAATCACACCAGCAACGCCATCTGGTTTTAAGACTGATTTCATTGCAACTAAAAATGCTTGGTAAATATCGACACGTCCTTTTAAACCAAAGTTTTTACTTAATAGCTGTGCTTGCTCTGCACCTAAAACTTGTGTCCGTATATATGGAGGATTCGCTATTAACAAGTCAAAATTTGGTATATCACTTGAATAAAATAAATCCTGTGAATCAGATAGATTGCCTTTTTCTATACAAACTTGCAAAAAATCTTTATTTTGTAATATTGGTGTAATGTCTGGGTATAGTGTTTTTAATCTATTTCTAGTGATTACAATTGACTCAGGATTTGTATCAAAGCCGTAAACATCAATATCATTGAAGGATTGGTTTTTTAAAGCTTTTATCAAACTTATAAGTAATTCACCATCCCCAACTGCTGGATCAACGACCCTTATAGATTTTTTGAGGTTCGCATTAAAAATAATATTTTCAGATATAAAATCGGAAAAAACAGCTGGCGTGTAGTGCGCACCTTCTTGTTTTCTTGATTCTACATGGCTATACCGCTCAACTGCTTGCATTTATACCCCCTCACTAATGCTACTTATAGTATTCATTTTATTGAGGAATGTCAATAGTTGAGACGCGCTATATTTTGAGGCAGCTAACATTGTTAATATGTGGAAAAATTTCCATCTAGCACCTATATACAATGCAAAATTTTCCATGTATTGTGATATTAAGCCCTATAAAATGGAAAAATATTCATTAATTTTCCACTTTAGTCATCATGGCAGCCTTTATAGTGGAAAGCAAGATAAATATGGCGCTGAAAGATGGAAAATATTTCCCCGTATTGAGTCATGGTAATAATAGAGTTCAATTTAATTTTAAAGGCTCTAATGCATTGAATATAAAAATATATTATTTATTTTTAGTTGATCTATCTATGTGGTAGAGAAGGAGGGGTGGCGTATTATTTTCCATGTATTGTGATTATATTGGCGATATATGGAAAATATATGGGAGGGTAGGTGCAAATTTTCTGCCTCTCAGTTACTTTTTTGGAGGGGTGAAAGGTATGCTTTAGGAGTGACGATATTTTTATGAGAGCCTGTGAGTCGTTAGAAGAGAAGTTTTCTTAGCTGGCTTATGATTATTTCTAAGTCTTGTTCTGTATAGGGCAGGGCATCAAACTTTCCCCAGATAGGTGCAGGCCAAGCCTTATCTTTTTGGTATCTCACTACATGATGAATATGTAATTGGGAAACCATATTACCGAGTGCGGCGATATTCATTTTGTCTGCTTGGAAGTGTTCCGCTAAATTCTTTGCTACATGACATGATTCGCGCATTACTAATTGCTGGTCCTCGCTAGAAAGGTGGTGTATTTCTTTGAGGTTTTCTCGCTCGGGAACCAGTATTAGCCAGGGAAATTGGCTATCATTCATCAGTAATACTCGGCATAGTGATAAACGGCCAAGTTCGATACAGTCTTTTTCTAGTGTGGGGTGAAGGTTGAATGACATAGTGCTAGGGCTTGAAATGTTAGGGTAAAACAGTGTACCGTTAGCACTGGACATTAACAATAATAATTAAGTTCTCCATGAATAGCATTCACTCTCAAACGAACACGCCGCTGGCTGTTTCTTTTAAGTTGCTTTTAGCTTTATATGCCATTATTCCGTTGTGCTTGCTTGCACAGCTTATGGATAGTTTTGTGCTAAATGGAGCTTTATTGCAATATTTACCTAGCAGTCCCAGTCATTTTTTATTATTTCAGGTGTTATTTGGGACGCCGCATATTCTTGCGAGTACCGTGCTGTTGACTACGAATAAAGATTATTTTCAGTTTTATCAAAAGAAAATTATTATTATGACTTTGGCTATTATGGTGTTTTTTGCCATCGCTAGTCAGTTAGTTTCTTATTATGTCTTGTATATTTTGGTTGCTTCATGGACGGTTTATCATGTCTTAAAACAGCAACACGGTGTTGGACGTGCGATTTATCAACTCCCTGGCTGGGCATTTTATTTGTTGTTATGGTTGAGTGTTGCTGCTGGAATTAGTATTTATATTGGAATTTTTCTTAAAGATACTTTAACACCGCAATATGCTGAATGGGTTAAACAGCTGGCTGCAAGTTTAACGGTTTCTTTATTTTTTAGTACTATTTTATGTCAGCGCTATGTTAAAACGCGCTTTGGTGTTCTCTTTATTTGGGCCAATTCCTTATTGATTATCAGTAGTTTTTACTTTTATGTGCAGGAATATTACTTTTTGGCAATTTTAATTCCGCGCTTAGTGCATGATGCGACGGCTTACATCTTTTATGTAGCTCATGATGTGAATAAGCACCGAGGACATCCGCAGAACTTTATTTATCGTTGGGCGAAGAAGGTTAAACTGAATGTTTTTATTGTTTTACCTTTAATCTCTTTTGCTTTGACTTATGTTTTACAGGTCTATGGTGATCAGTGGGTAAATGTCATCACTCAGTTTTTCTTTGGTATGGAAATCAGAAAAGCAATTAGCTTGGGTTTGATTGGCTACTTTTCTTTAATGCATTATTATACCGAGGCTTTTACTTGGAAACATGGCTCGCCATATCGGCAATATATACGTTTTAAGCCATAACACGCATTTTACAAACCTTTACATATGAATCCTATATTGTTAGCCCGTTGGGGCCTTATCCCGCTTTGGCTGTTGTTAACCTTGAGTGTTTTTTTTCGCACACCAACACCGATTGATGAAACCCGTTATTTAACCGTGGCTTGGGAAATGTGGTTACGCCAAGATTTTTTAGTGCCTTATCTAAATAGTGCTACTTATAGTCATAAGCCGCCTCTATTATTTTGGTTGATTAATTTAAGCTGGGGCATGTTTGGTGTGAGTGAGTGGGCGGCGAGAATAGTTGGGCCATTATGTGCTTTACTTAATTTATATATGACGCGTATGCTGGCCAAGCAATTATGGCCGGATGAGCCAAAGGTTGCTTTACTTGCTCCGTGGGTGTTGATAGCCACGCTATTATGGACCTTGTTTGCTACGGGGACGATGTTTGATATTTTACTGAGTAATTGTGTGTTGCTGGGTATTTTGGGCTTAGTTTGGGTGAGGCAAGATAAAGAGGCGCTAGGTTGGGGGAGTTTTGCACTGGCTATTGGCCTAGGTGTGCTCGCTAAAGGCCCAGTCATTTTAGTGCATTTAATGCCTATTGCTTTATTGTTTCCTGTGTGGCGACAAAAGAATATTTCGGTTAATTATTATCGTTGGTATGGTTTCACCTTTTTAGCTTTGCTAGGCGGTGCTTTGATTGCTTTAAGTTGGGCAATACCAGCTGCAATACAAGGCGGAGATGCTTATGCGAAGGCTATTTTGTGGAGTCAAACAGCTGATAGAGCGGTGACTACGCAGATTCATGCTCGGCCTTTTTGGTGGTATTTGCCGTTTATGCCGTTATTCTTATTTCCTTGGATAACTTGGCCGCGCTTTTGGCAGTCATTACGACCTTTGTCTTGGCATAATGATCAAGGTGTGCGCTTAACATTGCTTTGGTTTGTCAGTGGGTTACTTATTTTTTCTTTAATTCAAAGTAAGCAAGTGCATTATTTAGTGCCTTTATTGCCAGCTTTTAGTTTGTTAATGACACGCTTGTTGGTTAAAAATGAAAAGCCACGTCGCTTATCTTCGGAGCTAGTTTTACCTTTATTTTTGTGTGTGGCGGGGGGATTTTTATTACTGATGCCATCATTAACGGTCTTTGCTAAATTGGCTTGGGTGCAGGGAATGGGGTATGAGTGGGGTTCAAGTGTCTTACTTATTGGTTTAGTTTTATTGGCTTTTACTTGGTATCAGCGGCAGTTATCAGTCTTTGCAGTTAGCATTTCGATGGTTTTAGCTATTTTTATCGGGTTTATCTACTTTTTTAAATATACTGGCTTGGCTTATAATTTGCAGCCTGCGGCAGATAAAGTGAGGTTCTTTCAAGAACAAGGGATTCCCGTCGCTTATGTGCATAATTATCAAGGGCAGTTTCATTTCTTGGGGCGCTTAACGCAGCCTATAGAGGTGGTACCAAGAGATGGCAGAGTGCAGTGGGCTGCAGATCACCCCGAGGGATATTTGATTTCTGTACAGCGAGATGCTGACCCATTGGCGAGCTATAAGCAAAGGCAGCGCGAGCGTTGGTTGACTTTTAGAAGTGCTCGGCAGGTGTTGACTGAAGTTAAGTAGGAATACTCCATTCTTCAGTTAACACTTTAAGTGAGAGCGGCTTTAGCCGCGATAGTGGTATGAATGATCGTGGCTAAAGCCGCTCCCATAAAACCTATTAAATAGGCACTATATGAAGCAAGTCAGTATACCTGAGCGTATATTGGCTTACCTTTGGTGAGTGGTGTTATTTTTCGCAAACCCCACCTTTACAGCCACAGTTTTTACCACAGCCTAAACCTTCTTCTTTCGCAGCACCAAATTCAGGGTGCTTAGCAGCATATTTTCTGGCGGCTTGTTGTACGTATATCCAGCCCATCATAAGTCCAAAAATGACCCCCATTGCAATTAGGAAATTAAGCATTGGTCCCTCCAAGGCCTGCAAAGCCCATAAAAGTCAGTGATAAAATGCCTGCTAACATCATACTTAATGCAGCGGCTTGAGTTATATTAGGTAAGTTAGATAATTCTAGTTTTTCTCTTAGCCCGGCCATTAAGACAATGGCTAAACCAAAGCCTGCTCCTGCCCCTAAACTAAAAGATACTGACTGTAAAAAATCATATTCACGAGAGGTTTGGAACAAAGCAACGCCTAAAATTGCACAGTTAGTTGTAATCAGTGGGAGAAAGATACCTAAAGCACGGAATAGTGCTGGACTAAATTTCTTTAGTATCATTTCTACTAATTGTACTGATGAGGCAATTAAGGCAATGTAGCTGATTAAACGTAGAAATTCTAAATCAAATGCTATCAGTATCTGGTTAATGCCATAAGAACAGGTTGAACTAACAAACATCACAAAGGTGGTTGCTAGACTCATGTTAAATGCGGTATCGCGTTTTGCCGAAACCCCAACAAAAGGACATAAACCTAAAAACATAGCGAGTACGAAGTTGTTAATTAAAAATGCACTGAGAAAGATAAAACTAAGAGATTCTGGATTCATATCGGTTCCTTATTTCTTGGGTAACGAGAAATCTCATACATTAAGGCTTAACTGTACAATGAGCTGTTGCATCTGCGGCAATAATTTGTCCTGTTTTACGTTGCTGAATATAATTAATCAACAACAGCCAGGAGCCCAACACAATAAAGCCGCCTGGCGGTAAGATCATTACCACCCAGGGTTCGAACTGCGTACTAAAGACTTGATAACCTAATAATTGTCCCGCACCGAGTAATTCTCTTACGCCACCGAGCATGACCAGAGCCAATGTAAAGCCAAGCCCCATACCTAAAGCGCTAACGACAGATTTGGTAAAAGAGTTTTTAGAGGCATAAGCTTCGGCGCGACCTAGAATGAGGCAGTTTACCACGATCAATTGAATAAATGCGCCAAGCTTATTGTATAAATCTAAGCTAACGGCTTGAATAATATAGTCAACCAAAGTCACAAAAGTAGCAATAATAATAATATAAGTCGTAATACGGACTTGTTTAGGGATGAAATTACGTAGTGCTGAGACTAAGGCATTGGAGCAAACCAGTACAAAAATACTGGCAATACCCATAGCCAGTGAGTTAAGTACGGAGTTGGTTACGGCTAATACCGGACAAAGCCCTAGCATCATGACAAAGACAGGGTTTTCTTTCCAGATACCTGCGGTAAAGACATCGAGTGTTAAGGGCGTTTCTTTTTTTGTGGCTTGAGTCATAAATCACCTTATGGATTATTTATTCTTACTCTGAATTTTCGCTGTTTCTAATAAACTCAAATTCTTAGTAATGATAGGATGTAATGCTTGACCGCTTTTATTCAACATTCGGCCAATCGCATTCGAGGTAATGGTTGAGCCAGAAATAGCATCAATTTCCCAGGCATGTTGTTTTGTTCCGTGACGAACGGTTTTAATGGCATGAATTAACCCTGATTGCTCTGGATTTACTTTAGCATCTAAGCATTTAAAATTAGCTAAAAAGTCAGGATCAGTCGTGATTTTAGTGCCAAACCCAGGTGTTTCTGTACTTTTTAGTACATCAAACCCTGTAATACAGCCGCTAGTTGCTTGATAACCATAGAGTAGTTTAACTGTATCTTGATAACCTTGAGCGGCTGCATTTAAAGCAATACCGACTAATTGATCGTTTTTATCGTAACCAGCGTAAACCAACTCACCAACGGTTTTATCATCCGCTGGGGTTAGCTTGTCGTTCTCGACAACAAAGGTGAGGCGACTGACGGCTTTAGGGAGTACTTTAAAAATAGCGCGTTCAGTCGCTAAGCGTTGGTTCTCGGCAATAATGGGTTTAGTAAATTCATAAACTAAGACGACTAATAAGCCTGAGATCATAGCAACGACCGCTAAAGTGCTAATCAATTTAGTGCTGGAGGGCATTTCTGGTACTTGATTTTCAGGCGTACTCATGATTTTTCCTTGGCTTTTTTGCGTGCGCCATAAATGCGTGGTTGAGTATAAGTTTCAATAATGGGTGTTGCGGCATTGCCGAATAAAATGGCATACATCACGGCTTCTGTTAGGCCGCCAAATAAACGAATAATGACCGTTAAAAAACCGACTAAAATGCCAAAGACAAATATACCTAAGGGTGTTACAGGGGAGGCAACCATATCGCTGGCCATAAACACGGCAGCAAACATCAAGCCACCTGAAAATACCATAAACGTAGGAGAGGGGTATTTACTCGGATCTAAAAAATAAAATAGTTCAGCAGAGATGACTGTGCCAAAAATAACTGCGGCGGGAATGCGCCAATCGAGCATTTTTTTGTATACTAAATACAGGCCGCAGACGAGAATTAATAAGCTGGATGTTTCACCCGCTGAGCCAGTGACATTACCGATAAATAAATCATAAGAGTCGGTCATAATGCCTTGGAACTTCATTAATGCCAGTGGTGTCGCACCACTAAATCCATCAATTGCAACCTGAGCCGTCCAATCTGCGGTGGCTGCGGGTTTCATAAACGGTAAGGCTAATGTCGAAGGGATAAATTCAACAAAGCGGTCTACAGCAAGTGCGGGAGTCCAAGTGGTAATTGATACTGGGAAGGCCGCCTGCACAAAAGCACGGCCGACCAAAGCAGGGTTAAAGACATTAAAGCCCAGCCCACCAAATAAGGTTTTACCCATAGCGATGGCAGTAAAACCAGCAACAGCGCCCATCCATAGGGGAAAGCCTGGGGGTAGGGTCATAGCTAATAATAAACCGCTGACAGCGGCACTGGCATTGAGAATGGTCGATTTTTTATCAGACATCCAACAGAAAAAGTGTTCAGTTGCCATGCAGGACAAGGTGGTCACTAATAATAAAGCGAAGGCGCTAATACCAAACTGATATACAGAGTAGGCTGCTAGGGGGAGTAAGGCATAAACGACATTGCGCATAATTTGCGCGACGCTGGGTGCTTTGCGAATATACGGGGAGGTGCGTATATCAATTTTTAAATCAGATTTAGCCATTTTGTAAATGCCTTTCGCGGTTTAATACTTTTGCAATTCTAAAATACTGAACGAGTGGAATATTGGATGGGCAAACATAACTACAGCAGCCGCATTCAAAGCAGTCGTTTAGGTGATATTTTTCTTCCATTACATCGTACTGGCGTTTAGCTGCCAATAAGCCGAGTTCGGAAGGGTTTAAATTAATTGGACAGGCTTGTAAGCACTGAGTACATTTTATACACGGTAAAATCTCGTCATTTTTCGTGGCCCGTTTGTCTAAAACTAAAACCGCTCCTGTGCCTTTGGTGATTGGGACATCCAGTGAGCGAGCTGGCATGCCCATCATTGGGCCACCTAAAATCAATTCTGCTTCTACGCCTTTAAAACCGGCAAAGTCTAATAAATAACGTAAGGGTGTTCCAATAGGCGCTAAATAATTACCTGGCTTTTCTAGGTCGTCACCGGTAATCGTAATGATGCGCTCAATTAAACCTTGTCCTTTGGGTAATAAAGCACCAATTTCTGCGAGCGTAGCGACATTAAAAACGGCCAAGCCGACATCAGAAGGTAATCCGCCTGATGGAATTTCTATATCTAATAACGAGTAGGCGAGCATTTTTTCTGCGCCTTGTGGGTATTTAGTTTCCACTGCCTCTATGGTGATTGTTCCGTCACTCGGTAAATGCGGTTTTATTGTCTCTAGAACATCTAGCTTATTATCTTCAATACCAATAATCGCTTTTGGTGCGGCGACACATTTCATGGCAATACGAATGCCGAGTAATAAATTGTCGATATTTTCTAACATCACCCGATGATCGGTGGTCAGAAATGGCTCACATTCACAACCATTAATTAGCAAGGTATGAATAGTACGGTCGGCAGGTATATTCATTTTGACATGGGTAGGAAATGCCGCGCCACCCAAGCCAACCATGCCGATATCTTGCACGGCTTTGATGAGTTCTGCGCGTGACATTTGCTGATAATCATAATAACGATCAGATGCTGGCACTTGTTGTCCAGAGTCTAATGAGGTTGTGATAATAATAGCCGGCTCTTTGCCACCTTTGGGATTGGGGGCAATATCAATTTCTTTAATAATGCCAGTTACTGGCGCGTGGATAGGTACCGACATAAAGCCATCCGCTTCAGCAATCACATCGCCACGGGTCACAAGCTGGCCTTTGAAAACAATCGCTTTTGCGGGTTTACCTATGTTTTGCGCTAAGTGTACAATTATTTCAGGGGCAAAGGGGAGCCGTCGTGTTGGTTTAGCGTTAGTTTCAGCCTTATACTCATCAGGGTGTATTCCATGAGGAAAGGTTTTTGTGCTAAATAGATTCAATAAATTCATAAGCTATTTTAACCGGAAAACCAGTTATCTGTTTTATTGACTTACAAATAAAAAAGGACATCTCTTTGTAAACTAGATTTAGCCATCCTGCAAATGTCTTTCACGATTGAGTGTTTTAGCTATTCTGAAATACTGTACCAGTGGAATATTGGAGGGGCAAACATAGCTACAACAGCCGCACTCAAAGCAGTCATTTAGGTGATAGGTTTCTTCCATTTCTTGGTAACGGCGTTTGGCGGCTAACAAGCCTAGCTCGGACGGGTTTAAATTAATAGGGCAAGCCTGTAAGCACTGCGTGCACTTGATACAAGGTAATATATCAGTATGCTTAGTTAGCCGTTCATCCAATACTAGCACTGCCCCCGTTGCTTTAGTAATAGGTACATCAAGCGAACGTGCGGGCATGCCCATCATCGGGCCACCTAAAACCAATGAGGCTTCACCCCCTGTAAAACCTGCATGATCCAGTAGAAAGCGTAATGGTGTCCCAATAGGCGCTAAATAATTGCCCGGGTTGGTCAGGTTATCTCCGGTGATGGTGATAATGCGTTCGATATAACCTTGCTGAGCGGGTACGAGCAAACCAATTTTGGCTAAGGTGGCCACATTAAAAATAGCTAAACCTGCCGCTGATGAGCGACCACCTGAAGGGATTTCAATGCCTAGTAGGGAATAAGCGAGCATTTTTTGCGCGCCTTGTGGATATTTAGTGATGACGGCTTCTATGGTAATGCTGCCATCGCTAGGTAAATGCGGTTTAATTTCCTGTAAAACATCGAGTTTATTATCTTCTATACCAATAATAGCTTTCGGTGCAGCAAGGCATTTCATTGCTATATGTATGCCGCAGATGAGCTGCTCTACCCTCTCCAGCATAAGTCGGTGATCAGTGGTAAGAAAAGGTTCACATTCACAGCCATTGACTAATAATGTATGTATCGGAGTATCTTCTGAGGCCGTCATTTTGACATGCGATGGAAAAGCCGCGCCGCCTAAGCCCACAATGCCAGTTTCTTGTACTGCTTTAATCAGGTCTTCACGGGATAGTTGTTGATAATCTATAGTGCTCTCAGATGTTAAAATATGCTGGCCAGAGTTTAATGAGGTGGTGATAATAATCGCAGACTGCTTGCCTCCTTCTGCGGTTTTAACCAGGTCAATCGCTTTTATAACGCCAGTGACAGGTGCATGAATAGGGACTGACATAAAGCCATCAGCTTCAGCAATGACTTCGCCACGCGTAATGTGCTGGCCTTTAAAGACAATAGCTTTTGCGGGGCGGCCGATATTTTGTGCTAAAGGGACAATGATTTCAGGGGCAAAAGGCAAGCGACGGGTAACTTTCGTGTTAGTCTCGTCTTTGTGTTCCTCGAGATGAATACCATGCGGGAAAGTCTTTTTTCGGAATAGTTTTAGTAAGTTCATAAAGCGTTTTGACCGGCTAAATGAAACTTAACAAGTTGTGTAGGAGTCGATTTTAGAGGGTCAATGCACTGGGCATTATTGATAGTGAGCATATATAAGTCCTTTTCACGCGTTGAGAATGGTGCGTAATACACTTAAAAATAAAGTGTTTCCCTTTTACAAGTTAATAGCGAAGATCATTGCATATGAAAGTGAAATTAACTAATCGACTATAATATTGCATTGAGTGTGTTGATGTCAAAAGAAATTTATGATAAAGCATATTTTTTAATTTTGTACCATAAACTACGTTCACTAATATTGAGTTGTTGTGCTGCTTTGGCTTTATTATTCTGGGTTTTATCTAGTGCTTGTTTTATTAAGCGCCGTTCTAATTGCTCTACGTGTGCATTAAGGTCTTGCACATTGTCAGTGAGTTCTTCAGCTTGTATATCTGGCTTTATTAAAGCGGTTTTTTCTTGCTGAATATTAAACGGGAGGTGCGAGGTTTCAATCAGGCGGCCGCCACTTAGAACGATGGCTCTTTCCATCATATTTTCCAGTTCACGTACATTGCCAGGCCAAGCATAGTGTAGTAAAAATTGCTTTGCATCCGTGCTGATGCCTGAATAGGGAAAGCCAAATTCTTGGGCGTGCTTTTGTAGAAAATGCTCAGCGAGGATAATAATATCCTGCTCTCGTGTGTGTAAATTAGGTAATTCAATGGTAAAGACATTGAGCCGATAATATAAATCTTCGCGTAGTTTTTGTGTCGCTATTGCCTGTTTTGGGTCACGGTTAGAGGCAGCAATAATACGAATATCGATAGCAATGCTGGTATTACTACCTAAACGTTCTAAACGCCGCTCTTGTAATACGCGTAATAATTTAGCTTGTAGGTTAAAGTCCATTTCAGTGATTTCATCAAGAAATAGCGTGCCACCTTCAGCGAGTTCAAATTTTCCTACTTTATCTTTGTGCGCTCCCGTAAAGGCACCTTTTTGATAGCCAAATAGCTCGCTTTCCAGAATGTCGGCGGGAATGGCTGCACAGTTAATGGCGACAAATAATTTGTCTCTTCTTGGTGAAGCTCGGTGAATGGCACGTGCTACTAGCTCTTTACCTGTGCCTGTTTCCCCTTGAATTAAGACACTGGTTTTCGTTGCTGAAACTTGTTGAATAAGTGTATAAATACTCTGCATGGCAGAGCTATTACCGATAAATTCCCCCCAGCCTGAATCTAATTCAGAGCGCAGGTAACTGTTCTCTTGCTCTATTTTTGCGAGTTTAAGTGCGCGTTGTACCGCAGCTTCTACTGCTTCTAATTCAAACGGGCGCAGAATATAATCGCTAGCTCCGTATTGCATGGCTGTGACGGCTGTTTCTACCGTGCCATGAGCGGTTACCATAATAACAGGTACGGCATTACTCTTAGCGCGTAATTGTTTCAGTAGGCCTAAGCCATCTAAGTTAGGCATTTGTAAATCGGTGATAATTAAATCGATTCGCTCATCTTGAGTGACTTGTAAAGCCTTTAGGCCATCCTCCGCTTGAAACACATTAAATTCCATTTGTTGCAGCATGATTTCTAAAATGCGGCGCATTTTTGCTTCATCATCAACAATTAAAATATTTTTTTGCTTCATGTTTTATCCTTGTTATTGAGCGGTAGATGAATAGTAAAGCACGCACCGCCCCATTGGCTGTCGCTAATCTCTATCGAACCTTGGTGTGTGCTAATGATTTGTTGTACCACCGTTAAACCTAGACCAATACCTTCTTTTCGGCTAGTGTAAAAGGGTTCAAAAATATTTTCTTTTTGTGTGTCGCTAATGCCAGAACCATCATCAGCGACTTGAATCATTAAGTGACTGTCAGTTGATAATATACTAATGGCAATATGACCATTTTCTTGCATATGTTGCATCGCATTCATCATTAAGTTTAAAAACACTTGTAGCATTTGATCCCAATCATAGTTTAATTCATCATCAATACAGTGTTTATCTAAGCTGATTGTGATATATTTTTTTTCTGCTTGGGGGCGTAATAGCTCGATAGTATGCTCAATAACGGGGGTGAATGCACGGCGGCTAAAGTGAGTTTCACGAGGGCGAGAGGATTCCAGTAAACTGCTGACCAATTGATTAAGGCGTGTGGTTTCACTGCTGATAAAGCCAATCATTTCTGCGGCAATGGGCGATAGATTTTTTTCGCGCTTAAGTATTTGGGCTGATGAGCGTAAAATTCCGAGCGGAGTGCGAATTTCATGTGCCATAGTGGCTGCCATTTCAGCAATGACTGCAAACTTAGCTATACGTATTCTATCTTGTTGTGACTGCTCTAAATTGCTGACCATAAGCATGAATTGCTCATTTAATTCGGCAATTTCACCACTGGCTTTGATGAACGGTGGCTCGGTTTTTTTATCGAGCATGAAGGCACGCGTAAAACGCGCTAACTGGATGATAGGGTTGCTTATTCGGTGAGCTGTCCAAAATGAAATGGCGGTAGCAAGCAAGGTGGTGAAAGCAAGAAAGCCAAGTAACATGTACCACATTTGCCAAACGGGTTCCAAGGCATTATCAAGCGGGTGCATGACGATAACCTTCCAGCCTAAGCCTTTATAGGATCTATGCCCTGTTGATTTTGCCCATGCGACCATCCAGTCTTGGTAATGTAAGAAAGGGCTATTAATTTGTTGGACGCCTTTTTCAGTATTTTCTAACCCCCAATCTTCTGGAACTTGGGTTAATAGTAGTCCAGCATTGCGTAATGCATGGGAAGCAGCAATAATGGTATTATTTTGGTCAATAAGCAGGGTGTATGAATGACTCTTGTTTTGTAAAAAAGGCAGCGGGGACTCTAGTATGCGGTAGATGCTGTCCCATTCTACTGCGGCATGTAAATAGCCTAATAAGCCGGGTTGGAATTGGTCGGGAATTTTGACCGCAAGTGAGAAGAAACTACTTTTAGGGTTGTTTGCCTGAATATAGAGTTGCTGTTTACTGATGCTAGTTGTTTGCCATGAGCTAGTGTGAATATTGGGCAGCACTATATTAAACTGCCTATCACTAGCGGCAATAAATTGTTGATTTTGATCGACGGTTAAGAGAAATTGATACATGCCTTGATAGCCCGTATTCATTTCCTGTAAAAAGCTAGCAAGACGTTTATCTATGTCCTGTACACGAATATCCTGCATAATCTCTAGGTTTTTCCAGGTCATGATATTCTGTATGCGTTCAAATAAATACCAGTCAGTTTGCTGCATCATTGATAGGGCTTCAATTTTCAAATCACTTTCAATTTCTTCCGTTAATGCAGTACTAAAATGCGAAAAAAACATTAAAGTGATAAGAATAGATGACGCTAGACTTATAAAGATATAGGAAATAAGTAAACGATAACGAATGGTCATTTTGAATTATTATAAGGCTCAACTTAGAAATGTTTGCTGGGGCTGTAGTAGGGCTAGCAGTGTGCTCATTATTTTGCTATTGGGAGCTCTGCACCCAGTACAAGCAGAAGATGTTTTGCCCCCCTCCTACCAGTGGGGCCGAGGTTATCATATACCCGCTTATCATTTAACGCTAGGAGGCTATACTAAAGTATCTTATAGCTCTTTTGAAAGTGGCTCTCAGCAAGCAGGACTAAATGATTTAAGCCTATTTATTTTTTGGAATCCTTTGAGTCGTTTACGGCTATTTTCTGAGCTAGAGTTGGAGGACTTATTTACTTTAGACGGCGTTACATCATTTGCTGATGCATTTAAAGTGGAGCGATTGTATGCCGAGTTTTTAATCAATAATGAGTTTAAATTAAGAGTTGGTAAAATTCTGACGCCTTTTAGTCGCTGGAATATTCTACATGTCGCGGCCTTAGTGTGGACTAGCTCACGACCAATGATTACCAAAGGCTATGTTGTTCCTCAGCATAGTACCGGATTATCAGTTCATTATAGTAGCTCACTTTTTAAACGTGATTTTAATGTGGTTGTGTTTGCTGATGACTCGGCAGATTTAGAGTTAACTAGAGATGAGCATGAGTTTAATTATGCTTTTGGTGGGCGGCTCAATTATCAACTCAGTCGAGAGTTAAATATAGGGGGATCTTTCGTTGCTGCACAAATAGATGTACAGCATGGCGTTGATTGGCAGCATACCTTGGGTGTCGATTTTCTATGGCAGAAAAACCAATTTGAATTACAGTTAGAATCAATTTTCAATTTAGCCCCAAATTATAATACGCATAGTAAGTATGGACTCTATTTACAAGGCGTGGCACCATTGTTTGAGCATGTATTTGCTGTAGGTCGTTATGAATATATGTACGGTAATAAAAATAATCATGCTGTCTATGAACGCTCTCAGGCGGTACCGATTCATGTGGGTGTTGTAGGGCTTACTTGGCGGCCTGCTCCCCCTCTAGCTTTAAAAGTAGAATATCGTTTTGGGGGAAATAATCAGATTAATGCGCCGAGCGGTGTATTAACGTCAATTGCGATGTTTTTCTGATGATGCTGGGTTATTTGAAAATGTTGCTTATCAGTATTTTTATATTTATTCTTGTGTGTTTTTTTCCTAGTCATGCGCAAGATATAAGTATTATTATGAGTGAGCACTCAGCTGTAAAGCAGTTAAATGCTGAGCAAGTAAAGCGTATTTTTCTGTGTAAGGATCGTTTAACAGCACAAGGAGAGCGTTGGATCCCCATTAATTTAAGTGCGCATAATTTAGTGCGTAAGTCGATGGTTGATCAACTTTTACAATTCACTCCCTTTGAGTTAGAGCGTTATTGGTATGAGCAATATTTTAACGGGGTGTCGCCACCTTATGTTTTAGCTTCTGAAGAAGCAGTTTTGCGTTTTGTCAGTAAGACACCTAATGCCATCGGTTATATCTTGAGCTGTCATGTTGGTGCGGGCGTTAAAACGGTTTATACCTTTAATGATAATAAGCTTACTTCTAAATTATGTCCATAGGAAAATTAGCCTAGATTTTAAATTAAAATTTGTAAGTAATTGAAAAATTGGTGTAAATGTATTTTTAATATTTAGCATTGAGGGCACTAGAATATTAGATGTTTTTAATTTCTTCATAACGTCTCAATTAAGAGACATTATGAGGCTAATACTGTGTGTAAAAGCTCTGTACAGGACAAAAACCGCACTTATCCAAAAAATCAGGCAAAATAACGACAAATTACACACATAACTCAAGATAAAAGAAGTTAATGGAAGAGTCACGCCTGCTTAAAAAATATATTGCCCCGTATTTTCATTGGAATCAAGCCCACTTAACGCTTCTTTCGCTTTTAATTTTCGGCCTCATTAGAACAAGAACCGTCAATTTAGCCATAGTGGCTGAAAGCTTTGGTACTCATGTTCAAATTCACTCACACTATAAACGTATCCAACGATTTTTATCAAATGATAAGTTATCCATGCAGTCAATTGCCCACTTGATAGAAGCTTGGTTTTTACCTGAAGGACGGTGGCTGCTTTGTCTGGATCGAACTCATTGGAAGTTTGGACGAATCCATATAAATATACTGGTTCTGGCTGTTGCCGTTCAGGGTGTAGCCATTCCTATCTTCTGGGTTATGCTAAAAAAAGCAGGTAACTCAAATACGCAAGAGAGAATCAATTTAATTGGGCAATTTATCAGTCATTTTGGCAGTGAGCGTATACAGTGCTTAACGGCAGACAGGGAGTTTCGGGGGCAAGATTGGGTTTGCTTCCTGCAACAAAATAATATTCCCTTTTGCATAAGAATTCCTACGAACACGCAAGTATTTAACCGGCACCAAAACAAAAAACTACCGGTCAAACGACTATTCAGTTTAAAACCGGGGGAATCTATGGTACTTAATCAGTGCCGCACCATTTGGGGGATAAGCGTTCATCTTGCTTGTTTTCGTTCCACAGATGATTGGGTGATTATTGCTTGCGATCAGGCTCCTGCTCAAGCATTAACGGCTTATCAACAGCGTTGGGCGATTGAGACTTTATTTCAGTGCTTAAAAGGGCGTGGATTTAATTTAGAAGAAACACACTTAACCAAAGCAGAGCGCATTGAAAAACTGTTTGCCGTTCTGACGATTGCTTTCTGCTGGTGTTATAAAATGGGAGAGTGGCGGCATGAGGCGAAACCCATTACGAAAAAAAACCACGGCAGATCTAGTAAGACTATTTTTCGCTATGGAGCTGAGTGGTTAAGAGCTTTACTTCATGAGCCGCATACATCAAAAGAAAAGTTACGCCTAATAATAATGCTTTTGCCGGAACCAGATCCTGATATTAAAATAATTAAGCATCTATTTGATATTAAAACGATTAACTAAAAATGTCATGTACAGAGGTGTAAAAGATAGTTTTAGTAAGCAATGGGCGGTGGCAAGATTTCAATCTATTGAAAATAAAGTAGACTTTTTAAAATTAAGCCCCTGACATATCTTATGTGCTTGTTGTGATAAAGAGACATTAATAAGTTGGATATTTAGAAGGTCTGTATGGGTTACTACTTTAAGTATTTGATTGTATGTATAAAAAGACCGTTTTAATGTTTATTTTATAGTGTGTTCCAATATGTTTTTTTCCTACATCAACAAAAATATCCCCTGGAAAAATGAATGAAGCCTTATAGGTAGTAAGGTATGCATTTTTGTCCTACAATTTTTGCAGTCCTGCAAAAATTGTAGGACAAAAAATTGTATGGTTTAGCGCTTTTTTATTATTCAATGTCATCGAATAATACATGAAAGTCTTTTAACATCTTGTGGTTATATTTTTTTTCTGTTTAAATTTTTAAGAAATATTATGGTCTGGCATTTTATTTCGGTAATTTATCTAAATACCTAATTTACCTACGCTAGGAAGGGAAGGGTGATTTTATATTTTTTTGGCACAGTGTTTGCTTTTATTATCTTCAGGAGACGTTGCTATCTTTTATCCAGTATCTCAAACATTAATAATCTTTATATTTAAGCTAATTGAGTTCATAAATGAAAAAATTGAAATTAAAACCTAGTGTGTTGGCGCTCGGGTTAAGTCTTTTTACATGTATGGCATCTGCTGAATTAAGTTCAAATAGGGCGGTTGTAAAAAATGATGGGTCTGAGAGAGTTAGTGCTAGTGTGAATTTTCCGATACTGGTATTTGGTGATTTGTATATTGCAACTCAAGTTAATGGGCAGCTTTTATTTTTAACTAAGGGTGGTAAGGAATTTACGCCTGATATTGTTCCTTTAACTAAAAATAGTGAATATATAGGCAAGCATGATTTATTTGATTTTTCGGGGCTAGGTATGGTGCCTGGGGTATATCCTTTGTACCAAGTCGTGGTTAACCCAGGTACAAACCCATTACAACCGTCTAATTGGGTGGGGGGCTTAAGTTCGTTCCAATACTCTATTGGTTTACCCCTGTCTGTAACAAAAGATTTAAATAACGATGGCTTTGCTGATGATGATATGAATCATGATGGGTTTCATGATCAACAAGCATCAGTAAGTATAGATATAGCCGTAGGGAAAAGCTTATATAGTGAGAACTGTAGCCAGTGTCATGGTAAGACGCTGACGTATAACCATATTTCAAGAGCTGTTAACCCAGCTAAGACACGCTCAGCTATTATTGGCGATAGAGGGGGAATGAGTGGCTTGAGTTTTTTAAGTGACACTGAGTTACAAGAAATTGCTACTTATGTACAAACCGTATGGTAAATCCTATTATTTATTTAAAGTAAGAGAATTTTTGATGCATAACGCTCGGTGGCGCCAACCTAAAGTACACTGCGGTAACAGTGTGCAAGAGCCAATAGTTACCCCGACAGCCGTCAAGCCACTTGTGAGGGCGTGGTGGACGCAGGGCGCATCGAAGCACTATTACTCGTCGCGTAGCGAATCAATTGTTGTGATAGGTGTCTCAAAATCTATCATGAGGTGCGTGGTGGCACGCCTATTTCGTGACAAGAGTCGCAAAAACTAAAACAAGGTGTCTAGTGGCGCCCCCATGATGTTATATATAGATATAATGTTTTTTATTATGTTTTCGGAGGAGGGCTAGGCTCCAAATATTCAATATATTTTTATTTAAACTAACTGAGGTAATCAAATGAAAAAAAATAAATTAAAACCTGTTGTGCTGGCATTAGGCCTGAGTGTTTTCTCACAGATGGCAACTGCCGTACTCATCTCAGATAAAGCGGTTGTAAAAAATGATGGCTCTGAACAGGTGAGTGTCAAAGTGAGCTTTCCTACGCCGGTATCGGGTGATCTGTATGTTGCTACTCAAGTAAATGGACAGTTTTTCTTTTTAACTAACAATGGCAGTGAATTTACAACTAATATTGTGCCCTTAACAAGCAACATGGAATATGTGGGGGAGCATGTTTTATTTGATTTTTCGGGAGCGGGTATAGCACCAGGTCGATATCCAATATACCAAGTAGTGACTCAGCCAGGAACAGACCCATTAGACTTTACTAATTGGGTGGGTGGTTTAGCAGGGTTAAATTCCTTTAATTTTTTAATTGGACTAAGCCCTGAGATTACGAAAGATTTTGATGGTGATGGTTTTGCTGATGATGATTTGAACCGTGATGGATTTCATGATGATGATTTAGATCGTGATGGGTATCATGATGATGATTTGAACCGTGATGGATTTCATGATGATGATTTGAACCGTGATGGACTTCATGATAACGACGATAATGGCTTAACACCAACACCAAGTACCGCAGAAGGTAAGGCTTTATATGTGAGTCTTGGTTGTGCAGCGTCTTCATGTCACGGCGCTACACCATTAAGTGGTAAAAATGACATTGATCGGGCAATAAATCCAGCAGTAACGCGTAATGCTATTGTTAATAATAAGGGTGGCATGGGCGTTCTATCGCGTGCAGGTATAACGGATGCTGAATTACAAGCTATTGCTGATTATGTAAAAAATCCACAATAAGTCTCTTGCTAAAAATCAGGAGAACGGAGTGATGGTTTTTAGTCTGAAGTAGGTAACTGACCTGTTGCCAACCTAAAGTGCACGGCGGTAGCAGTGCATGAGGGCCAATAGTTGTCCCGACAGCCATTAAACTTTTTGGGGTGCAGTCGTGGTGGTACGCCTATTTTGTGATAAGAGTCCCAAAACCTAACATAAGGTGTCTAGTGGCGCCCCCATGATGTTTTATATAGATATAATGTTTTTTATTATGTCTTCGGTGGGGGGAGCTAGTCTCCAAATATTAATTATATTTTTATTTAAACTAACAGAGGCAATCAAATGAAAAAATTTAAATTAAAACCTGTTGTACTGGCATTAGGTCTGAGTGTTTTCTCGCATATGGCAACAGCCGTGTTAATCTCAGATAAAGCGGTTGTAAAAAATGATGGCTCTGAACGAGTGACTGCTAAAGCGAACTTTCCTACGCCGGTGACTGGTGATTTATATGTTGCTACTCAAGTTGGTGGGCAGTTTTTATTTTTAACTAACGGTGGCAATGAATTTACAACGGATGTCGTGCCCTTAGCCAGCAATAGTGAGTATGTGGGTGAGCATGTTTTATTTGATTTTTCGGGTGCGGGGATAGCGCCAGGGCGATATCCATTGTATCAAGTAGTGACTCAGCCAGGAACAAATCCATTAGACTTTACTAACTGGGTGGGCGGTTTAGCAGGTTTACATGCATTTAATTTTTCTATTGGTCTAAGCCCTGAGATTACGAAAGATTTAGATGGTGATGGTTTTGCTGATGATGATTTGAACCGTGATGGATTTCATGATGATGATTTAGATCGTGATGGGTTTCATGATGATGATTTAGATCGTGATGGATTTCATGATCGCGATGACAATGATGACAGCAATGACAAGGATGACAGCGATGACAAGGATGACAAGGATGACAGCGATGACAAGGATGACAGCGATGACAAGGATGACAACGACGATAATGGTCTAACACCAACAACACCAACAACACCAACAACAACACCAACAACACCAACAACACCAACAACACCAACAACACCACCACCAACACCACCAACACCAACACCAAGTACCGCAGAAGGTAAGGCTTTGTATACCAGTCTTGGTTGCGCAGCGTCTTCATGCCACGGAGCTACACCAGTAAGCGGTCAAAATAAAATTGGTCGAGCCATAAACCCAGCGGTGACACGTAACGCGATTGTTAATAATAAAGGCGGTATGGGTGTTCTATCGCGTGCAGGTATTACGGACGCTGAGCTACAGGCGATTGCTGATTATGTAAAAAACCCACAATAACCTCCACCTTTTTTTGCACAAGGATGTGCAGTCTTTA
>Ga0256840_1001334_pt1 | contig 23493 bp, 22 predicted proteins | sample 355202metaG_FD_185969 | JGI IMG/M metagenome (GOLD analysis project Ga0256840, IMG submission 185969) | Hydrothermal vent microbial communities from Mid Atlantic Ridge, Atlantic Ocean - 355-202 | ecosystem: Environmental > Aquatic > Marine > Hydrothermal vents | place: Atlantic Ocean: Mid...
TTTTCTAATAGTTTGGTAATATGGTTCATGACCTGTCCCCTAAATTATGGTATGCAAAGACAATATATTATACTGCCTTTCATAATCCACGTAGATTAGGATGGACAGGTCAAAACATCATATCTAAATTGAATTAAATTTAAAGGAATCGGGTTTTAGCAGCTTGATTTAGGCTCCAATAAACGTAAAAAGGCATAACTGATTTATTTCAGATATGCCTTTTTTTCATTATTATGGATATAATTTAATGTTTAAAATGCAATTTTCGAATACTGAGCAACAATAACAATATAAAAGAGGCGAGCTGCAACCATTGAGGTACATGTCCGTGACTCATCTGTAAATGTTGGCTTAAATCTATTTGCCACAAAGCCACCAAATGATTCACCACAAAACCGCTGATTAAGGCGGTTGACATAATGCCACCTAAATACAACCACATGGTGCGTTTGCCCATTTGTTGGGAAATGACACCCAAAGTAGCCATATTGGTCGCAGGTCCTGCTAATAAAAATACCAGAACAGCCCCTGGAGAAATTCCTGCCAATAAGAACCCTGCAGCAAGTGGAGTGGATGCGGTAGCACACACATACATTGGGATGCCGACTAACAACATGACTAACATCCCAAGCCAGCCAGAGCCATATTTTATTAAAGTATCACTTGGAACAAATGTTTGCACAACAGCTGCAAATATTAAGCCTATAACCAACCAAAAGATGATGTTATCTAATAAATCGGTGAAAGCGTATTTGACACCATTGACTATTTTAGAAAACAAGGTGACAGTAGAAGGTGACTTTTCATGGGTAGAAGAACAACAGGATGTTTCTTGTTTAACTTCATCCTTTGAGCCACAACAACTGCTCTGAATAACTGGGGCTGATTTTTCAGTACTGCAACAGGATGTTTCTGTGATTTTTTCTTTTTCACTTGAGCAACATGCCGTTTTATTTTTACTTTTAGATTTATTTGTTGGTTCTGCCACTTCTTCATAATCAAAAAAGCTAACCAATGTTCCTGCCGTTATGGCTGAAACCAATGCAGAGATTGGACGAATAACCGCCATAAACGGTCCCATCATGGCATAGGTAATAAAAACCGAATCCACGCCTGTTTCGGGTGTTGAAACCAGAAACGAAGTGGTGGCAGACTTTGAAGCACCAGCCTCACGTAAACCCATCGCTGCAGGAATAACACCACACGAACATAACGGCAAAGGTGCACCTAAAATTGCCGCTTTGATAATCGAAGCAAAACCTTCGTTGCTTAAATGCCGTTGTAAAAATTCGGTTGGAATTAAAGTTTTAAACAAACCGCCAATAAATAAGCCAATAACCAACCAAAAGGAAGCATCAAGTGCTAAATAATATAAATTGTATAAAAAGTCTTTCATGTTTAATGCTCTGTATTAGTTTTCAAGTGCTTGTAAGATTGAACAATGCGCAGCAGTTTCCTCACCACCGCAACAAGAGGTGTGGATTTTCTGCAACGCCGCTTTGATTTCGCTTAATTCATTGATTTTTTGATTAATTTCATCCAGCTTTATTTGCGTAAAATTTTTAACTTCTTGGCAAGTGTGTTCATCCTTAGTGACTTGGATTGCTAACAAATCTTTAATTTCTTTTAAGGTAAATCCGACCAGTTTGGCTTTTTTAATAAAGCGCAATCTTTCAACTGAGTTTTGCGGATAATCACGGTAGCCATTTTCAAGCCGTTGCGGCTCATTAATCAAACCCTGCGACTCGTAATAACGCAAGGTCTGAATGTCTAAATCGACAGTTTTTGCTAGTTGACCAATTTTCATTGTTTATTAATTATAAGAATATGGGTTGGCATTTTAAACCCTAAAGTGTACTAGAGGGTCAAATGTTTTGTTTAAATTTATTGTAACCTCAAGTTGTTTTAATCGTCTTTGAATAAACTCCAACAGGAAAACATAAATGAAATACATTAGCTTACTATTAATCATCTTATTATCAGCTTGTCATTATAAAAATCAAACACCTCACACACAGGTAAAAGGCAATGCCAAAGAAGTATTATTACTGGGTACATTTCATTTCAATAACCCACGAGCCGATGTAGTTAAAAATGAAGTATTTGATGTCATGACAGATAATGGGCAACAACAGTTAAAGCAATTAGCTGATAAACTCACTAAATTCAAACCCACAAAAATATTTACTGAATGGGAAGTGGATGATCAAGAGAATCTAAACAAACTTTACCAAAAATACCTCGATGGCACTTATTTTGATGATAAAACATTAAGTGATTTCTACCGTAAAGGTGAAATATTCCAATTGGCATTTCGTGTTGCAAAAAAACTTAATCATAAAAAAGTGTATGCGATTGACCCAACAGAAAAACCTTTTGATTATCCACTTGTTATGAAAGCCATTGAAGAAAATAATCAAGATACGCTTAAAGTACAATTAGACCAAACCATGAAAAACTTTGGCGAACAAGCCACCAAAGATGCCGAAACTTTAAACTTGGAAGAAATTTATTTAAAAACCAACACGTTAGAGCAAAATATTGCCAACATTGAAATCTATACCGAACTGCTTATCAAAGCAGGAGATTTAAACAACTCAGCAGGTGCTGATGTGGTTGCTCAATGGTATAAGCGTAACCTACGTATGTGGGGAAATATCCAAAAACAAGTGAATAAAGATGATAAAAGAATTATGGTTCTACTTGGTGCAGGTCATACCGCAATTCTCAATCAAATTGTTTCCTACAACAGCCACTGGAAAGCCGCTGATTTAAGAAAAGTATTCAATGGCAGTTATATCGATGTTGATTTTTAGACTTTATTTCATTCAATAAATATATTACACTAATGGTTTTTAAAATAATGTCATCATCATGAAAATAAAAGCAGCAGTAGCCTGGGAAGCAGGCAAACCATTAGTAATCGAAGAAATCGATTTACAAGCACCACAAAAAGGCGAAGTGTTAATCAAAATGATTGCAACCGGCGTTTGCCATACCGATGCATTCACCTTGTCTGGTGCAGATCCAGAAGGGATTTTTCCAGCCGTATTGGGTCACGAAGGCGGTGGTATTGTGGTTGAATTGGGAGAAGGCGTGACTTCGGTTAAAGTCGATGACCATGTGATACCGCTTTATACGCCCGAATGTGGCGAGTGTAGCTTTTGTACCTCGGGCAAAACCAATTTATGCCAAGCCATCCGCGAAACCCAAGGCAAAGGCTTGATGCCAGATGGTACGACGCGACTTTCAAAAGATGGCAAGCCTATTTATCACTACATGGGCACCTCTACTTTTGCCGAGTATGCAGTGGTTCCTGAAATTGCTTTGGCAGTCATAAATAAAGCAGCACCATTGGATAAAGTCTGCTTGCTTGGTTGTGGTATCACCACAGGCGTTGGGGCTGTATCTAACACAGCCAAGATGGAAGCGGGTTCTACCGTTGCGGTCTTTGGTCTTGGTGGCATTGGTTTGGGCGTGATTCAAGGGGCAGTTATGGCAGGTGCCAGTCGCATAATTGGGGTGGATATTAATCCCGATAAATTTGAATTTGCCAAACAAATGGGCTGCACCGATTTCGTCAATCCCAAAGATTATGACAGACCTATTCAAGAAGTATTGGTTGATATGACTAATGGCGGTCTAGATTACACCTTTGAATGTGTTGGCAATGTAAATTTAATGCGTTCAGCCTTAGAGTGTTGCCACAAAGGTTGGGGCGAGTCCATTATTATCGGTGTAGCAGGTGCTGGACAAGAAATTGCCACCCGCCCATTTCAGCTGGTAACAGGACGTGTGTGGAAAGGTTCCGCCTTTGGTGGCGTTAAAGGCCGCTCACAATTACCAGGTTATGTTGAAAATTATTTAGCTGGCAAGCTAAAAGTCGATGAATTTGTCAGTCATGAAATGGGCTTAAAAGACATCAACAAAGCCTTTGACTTAATGCACAAAGGCGATGGTATACGTACTGTGATTAAGTTTTAAAATTCATCTGTGATAGGATAAAAACCATGAAAAAAATCCTTTTTTAACAAAAATAAAACCATATATGGAACTAATGAACAGAGACTAAGTTGTTAGTTGCCCACATTACAATTGACACATAGTGCTTGACCGAGAAAGCATTCGTAGCGAGGGAAAGTCTGGCTTTAGGCAATAATTTTTCATTATTTGAGGAGAATAGCTGGTTATTTGACGAGAATAAGGAGGAATTTTGTCAAAATCCAGCTTTTTCGCAGTAGAATATTCTTTCTCGGTCAGGCACTACAAACTTGAGAGGCAGGATTTGAAAATACTTATCACCGGAACAGCAGGGCGAATTGGTCGCTCAATATACATCAGATTAATGCAGAATTACTCTGTCATTGGTATCGATAGAACGCCTTGTTCAACCGCAGATTTAGTCGGGGATATTCGGGACATTGAGCTACTAAATAAAGGTTTGAAGGGGGTTGATGTGATTGTGCATACAGCGGCTTTGCATGCCCCTCATGTGGATTTACTTCCAGACAATGAATTTAAAAGTGTTAATGTAGACGCAACAGAACTGCTAATGCGTGAAGGAATTCGCAGAGGAATTAAACAATTTGTTTTCACAAGCACAACAGCATTGTATGGCAAAGCTTCCACACCAGAAGGTATAGCTGGTTGGGTTGATGAGAATATGACTCCACAACCCAAGACGATTTATCATCGGTCAAAGATCGATGCTGAAGAGCTTTTGCAGCAAATGTCTAAGGAGTCTGGAGTACCAGTAACCGTTATCCAAATGTCACGTTGTTTTCCAGAATCAGCAGATTTAATGGCGGTTTATCGCCTGAATCGGGGCATTGATGCCCGAGATGTTGCTACTGCCCATTTATGTGCCATTGAAAAGCAAATGACGGGTTTTAAACGCTACATTATTTCTGGAGCGACTCCATTCAAGAAAAAATGTTGCCATAATTTGTTTTATGATGCAGCCTCAACAATTCAGGAGGTTGCTCCGAATCTAGCTAGAGAGTTTGACACCAGGGGATGGGTGCTTCCACTAAGCATTGATAGAGTATATGACTCTTCGGCAGCACAAAAAGAGCTAGACTGGCACCCTAAGCATGGCTATGAAAGCGTCTTGCGTATGCTGGATGATGAAATACCTGAAGTTCTACCAGTCATCAAAACAGCCAACCAATCATTTAACCAAGATGTCCGCAATGAAGGCGTTAGTAAATTAAGGCATTCACTCATAAAAAAGAAGAACTTAAAATGAAAATAAAATTAAAAAACCAATACAAATCCTTTGGTGGCTCCCAAGAGTTTTACCAACACGAATCGCAAGTCAATAACGCACCGATGACTTTTGCGGTTTATTTGCCGCCACAAATTACCGATAAAAAACTGCCTGTGCTGTATTGGTTGTCAGGTTTAACCTGCACCGAAGAAAACTTTGTCATCAAAGCAGGTGCACAACGCATGGCAGCAGAACTAGGAATTGTCCTCGTCACTATGGATACCAGTGTGCGTGATTTGGGTATTGAGGGTGAAGATGACAGCTATGATTTTGGCAGCGGTGCGGGATTTTATGTCAATGCAACGGTTGATAAGTGGGCAAAACATTACAACATGTACGATTATGTCACGCAAGAATTGCCAGAAATCATTGAAACAAACTTCAATGTCAATGACAAGAAAAGTATTTTTGGGCACTCAATGGGTGGACATGGTGCATTGATGATTGCATTGCGAAATCCAAAGCTTTACCAAAGCGTTAGTGCTTTTTCACCCATTGTTGCACCATCACAAACTCCTTGGGGACAAAAGGCATTGGCTGGTTATCTTGGCGAGGATAAAGGGGCATGGAAAAATTATGATAGCTGTGAATTAGTCAAAACATCAAACAGCAAAATGCCCTTATTCATAGACCAAGGCACAAAGGATGAGTTTTTAGAAGAATACTTGCAACCCAAACGCTTAGAGGAAGCTTGCACAGCTAATAATCATCCATTAAACCTACGTATGCAAGAGGGCTATGACCACAGCTATTATTTTATCGCAACATTTATTGAGGAACATTTGCACTACCATGCACAATATTTAATATAACCCAAATCCCGATATAGAATCGCAATAAAGAGTGCAAGTAATTGATGTACATAAGGAATTGACAAAAACTAAATCCACCTGATTGGTGATTAAGCTTTTTGGCGATTTCTTAGGTGCATTAAAGGCTTGTGCTCTCATTGTGATTTCTATATCGGAATTTGGGTATAATAATAACTCGTTACCACGCGTAACATTGGAGCAAGAGTAAAATTCCAAAAAGGATTAATTGTCACAAAAGCAGTAATAAGCTAAAATAAATGGATCTTCTAAATAAATTCGCTGAAATTAAATATTTACCGCTCTTATTTCTAACGGATAAACACATTTGTTTAATGGTGATTTTCCGTAATAGTGATGATTTTTAATCCGTGCTATACGTAATTGCGTATATACTACGATGTTATCTTTAATTAAAAAACAAAACGCAAAAAATGACAATAAAAGAAGCAATACTTCAAAGTTTGAGTGACTTAAAAACCGTTTCAAATTATATGGAAATTTATGAACATATGACTAAGAATGGTTATTACAACTTTAAACAAGCGAAAACACCTGCTTCAACAGTTTCTGCTCTTTTAGGTGATTTTATACGAAATGGAGATACAAGAGTTAAAAGAATTAAAGGGAAAGGCGGAACATTTTCTTATTACTTGGCTAAAAATGAACAAGAAATAAATCTAGATATTTTAGCACCAACTGAAGAACCAAAAAAGACTGCAAGAAGTAAAACATACAACGAAAGAGATTTACATAAATTATTGAGTAGTTATTTGAAAAGTACAGAAGTTTTTTCCAAAACTATTTTTCACGAAAACTCAAAAAACAGCAAAGACAATCATCAGAAATGGGTGCATCCAGATATGGTCGGAATTAAGTTTCTAAAACTACAAACAAAAGTCACTCAAAACTTCCTAAATGTTGTAAATAGAACAGACACATTTAAAATTACCTCATACGAATTAAAGCGAGAAATTAACACTGACTACGAACTCAAAAAAACATTTTTTCAAGCGGTTTCTAATTCAAGTTGGGCTAATTACGGTTATTTAGTCGCTTTTGAAATAAGCAATAGTTTAACAGAAGAAATGGAAAGACTTAATCAATCATTCGGAATTGGAATAATAGAATTAAACCCAAATCCATACGAAAGTAAAATTCTATTTCAAGCAAAATATAAGGAACTTGATTTTAAAACTATCGACAAATTGAGCAAGATAAATCAAGATTTTGAAAAATTTATAGAGCAAACAGAAAAATTATTAACCGCAAATGAAAAATATCTACAATCAACAGAAAAAGAACTTGATGAATTTTGTGATGACTATTTTAATAGTGAAGCGGAAATAGAGAAATATTGTAAAGAAAAATACATACCGATAGAAAAAAATAAAGATAACACTGTGTATAGTGCATAGCACCCTGCGGGATGCCACGACACTATACGTTGGGAATAATTAAAAAAAGTGAAAATAGAAAAACCCTTCAATCACTATTCCATCAAAGAGATTTCCGCATTCATTGATAATCATAAAAAATACAGCAATTTTAATACTTTAGGTTTATACCGTTCAATCATTGAGAATAAAAACTTAACGCTTAATGAAAAAATAAAGTTAAGAGAATACGCTCATAAAACATTTCAAAAAACATTCAATTTCTTACAATTAAAAGATCCAAACACCTATTTTGAAGTGGCAACTTTAGGCATGGATTTAACCAGTGCGGATGAAAGACAGTTTTGGGCAAACATAATCCAAAATCAAGAAAAAATCCTCAAACAAAAAAGAATTAAGCATCGCAATTTTGGCGAATATTCCAAACATAACTGCACAGATAAAAGCTGTGTGTATAATGGCATGATGGTTAAACAAGGTTCGATTCTATCCGAACGATTGATGCAATTTCATTCGGATGAAAGCAAAAGAGACAAAAAAGAAAAATCAAAACGCTATAAAAGAGAAAGGAAACATGCAAACAAACGATTTTAACAATTATTGGGAAAAAGAATTTAAAAAATTAGTGCCCTTTTGCCATCATTTTAGAGATGATTATGCACACAGGTGGTTTCGGATACACTCTTTGCCAAAATCAAAACGCTACGCCGATACCCAAGAAGAATACCAAATTATTTTAAATCGGCAAAATCATTTATGTGATACAATCATAGGAGAGGGAAACAAAATAATGCTTGTTTTTGGTATTTGCACCTACGATGTGACCAATGATAACTATGCTAAAATAATTGATTACAAAGATTTTCAAAAAGTAAAAACCATCAATCTATCCAAAAGAGAACCGGAAAATTATGAAAACAATATTTTTCTGGATATTTATGTCAAATATACCACGTGGGAATCCTGCAAATTTGATAAAATCTTAAAGGCTATTGCAGATGATGAAATCAGGATGTTATTTGTTTACCCATCAAAAAACCGTATCGTCGCACCTTATGATGGTGGTGTTGATGTGATAATGGAAAGCGAGGCAAAACGCGACGAATTGAAATTAAAATTTAAAAAGTGGTTGTCTTTTAGAAAAGATGGTTTGTGAATTATGAATATGAAAAAAACAACAGGATATATCTATTTTTATATTAAAACTGAAGATGAAAATCATAATTCAAGTTTTTTTGATAAATACTTATCTTTAAAACCAACCAATTTTAGTCAAATAGGCGAAAAAGGAGATAGACCTATTTGTACGACTTGGGAGTATTCGTCAGGAGCATTGACAAATCAAATCTATCACAAAGAAGTATCAAAATTAATAAAGGTTTTAAGTGTACATAAAGACGAATTATTAAGGCTGAAAGAAGAAAATAAGGACATTCAAATGGTTTTACAAGTTGTTATTTATTTGAAAGATAATAGTCCACAACTATATTTCAGCAAAGAAGTTATTGATTTTTTGCATTATTTAGAAGCAGAAATTGATTGTGATATTTACAACGATAAATGAATTTATACACCTACCTATTAGAATTTAAAAATGGCACTTACATCACACAAGTGTCAGCAAACACTGTACAACAATCTATGCTAGAATGGATAAACCTGTTAAAGGCAGAAATAGATGCGATTGAATATTTAAACAACCAATCCATTTCAGCAATAGAACAAGAATTAGCAGAAGAACAACCTATTTTACTCAAAGGAAAACAATCTGTTTGGTGTTTTTCTTTTGCCATAAAACAAGGGCATGGTTTGGTGAATATCGTAGAAACAGTGCATTCAAAAAGAAAATATTTCAAAAAAGAATGGCTAATTGAACTATTAAAAGAACAAAAGCCAAAAAGAGAAGACCTCATTTTACAACTTGAAGAAATGACTGTATCAGAATGGATAAAAAAGCCCTATATCAGATTTGTCAATGGTGAAAACGCCAATCAAAAAGGAGCAGAGTGGCAATTTGATGAAAATATCGTATTAGAACATAAGACAGAGGGCACCATTGTACTTGATATACTCAAAGATGGTAGGATTGGAGGTATTGAATTATTGAACGAATTAGATTACTTATGAAACATCAGTTAGCAAAAGAAATAATAAATGAAATGGTCATCAATCTAAAAAAACACAATGACTTATTACTAAAAATCAAGACAACTTCAACGCAAAAGGAATTTGATTTTTACAAAAAAGGATTTGCTCAAATAATGGGTAGCATGGTGTTGGATATAGTCAATCCAATTGTTAAAGAACATCCTGATTTAAAACCTGAAAAGTTGAATGAATGATGAAAATAAAAGAAATTATAACAGCAGTAAAAGGTTGGCACTCTTTTGCACAGATTGAGTTTTTCCATAAAATAACTTCACTTATAACTATAGCACACAGAGATATTTTGGAAGATGTGCAAACAACAGCAAATCAAAAATTAGAGGCAATAAAATGGCTCAATGAATTTCAGCAACGCATCATCAATCAAATAACAGATATCAAAAATGGCGGATTAAAAGGTGTGTTACCATTATTTGAAAAAAATGTACTTTTATACGGCAGTAAAAACCAAATAACCAAAAATAGCATCACTTGGTCACTACTAAAAGCACACGAAAGAACCACTTATAGCATTCAAAATAACCTCCTCAATTCTAAAGAACAGATGATAATACTCAATGCACTGAATGAGGTTTGTAGTGGTGCTTATGCCATTGATGAAGAAGAATTTCATACCTTAATTGGCTATGACAAAGCAGACACCTTACAATTATGGAAAAAACTAAACAACAAATGGATTGATAAATATGAAATCAGAAAAGATAAAGACAAAAATAGTATCAGTCATACCTTAATGAAGTTTGGGCAACCACTTGATGATAATGAAGAAGTGGTATTCTCTTTTGAAGCCGATAACTACACACGCGCCAGTGAAATATTTAATCGCTTTTTAGGCTTTGAGCCTTATGTGCCCATGCCTGATGATATTATTGCAATCAGAAATTTTGAATTAACAGATAAAAAAAACACCAAAATCAAAGATGTGTTCTTAACCCTTTACAAACCCATAAAAAACAACAAAGGGCAATGGTCGTGTTCGTACCAAATAACAGAAATTCAAGACAATGCCTTGTACAGTGTTTTGGGAATTGACGCTTTGCAATCCATTCTTTTAGCGTTAAATGTTATTGATGGATTGCTCAAAGTCTATAATAGAGATAATGAAAACCAAATTGTTTGGTTGGATACCAATTTTGAATTAATAAGAGAATAATATGATGTATACATTTGACATTATTATAAAAAATAACAACCCAGACTTTGGATCATTTATTCATTGTGTATCAACCTATGCCTTTTTATTGCAAAAATCAGGTCAAATTTTTAATGATGACTATCATTTAGTGCAAAAAGACAATACGGTTACAATTTCTGTGTATTGTGCCGAAAAAACATCTTTGAACCCTAAAAATAATATGGTACAAATAGAGGAAATGATAGAAAAAATTGAAACCAATGCCAAAACCAAAATCACGTATATAGAAACAGGTTTTGAAGCCCAACGCAGTTTGTATAAGTTGCCTGAAAATTCAAGTTTTTATGTTTTATATAGCCGCTTTAAAGAAGGTTCGCCACTATTGTGTGGAGACACTTTTATGCTTATTCCACCGTACAAAATACCTTATACTGATTTTGATAAAATGACTTATGATAATCTTAATTTTTGGGACAATGATTACCAACGCTTTTTTGGGATGTGGATGAATGGAATGTATGAAGAATTTGCACAAGAACAATTACAAAATCCATTATCGAAACTTAATGTTGAAGGCAGAAAAATCTGTGCAAAAATTGAAGAATTAACAGGAGTGCCGACCTATTATTTTTTGTTTAATTACCGGAAATGGACGGTAAAAGAAGACCGAGAAAGAAAATGCCCAATTACCGGAAATGATTGGATAATTAAAGGAAAAACAATTGACGATTATATTGCATTTAAGTGCGATGAAAGCCGATTGGTTTCTCAATTATCATCAAATACAAACAACTAAAATGTATGCATTTAAAATAACTATAAAGAATAATCGCTTTAAAGAAAAACATGATCAACAATATGAAGACTGGGTGCAATTGACCTATAATTATATATATTTTCTTGAAAGAACAGGGCAAATCATCAAAACAAAACACCATCATGTAGTCGTTGATAAAAATGTGATTCAAGTCAATGTCTTGTGTCCAGGAATGGACTCTTTATCCTTAAAGTTCGCTAGTAAATACAATTTAAAGACAATTAAGCAAATTGAGAAAAACTCGGGAAGTAAAATAACTTCTACATTTATAGGCAGAGATGCAGATAATCCAAGTTATAAAATTCCAAAACAATCATCTTTTTACATACTTAAAAATGGTTTAGAGTCTCCTTTGTTATGCGGTGACACGCATCGTCCAATACCTCTATACACTATACCATGCACCGATCATAAAGGTATCGATTATGACAATATATATTTTTGGGATCAAGACTTTGAAAGATTGAATGGCTTATGGTTAAGTAGTGGATCTTATGAAAGTTTTGCAGAAGAACAAATGCAAGATGTCTATTCAGCTATCAACAAACAGGGGCGCGAGTTATGTACAAAAATCGAAAAATTAACAGGTGTTCCGACTTATTATTTTCTACACAATTACAGAGCTTGCTCAAAAGAAAAAGACAAACAGAGAAAATGCCCAATAACAGGCAATGATTGGTACATAAAAGGCAAAACAGAGACAGATTTTATCGCTTTTAAATGCGATGAAAGCCGATTAGTATCGGAATTATCAGCTAATTCAAGTGAAAGTGAAGAGCCATTACAACGAAGTCATTTTGAGTTACACGGCAAAATGCTGGATTTCACTATCGAAGCAGTGGATTTTCGTATCAAAACCAACCAAGCATTGATGGCTGATAAAAATATCTCAGAAAACGACTATTCCGATTTGGCAAATGATACCGAGTTATTAAAAATTATTCACAGCTATCTACAAGGTCAATAGAAAAAAATATGTGATGCCCATTCCATTATGCTTTTGATGTTTTAATTTTGTATTCATGAAAATTGAAATTTTAGCATGCATTTAATGAAATTTTAGCATGCATTTTTAAAAAAAAAATTTATTTAAAAAAGAAATAGGGTATTATGTAATACCTTTACAACTTTCAAGCTCAATAGAGAACCAAAAACGAATGGAAATTTTAGATAATATTGTAACACGGTTTGGAGATGATTTAAAAGCTAATTTATTACCTAATTCAAAGCTAAAAATAGCAGCATCTTGTTTTTCGATATACGCTTATGAAGCATTAAAAAAAGAACTCCATCACATTGATTCACTTGAATTTATTTTCACCACTCCTTCCTTTCTACCAAATAAAGCAACAGACAGTTTGCCACAGCAACATAAAGAATTCCACATTCCAAATCTAAGAAAGGACAAAATTCTCTATGGAAGTGAGTTTGAAATTAGACTAAAAAATAAGCTCACCCAAAAAGCAATAGCCAAAGAGTGTGCAAAATGGATCAAACAAAAAGTAAAGTTTCGTTCAAATACAAGTCAAGTTCCAATGCAGCAATTTGCCTATCTTGATAATAAAAACCTGCCAATAGCCTATGCACCAATAAGTGGATTTACCGCAGTTGATTTAGGCTACCAATCTAGCAATGCTATTTCAAATATAATTAACAAAATTGATGAAAGCAAACATACCACGACCTATCTTAAAGTATTCCAAGACACCTGGAATGACTCAGACAAATTACAAGATGTTACGAAAATAATCTGTACTCACATTGAAACAATTTATAAAGAAAATTCACCAGAAAAAATATATTTCTTAATTCTCTATAATATTTTTAATGAATTTCTCGAGGATATAAACGATGAAATTATACCCAATGACAAAACAGGATACAAAGAAAGTAATATTTGGAATAAATTATATAATTTTCAAAATGATGCGGCAACAGGAATAATAAACAAACTAGAAAAATACAACGGCTGCATACTCGCAGATAGCGTAGGCTTAGGAAAAACATTTACCGCCCTAGCCGTCATTAAATATTATGAACTCCGCAACCGTTCTGTTTTAGTATTATGCCCAAAAAAACTTGCAGACAATTGGCAAACTTATCGCAGCAATTACACGACTAACATACTAGCGAAAGACAGATTGAATTATGACTTATTGTTCCATACAGGCCTATCACGCAACAGTGGCGAGTCTATGGGCATAGAATTGACTAAAATAAATTGGGGTAATTATGACCTCATTGTAATTGATGAATCGCATAATTTTCGTAACAGCGGAAGAACTCTCAAAGACAAAGAAACCCGCTATGAAAAATTAATGAATGCAGTCATAAAAGCGGGGGTCAAAACCAAAGTTCTCATGTTATCAGCCACACCAGTAAATAACCGTTTCAATGACTTGAAAAATCAACTAGCACTGGCTTATGAAGGACAATCAGAGGCATTAAGTAAAAAACTTGGTTTTCAAAAATCTATAGAAGATATATTTAAACAAGCCCAAACTGTATTCAATAATTGGTCAAAATTACCAACGCATAAAAGAACAGCACAATTAATACTAGACAGCCTTGATTTTGATTTCTTCAAGCTATTAGACTCAGTAACCATAGCTCGTTCAAGAAGGCACATAGAAAAATTTTATGACACCACAGAAATCGGCAACTTTCCAAAACGTTTGAAACCACTATCCTTTCGTCCGCCTCTTACAAACAGAGCAAACGTGATGAACATTAATGATATTTATGAACATTTAAGTGAAATAAAACAAGCAGTCTATGCTCCAATGAACTACGTATTATCGAGTCGTTTGCAAAAATATGAAGATTTATACAGTACTGAGACAAAAAGTGGGAAATTTAAGCAAATTGACCGAGAAAAAGCCCTGCAAGCACTCATGCGTACCAATTTACTCAAACGCCTAGAAAGCTCAGTACAGGCATTTAGAATAACATTAAAAAAACTAGAAGAAAGAATTCACAAAACCTTAAAAGAGATAAAAATATTTAAAGCCACAGGTCAAAAGTTTCAAATGACCGAGCCCAATCCGATAGAAGATGACATTTTACAACAAGAACTTGAAGATGATTTTGGCTATACCGAGGGGAAAATTAAAATTGACTTTGCTGATATGGACATTACAAGTTGGCAATACGATTTGCAAGAAGACCATGCATTGATTGTTATGTTACATGAAGAAATGCAAAAAGTTTCTGTTGCCAAAGATGCAAAATTGCAACACCTAATCAAACACATGCAAACTAAAATTGACAAACCAATTAATGCAAATAACCGCAAAATACTCCTGTTTACCGCCTTTGCTGATACCGCCAATTATCTATACGAAAATATTGCTACCACCCTCAAGGCTCAAGGTATAAACACCGCCAAAATAACAGGAAGTGATGACTTGCAATCCACACTTGATAAAAAGCACCAATTCCAAGACATTTTATGTTTTTTCTCACCAAAATCAAAAGAAAGAGACTTATTGTATCCCCAACAAAAACAAGAAATAGAAATACTAATAGCCACCGACTGCATATCAGAAGGACCAAACCTACAAGATTGTGACTATCTCATCAATTATGACATTCATTGGAATCCCGTACGCATTATTCAACGATTTGGCCGTATCGACCGTATAGGCTCACAAAACGCAACAATTCAACTGGTCAACTACTGGCCTGACATATCCCTAGATGATTACATAAACCTCAAAGAAAGAGTAGAAAACCGCATGCACATTGTTGACCTCAGCAGCACAGGGGATGACAACGTCCTATCTGCTCAAGCTAATGACATGAGTTATCGCAAAGAGCAACTTCGTCGATTACAAGATGAAGTGATAGAAATGGAAGACCTCAAAACAGGTGTAGCCATAACTGACTTAGGGCTCAATGATTTTCGTATGGATTTATTGAATTTTATGAAAAATAATAACGACCTAAGAAACTTACCCAGTGGCTTACACACCGTACTTCCAGCAAACCCAGAAAAAGGCCTAAAACCAGGAGTAATATTCACCTTACGCAATCGCAATAGCGAAATCAACAGCAACCAACACAACCACTTGCACCCTTACTACTTAGTCTATATTGGCACAAATGGTGAAATCATAAGCGATCACACACAAGTAAAAGCCATACTCGACTTGACCCGCCTGAGTTGCAAAGGCAAAACTGAACCGTTGCACACTATTTGTAAAGCCTTCAATAAGACCACCAAAGACGGTAAAATAATGCAAGACTACTCAAAACTTCTCGGGCAAGCCATCGCCTCGATTATCGAGGTAAAACAAGAAAAAGACATAGACAGTCTATTTACAAGTCGTAAAACGACCGCACTAGTTGATTCAATAAAAGGAATAGATGACTTTGAACTCATCACCTTCATCGTCATATATTCACCAGACACACCAGCATGAACAACTATGATTTCCCAAAAACAGCCTATTACGGAAAAATAATCAGCAAAAAGACGCTATACAGCCACAGCAAAATAACCGCAAAAACAAAAAATCTTTTTATAAAACAAATAGAGAAAATAATCTGGGCATACAAACTATCCCCAGAAACAACCAACCTAGCAACAAGTAAAAATATAGCAGAAATTCAAGTCCTGAAAATCCAGCAAAAAACCCAACAAATATCACCCACAATACTCCGAACCATTGATAAAGCCATACTATCTCCTATTTTATTTATCCAACAATACCAAGACCAACAATGCTACGCCATAGCCTACAAGCACAACAACAACATCAGTGACTATTTTACCTCAAACTGGAGCACGCCTCAGAGCAAACCAGAGCAACAAAAACCCAATTTTCCAACAGCCATAAACCTGCAAAGCCTCTACCAAAGCTTTATAATCGATCAAATACCCCATCCTCCAAGACAAAAAGAAACACTAGAACAGCTAATCAAAAGAACACAACAAATAAAAAACCTCGAAAAACAGATAAATCAACTACAAAAGCGGATAAAAACCACAAAACAATTCAATAAAAAAGTAGAATTAAACCAAAACCTGCGACAAATAAACAAAAAGTACCATGATTTAATAGCATAAACCCAAAATCCGCAACTAAAATAAACACAGCAAAATAACAACCATGAATAAACAAGATAAAAGCCAAGCAACAAAACCAAAGACATTAGCTATGCAAAGCCCTGATTTTACCGAGCAGAATATTCAAAAGCTGGCGGAGCTATTCCCTAACTGCGTCACCGAAGCGAAAAATGCCAAGGGCGAGCTACAAAAATCCATTGACTTTGATCTGCTCAAACAAGAGCTATCGGCGAATATTGTCGAGGGGCCGCGTGAGCGTTATCAGCTTAACTGGCCGGGTAAGCGCGAGGCGTTGTTGACGGCAAATACGCCGATTAGCAAAACACTGCGTCCTTGTCGAGAGGAGAGTGTCGATTTTGACAACACCGAAAACTTATTTATCGAAGGCGATAACCTCGATGCCTTAAAGCTGTTGCAAGAAACCTACCTCGGCAAGGTCAAAATGATCTATATCGACCCGCCGTATAACACCGGCAAAGACTTTATCTACAGCGATAACTTCACCGTCGATAAAGACGACTACGCTCAACTCAGCGAACAAAAAGACGAAGACGGCGGACGGCTAATCGCCAATACCGAATCCAACGGACGCTTTCACTCCGACTGGCTGGATATGATGTACCCACGGCTGAAACTGGCGAGGAATTTGTTAAGGGATGATGGGGTTATCTTTATTTCGATTGATGATAATGAAGTGCATAACTTGCGGAAGGTTTGTGATGAGGTTTTTGGGGCAGAGAATTTTATAGCAAATATAATTTGGCAAAAAAAGTACACTCGTGCAAATGATGCTAAGTGGTTTTCCGATAATCATGATCATATTTTGTGCCTATCAAGAAATAAAGAATTATTTCGAATAAATCAATTGCCTAGAAATGAGCAACAACTAGCCGCTTATAAAAACCCGGACAATCATGAGAAGGGAAGATGGAAAGCTACTCCTTTACATGCGAAAAGCGGGACAAACACATCATCTTATACATTTTCCAATGGTATTAATTGGTCTCCTCCTGCGGGTACATTTCGTAGGTTTAACGATGAAAGTATGCGTTTAATGGATGAAAATAATGAGATTTGGTTTGGTGTTGATGGACTTCAAGTTCCTCAAAGAAAAAGCTTTTTAAAAGAAATAAAAGATGGAGTAACTCCAGTTACTATTTGGCCCTATGGTGAAGTTGGGCATAATCATGAGGCAAATAGTGAACTTAAGGAATTAAATATAAGTGGTATGTTTAGTAACCCTAAGCCTACAAAATTACTGAGAAGAATAGCTGAATTATCCAAATCAGGAAATAAAAACGACTTCATCCTAGATTTCTTCGCAGGTTCTGCCACCACTGCCCATGCGGTAATGCAACTCAATGCCGAGGATGGCGGTCAGCGTAAATTTATTATGGTGCAGTTGCCTGAGGTGACGGATGAGAAATCCGAGGCGTTTAAGGCAGGTTATAAAACCATTGCCGAGATCAGCAAAGAGCGTATTCGTCGTGCGGGCAAGAAGATTTTAGAAGAGCAGAAAGAAAAACAAAAAGAGCTAGACTTAGATTTAGGCTTAGATTTAGATACGGGCTTCCGTGTACTCAAAGTCGATAGCTCGAATATGAAGGATGTTTACTACGCTCCTGATGCGATTACACAAAAACAATTAGCTGGATTTGCCGATAATATCAAAGAAGACCGCAGTGCTGAGGATTTGCTGTTTCAGGTGTTGCTGGATTGGGGTGTGGATTTGACCTTGCCGATTGTAAAAGAGGTTTTAACCACGGAACACACGGAAGGCACGGAAAAAAAGACAAAAGCGTTTGACGTATTTTTTGTGGATGGCTCTTATGACACCCCAGCTTTATGTGCATGTTTTGATAAGGATATTAATGAAGACTTGGTCAAGCAGATTGCCAAACGCGAACCCTTGCGAGCGGTGTTCCGTGATGCAGGTTATGGCAGTGACAGCACCAAGATTAATATCAAACAAATCTTTAAACTGATGTCGCCACATACCGAAGTCAAGGCGATTTAAAAGATGTCCATGAAAAACACTATTATCACAAACATAAGGAATAAATTTTCGTGTTGTTCCGTGGTTACTCTGTTGGGGTGTACTGCATGAATTATCAACCGCCTTATACCATCACACCTGTGATTTTAAATATGGTCGCGGAGATTAGTGAATCTTTAGGTCGCCTGTCTGTGTTAGAGGAATTGGCAGGGCAGCAGGAGAATAACTTGCGATTACGCCGTATCAACCGTATTCGCACCATTCAAGGATCACTCGCCATTGAAGGTAATACGCTTAGCGAGGATCAAATCACAGCAATTCTGGACGGTAAGCCTGTTATTGCGCCACCACGAGAAGTGCAAGAGGCACGTAATGCCATTAAGGCTTATGAGCAGTTTTCAGGCTGGCAAGCAACGCATAAAAAAGATTTACTCAAAGCATATCAAATACTCATGCTGGGCTTAGTAGATGATGCTGGGTATTACAGAAACAAAGGTGTCGGCGTGATGAAGGGAGATAAAGTCGTTCATATGGCACCGCCTGCTGATAGAGTGAATAGCTTAATGAATGATTTATTCACTTGGTTAAAAACCAGTCAAGAACATGCCTTAATTGCTAGTTCTGTTTTTCATTATGAGTTTGAATTTATCCATCCCTTCAGTGATGGGAATGGGCGCATGGGGCGTTTATGGCAAACTTTAATCTTAAGCCAATGGAAACCCATTTTTAAACATATACCTGTGGAAAGTATGGTGTTTGCGAACCAGGCGGACTATTACAAAGCGATTATGCAAAGCACACAACAAACAGATGCAGTCCCCTTTATTGAGTTTATGCTGAACCAAATTTTAGAGGCTTGCAATACGAGTTTTGGAAAACAAAGCGATCAAGTAAGCGACCATGCAAGCGACCATGTAACAGATCAGGTAAAAGCCTTGATAAATGTACTCACTAAACAAGCAACAATGACAGCCAGTGATTTAATGGAACAACTCCATTTAAAACATCGTCCAACCTTCCGCAAAAACTATTTGAACCCTGCCTTACAAAATAACTGGATAGCAATGACACAGCCTGATAAACCACAAAGCCCTACGCAGAAATATCGCTTGACGAACTTGGGAAGAAAATTAGTCCAATGATGAATAAACACATTCGCAACAGTACCGCTGAGTTTTTAATCTTTCCCGCTCAAGCAGGCGAGCAAAGCATAAAAGCCCGTTATGAGGATGAGTCGGTTTGCTTGTCGCAAAAGCTGATGGTAAGCAGTATCAAACCAAATTCTATAATCTGGATGCCATTATTTCCATTGGCTATCAGGTTAATTCAGTTCGAGCCACGCAATTTCGGCAGTGGGCAACACATGATGATAAATAATTGTAAACCACAGAACACATGGGAAAAAATTTATTTAACGGGGCAGTTAATATGAAGCTTAAATTTAAAAAACAAGCCTATCAAACAAAAGCGGTTCAGGCATTACTTGATTGTTTTAAAGGACAAGTCAAACAAAATGCCAACAAATACATGATAGACTCTGGTCATTCTAGTGCTATTCAACTTTCAGAAAATTATAAGCTTTTTACTGAAAATATAGGCTTTAAAAACACCTTATTACTGCCGCAAAATCAATTATTAGAAAATATTCAAGCGGTGCAACAACGCCAGAACTTGCCTGTTTCAGACAGACTTGCCAGTGATGCTATTTGTGGTTGCAATCTTGATATTGAGATGGAGACAGGTACGGGCAAAACCTATGTATATATCAAAACTATGTTTGAGTTGTATGAGCAATATGGCTGGAGCAAGTTTATTGTGGTTGTGCCGAGTATCGCGATTCGTGAGGGTGTGAGTAAATCGTTTGAAATTACCGCAGAGCATTTTTTAGAGCAATATGGCAAAAAAGCCCGTTCGTTTATTTATAATTCTAAACAACTGCACAATATCGAAAGCTTTTCATCCGATGCTGGCATTAATGTGATGATTATTAATGTGCAGGCGTTTAATGCACGCGGTAAAGATGCACGTCGTATTTATGAAGAGCTGGATGATTTTCAGAGCCGTCGCCCGATTGATGTGATTAAGGCAAATCGACCGATTATGATTTTGGATGAGCCGCAAAAGATGGAAGGTAAGAAAACGCTGGATTCCTTTAAGGAATTTAATCCCTTAATGATTTTGCGCTATTCGGCAACGCATAAAACCGATCATAATAAAATACACAGACTGGATGCGCTGGATGCGTATAACCAAAAGCTGGTTAAGAAGATTGCGGTGCGGGGTATTTCGGTAAAGGGTTTATCAGGCACTAATGCTTACTTGTATTTAAGCCAAGTGCATATCTTTAGCAATAAAGCCCCTGAGGCCAGTTTGGAGTGTGAAATAAAGCTAAAAAGCGGGGCTATTAAGCGCAAAATTCGCAAATGCACAAAGGGTGATAATCTTTTCGAGCTATCGGGCGAGCTGGAGCAATATAAAGATTATGTGGTCGCCGAGATTGATGCACGCACTAATACCGTAAGTTTTACCAATGGTGTAGAGCTGGTGGCAGGGGAAGTTTTGGGTGATACGAATGTCGATGTGTTACGTCGCATTCAAATACGTGAGGCAATTAATGCCCATTTTGAAAAAGAGCAACTATTGTTTAATCAGGGCGTTAAAGTATTAAGCTTGTTTTTTATTGATGAGGTGGCGAAGTACCGACAATATGATGAGTCGGGCGAGAAGCAAAACGGTGAATATGCGGAGATTTTTGAAGAAGAGTATCAGCTACAGCTTAATGAGAGGTTGTCCTTATTAAAAGAAGATGAGGCGTATAACGCTTATTTAAAGCGAGATGCGATTAGCCAGATTCATAATGGCTATTTTTCGATTGATAAAAAGAGCAAGCAATTGGTTGACCCTAAAATGAATATCACCGAAAAAAAGAAGGGTGAAGCCAATGATGTGGATGCGTATGATTTGATTTTAAAAGACAAGGAGCGTTTGTTGTCTTTGGATGAGCCAACACGCTTTATTTTCTCACATTCTGCCTTGCGCGAAGGTTGGGATAATCCAAATGTATTTGTGATTTGTACGCTAAAGCATAGTGATAATACGATTTCACGCAGGCAGGAAGTGGGGCGTGGTTTGCGTATTGCTGTCAATAAATACGGTGAACGCATGGATAACCCAGCCACGGTGCATCAAACCAATGTGCTAACGGTTGTGACTAATGAGAGTTATCAGGATTTTGTGACGGCGTTACAAAAGGATATTTCTGAGTCACTTTCTGAGCGTCCGCGTGTGGCTGATGCGGAGTATTTTACGGGTAAGGTGATTAAGGTTGAGGGTGTAGATGGCGTAGTCGTTGATGAGGTTGTCGATGCGGCGATGGCAAAGCAGATTTATAAATATTTGCTAAAAAATGATTATATCAATGATGACGATGACAAAATCTCACAAGATTATCACGATGCAAAAAGAGAAGGTGAGTTGGCTAAACTGCCAGAAACGCTTGAACCTTATAATGAGCAAATTTTTGGGCTGATTGATAGTGTATTCAGTGATGCGCAGTTGCCAGAAATTGATAATGATAGAAACAATAAGACCAACCCTCTGAGTAGCAATTTTGAGAAAAAAGAGTTTCAGGAATTGTGGGGGCGTATCAATAGCAAAGCCGTGTACGCGGTTGATTTTGATTCGGCAGAGTTAATTGATAAATGTATTGGTGCATTAAATGTGGAGCTAAAAGTTGCCCCGTTAAAATATACCGTGGTTGCAGGGGAGCAAAAACAAACGGCAAGCTACGATGCGATAAAATCAGGAGAGTCTTTTCAGGTCAGAGAGACGGATACTTCGTATCATAAAGAGTCGGTTCACTCGGCGGTTAAATACGATTTAATCGGCAAGATAGCAGAAGGCGCAAACTTGACGCGCCATAGTGTGGCGAGTGTTTTAGGCGGCATAACAGCAAAAGTTTTTGAACAGTATAAATCTAATCCTGAAGATTTTATTACCAGTGCAATACGGCTTACCAATGAGCAAAAAGCGACGATGGTTGTAGAAAAGCTGACCTATGATCCATTGGATAGTAGTTACGATATTGATATTTTCACTGAGAATAATCCACCTGCGGACTTTAGTAAGGCGATTGAAGTTAAACGCCATATTTATGATTATGTATTTACTGATTCAAAAATTGAAACCACATTTGTAAAAGAATTGGATGTGAGTAGCGATGTGGTGGTGTATGCAAAACTACCAAGGGGCTTTTCAATCCCTACACCTGTGGGTAATTATAACCCTGATTGGGCGATTGCTTTTAAGGACGGAAAGGTTAAGCATATTTACTTCATCGCTGAAACCAAAGGCACAATGTCGAGCATGGAGCTTCGTGAAGTAGAGAAAACAAAAATTAAATGTGCCAAAAAATTCTTTTCAAAAATATCAGCTGATCAGGTGAAATATGATGTGGTTGATAGTTATGGAAAATTAATGGATTTGGTGAGTTAAGTTTTATTTTAATGCGATGAAAGCCGATTAGTATCGGAATTATCAGCTAATTCAAGTGAAAGTTAAGTGCCTTGAAATCCGCTACTACGCTTATACAAACCGTTATCAATTACTGTGAATACCTTTTTAAGCTTAATTCTTTATAAACTATAACTCAAAATTTGTAGAATATGAGATCAACTTAACATGTTATTGATCTTGTTCCCATGCTCGTAAGCGTCAACTAAACAGCGTTATTGATATTTACAATGTTTTAAAATTCCATGGTAGAAGTTTTTCATAATCATCGACAGTTTCGACCAAAGGTAGTTTTTTGAAGATATAACCCAAGTATTCTTG
>Ga0256840_1001335_pt1 | contig 23477 bp, 24 predicted proteins | sample 355202metaG_FD_185969 | JGI IMG/M metagenome (GOLD analysis project Ga0256840, IMG submission 185969) | Hydrothermal vent microbial communities from Mid Atlantic Ridge, Atlantic Ocean - 355-202 | ecosystem: Environmental > Aquatic > Marine > Hydrothermal vents | place: Atlantic Ocean: Mid...
CATGGCTTTATGCTGAATATCATTGCTGGGCTTATCGCTTACTCACTTAAAGACAATAAACCATCGTTGAGAATTACGAGCGAAGAATTTAGTATGATGACTGTTTCTTAAACAGATCTGAGGTTAAATAAGGTAACGCCTTTACCAACAGCTTCAATTTCCCCAGCCAACTCTATGCCCAGTATTTTTTTCTAGGACCTTTAAAACCAATCATTATTCGCATCATGGGCTTGACAAGCAGGTCTTGTAAAAAACCCATGTCAGGTTTAAAGCTTCGAATTTTTGTATCCCCGAGATGCACCGTTGTTGCCATTATTTTTATCAACACCTCATCCTGCTTTGGGATTGGTTTTTCAACATTTTGGAGCTGAAGAACTTCTGGTTCGCCATACTTTGTGCAGATAACTGCTTTCATAAGTACTCCTCAATACCTGTTGAGTGCATGGGGCTTATTAGGTGAAGATCTGGGGTGAATCCACAGTTTTTAGAAGAGTATGATAGACTCGCAATCCTCTACTTAGTTCGCTAACAACCTGCCTCAACTTGTTAAACTAGCGATAGACAATATTAACACCACAAAGAACATAATTAAGATCACTATTTGTGATGTTGAATGTTTTTGGCATGCCTGCCTATCTTTATTTTCACATACTTCACCTGCACAATATTGTGCTTTTTTCTTATAAAACGTGTGATATATTTTACAGCCTAGGCAAATACCAAATACAGCTTCAAAATATAAAAACACCAAACATGTCATACACGTTAGCCCAACCAGTGCATTATGCAAGCTCTCTTCACCGGCGGGAGTTGGTGATGGAAAAATAATGGTTAGCCCAAGTAAAAATACAGCTAAAGCAAGTCCAATACTCCATGCAAACCTTTTTTGAGCAGCACCGACATATTCTGGCACTTGGTTGTTTACCATGAAACGACCTATTATTAAACTAGGTGCAAATTTTGGATTAATCAATACCCGTATTATAAATTCAATTATAAATTCAATTAAAAATACACTAACAAATATCTTGGTAACAAATAAATTTTCCATAACCATACAGTTAATAAAAGAGATAAACCCAGCTAAAAATAAAATTCCAGCCCCTGCTCGCGCCTCTCTTTCATTTAATACTTTTATATCATATCCTTCGACGGCTTCGCCAAAATCAAAAATATTCGACATCTATTTACACTCTTTAATTAAATTATTTTTAGTATGACAAGTACTTCTCGTGTAAAGGTCTCAATATATAAGTTGTAGATTAAGAGCAACTCGGTGGCGCTTATACTTTCGAAATGATTTAGATGAATTATTTTTAGTCCAAGTATGAATGCCTTTCAGAGAGACATGTTTGTTAAACTTAAACTCTCCCCCCCAAGAAAATTGCAACTGTTTATCATGTCGACTAAAGGTTTTTATTCTTTCATAATCACTAATTCTATATTTAATATTACCATTAGCTGTAAAAGAACTATTGATAGCGTATGTTAGCTGCCCACTTATTGTATTGCGAAGAGGGGAGTAACTTGCGTTGCCCCGATCTGTACGATCATTGTTTTCTAGCTCGTAGTAAACATTTGTCTTATAGGCTTTATATGAATACTGATTTTCTAACTTTAACCGCTGACGTGATCCTTCAAGAAAATTATACCTGTTATTTAATGACTCAATATCCTCATAAGAATATTTGGCTAAATAATGGCTGGATGGAGTCTTAAAATATCTAGAACTAAATTCAAACCCTTTTGTTTTCTGGTAACCTGTGCCGCCATATCTTGACCATTGTGCAATTAAGCCAGGTTGTAGTAGCCAACGTTCATACTGTATGGGGAACTTCAATAGAAAAGCATTTTGAGTATAATTATTAGCATCAACATCATCATAATTTACATCATAAACATAAGCATCTAAGCCAAGTCCGATGGGTTGGTTTTTAGTAAACATGACCGTACCGTACAACAATAACTCTGTGTAAGCATCTCTAATACCACTACCCACATCTTCGGGGCTAAAATTAACATTGTCATCATAACCTCTACTTACCTTGGTAAGTACTTTCCATGATTGTATTGGTCTATTGGTTGCAGCGTCTTTTAAGAGCTGTCGCTGCGCAAGGATTGTTAGGTTTGGATCTTGGCTGATGCGGATTACTTTTGTGAAATGAGTGTTAGCAAGCTCAGTATTGCCACGCTTTAAAGCAATAAGACCTAAATTATAATTACCCAATGCAGCAATGGAAGGGTAGCGCAACGTTTCCAGAAAGTTTTTCCGTGCCTGATCAAGCTGATCAAGCTTTAAATAAACCACTCCTAAATTATGAAACAACTGAGAAGATTGATACCCCTTGTTTTCAGCCACCAGGAAATAGTTTAAAGCATCAACATAATGTCCTTGTTTATATTCTTTGACACCCTGTGAGAAAGATATTTGAGCGTCATCAGCATAAGCTGTAGGACTAAACAATAAAAGGCATAAACAAATTTGACTTAGAAAGCATCTGATATTGGTGGAGAACATTGGCTCATTTCCTTAGCATTTAATTATAAAACAACAAAAACGCCCCCTTGATGCACCCTCAAGGAGACGTTCCCGCCATCAATTAATTACGCAGACCTGGTTGCGTAATTATATTTTTCTTAACCATCATTATCCAAAGGTAATTCTCCCGGGAAATCTGTTGTTGGAATATCATTTGGGAAATCTTCAGGAATGTCACTAGGTACATCTCCCGGTAAATCCCCTCCAATATCTTTACTAACAGCAATATCATCGGGATCTTCAGGAAAATCTGTTGGATCAATAAAAATATCTTCTCCAGCTACATTTGGTGGTAAATCACGCAGAATTTCACCTGGTAGTTCACCTCCGATACCTTCCTCTATTTCAATGGGGAACATTACTGCGCCTTCAAAACTATCAGTCATTATGCTGGTAGCCATAGCGTCATTTGGAACAGATATATTTGCCAAATTATCTTCCGGCATATTAACTTCCGGTGATGTGAAGTCAATACTATTAACATTGTGGCTGATGGTATCAGCATCCATTATTTGCAACGTAATGTCATCAAAATCACTTGCTTGGACACCTATTGGTAATAAGGCAATACTAACTAGTACACTAATCGTTAATTTGTTCATGGATATTTCCTCTGTAATTTATTTAAAGTGTTAAAACCTTCATGTTTTCTGAATTAACACGTAAGCGAAATGATTTAGTTTTATCGATATGAGCAATATGGGCAACAAGTTCGCCTTTTCCTGCTATTAAAGCAATAATAGGTAAGGACAATACGTTGCTACCTTTTTTGATATCCACCTTCCAATCTAGCTCTTTATTTCCTGGATAACCAGCAACTTCGAAACCTTCAGGTAATGATAATTTAAAGCTAACAGCTTTAAAATCATCCGGTGAATTAAACACCATTTGTACCGTGCGCGTTTCATGAATAGCCATAGATATCAACGGAAAACTACCATCTTCTGGCACAGCCGTTGTTTGCATTACAGTACCCGATGTCAAAAACCAAATAGCCAAGCTAGCCGTTACAGCACTTGTAACTCCAGGCATAAAATAACGGTGAATCCAGCTTTCGCTAGCTTGGCTTTTACTTGCCGTGTTCATCGCTTTTTTTATAAACCTTGGGTTTACATCTGCTGCTGGCAAACATCTTAATGCTTGACGTAACATTTCTTCACTTGTTAGAACAGAACGACAGGATTCGCAGGTTTTAACATGGCCTGACACAGCATTAAGCTGTAATATAGGCATTTCGCCATCTAAGTAGTTTTCCACGTTTAGTTTGACCTGATTACATTTCATTTTCATCCCCTCGTTAGTTATTAGAACGATAATTTTGCTGAGAAGGTTCCGTGCTTAATAAAATTCGTAGTTGAGAACGAGCCCGACTTAGACGTGATTTAACTGTGCCTATCGGTGTATCTAATATTGTTGCTAACTCTTTTAAGCTATATCCTTCAACATCAGAAAGAATAACTAATACTCGATGCTTATCATTAAGCATCGTTAAAGCATCTGTTAATCGCTGTTGTGTAAAATCATTTTCTACCAGTGCTTCTGGGCTAAGACTAGTGTCAACAACAGAATCTAATTTAGATTCATCATCATCTAACCGTGCCATTGGTGATCGTTGCTCGCGCCGTTTGGTATCAAGATAAAGGTGATAAAGAACTCGTAATATCCAAGCACGCAAATATTCTATCGATTGCATTTCTTCTTGCTGAGGATAGAGTTTAACAAGCAGATCCTGAATTAAATCTTCACTATCATGTGTATTACCACAAAACCGATAAGCCACTTGATAAATATGCCGGATATGAGGTTGAAGCAGAGCCTCGAACGATTTCTTATGGAAGCTCATTATCTTCCAACTATTTTTTAGTTTCATTTTAGTATTAACGTCGCATTAGCTACAAAGGTTCCAGTATTGAGAAATTATTTAGACTATCACGCTGATTGACATGAGAGTGAGGTCGGTTGGTAGCAACCTTGTACGTTTTGCAATAGCGTGTAGTGGAGAATAATGTTAGAAAGAGTTTTCTGTTGCCGTGGGGTTATTGATAGCAATAGTTTGAGTCAGGTTGGGGTATGCTACAGCGCTAAAATAGCAGCTCACTGATGTGTACCTGTGATCATTGGAAGTATATATTTTCAGGGCTAAGATAGGAAGACAGAGCAAGGCGCAATGTGCGGGCACAAAAAATATGCTCCTGCATTTTTTGCATACCGTCCATCCAGGGACATAAATGACTAGTCCTTGTCAAACATTGTAACGCAGCACTGGCTTTCTAGCCTTAGACCTAAATTCTGCAGTTTCAATGATTTATAGCACTCATACTGAATGCGCTAGCGTCGTTATAATAGTGAGCAATAGAACAACTATTACATCACTATTATGCCTTGCCAGTCCATCCATTACGCGCACTAAAAAACCGCAGTTTGAATGATCACGGGGATATAAGTGGTGGTCAATTATTGCGCAGGTTTTGTGGATTTGGTTTGAGCCGCATCCCTTTATCTTGACTTCAACCAAACACACCGCCCATCACTCGTTTTATCCAACCGTTGCAATGTAGCCTCATGAGCCAGTAACTCTTCATCTGTCGCTTTAATCACCCGCAGTGGTCCACGCTGTTTTGTTGAAACTACGGCTTCCGTTGAGCCTTTAGCCGCAGGTTTCAGCTCTTCAGCCGCTAATAATAAGCTGGTTTGCCCACCGGTCATGGCTAGGTAAACATCGGCTAAGATCTCGGAATCGAGCAGGGCACCATGGAGTTCTCGGTTGGAGTTATCTACTTCGTAGCGCCGGCATAGGGCGTCTAGATTATTTTTCTGGCCGGGGTGTTTGTCGCGCGCTAGTTTGAGTGTATCTAATATGGTGCTGACATCGTTAATGCGGCGTTTTTCTTTTTTAATTTTGGCTAGTTCATGATCGAGAAAGCCTACATCGAAGGCGGCATTGTGAATAATGAGTTCTGCACCATCGATAAACGCTATAAATTCATCGGCAATCTCGGCAAATTTGGGCTTGTCTAATAGTGATTCATTGCTGATGCCATGCACTTCCATCGCGCCGGCATCAATTTGGCGTTCTGGGTTGATGTATTGATGAAACGTTGCGCCAGTGAGTTTGCGGTTAATTAACTCAACACACCCAATTTCTATAATACGATGATCGTCTGCCGTGCTTAAGCCGGTAGTTTCGGTGTCTAATACGACTTGTCTTTGCTGTTTATTCATTTAGTATCTTACTCGCTAACGATGGCTTCACGGGCGGCGACGGCTAAGGCATCGGCACGTTCGTTTCCGGGGTGACCTTGGTGGCCGCGAACCCATTCCCATTCTAAGGTGTGTTGCTCAGCGGCTTTTTCCATGCGCTGCCAGAGATCGACATTTTTCACCGGCTTTTTGCCAGCGGTTTTCCAGTTACGCTTTTTCCAGCCGGGTAGCCATTCCAGCATGCCTTTCATTACATATTGCGAATCAGTGACAACTTTAACCTTGCAGGGTTGGGTGAGCGCTTCTAATGCCGCAATCACCGCCATCATTTCCATGCGGTTATTGGTGGTGTCTTTTTCGCCCCCCGATAATTCTTTTTCTACGCCTTTAGACGTTAAAATTGCTCCCCAGCCACCGGGGCCGGGGTTGCCACTGCATGCGCCATCTGTACAAATTTCTACATCATTCATTTTTTTCTCTTAATACTTTTGTCACGGGCTTTCTTACAAATGAGCCGGTGGGAAATAATTGTCTGGCACGCCAGCGTTTAGTTATCGGTGTGAGCGGTATTGTACGTTTTGTAGCAACTAAAATGGTGACACCAGACCAGAATGGCCATAAACGTTTCCCCCATCGCTCCATAAATGAAAAACGATTAAACCATTTGGCAGATCGAAGTGGTGGGCTAAACAACAGCTTTTCAGTGGCTATTATTTCAAAATTTAGCAGTGCTAACCAATCTTTTATGCGTGTTTGCCGATAAAACTTGCCTTGCCAAGGCGGCTGATCTTGCCAAGAGAGTAGACAGCGTAAGCCCCATAAACTCCACGGGTTAAAACTACACAAAACGATAGTGCCATCAGCGACAAGCAGGCGTTCAGCCTCGCGCAGAACTTGATGTGGATCGATGGAAAACTCTAACACATGGTTTAATAACAACAAATCAACGCTATGGCATTTAAAAGGTAGTGACTCATTAAGGCCTTCAACATCCGCCGCTTTAGCCATGATTTTTTGTTGACTAGGACGCGAGGAGGCTGGCAATAGTGATTGCTTATTCCCTAATTGCAGCTGATAGTAGCCATGAAAATAAGCGCTGAGCGAGTGTAATTTATTTTTTTCTTGTAATAATACTGCTTGCCCGAGCGGACTTTGCCACCAATCAGCCATCATTTTTTCTTTATTCGTTTTATAATCAACCATATCAAATACCGGCCAGATGGTGAACACATGCTAACTATACAAGCTATTCCTGCTTTTAAGGATAATTATATCTGGTTAATTCAATCAGAGGGATCGCAAAAGGTTTTAATTGTTGACCCCGGCGAGGCCGAGCCTGTTCTTGAAGCCATTAAACAGCAAAACCTTATTCCCGTTGCAATAATAATCACCCATGGCTGTCATGATCATGTTGACGGTATTGGTCAGCTACTTCAATATCACGATGTGTCAGTTTATGGCCCTAAAAAAGAGTTTATTCCATACATCACTCATCCTTTATCAGCCTGTGAGGATTTAGTTATCGCCCCACTTTTTCCGGCATTTCGAGTTTTGGATATTCCCGGCCATACCAAAGGACATATTGGGTTTTTAATTGAAAACAACTTGTTTTGTGGTGACGTATTATTTGGTGCGGGTTGCGGCCGTTTACATAGTGGGCCAGCAGAAGTGATGTTTGAATCATTACAACAGCTTGCTCAATTACCCAAAGATACGACGGTTTATTGTGCACATGAATACACCGAGAATAATTTACGTTTTGCGGCAATAATTGAACCTGATAATATGGATATCAAACAACGGATCATTGATACTGCACTTTTGCGCCAACAAGACAAACCAAGCATCCCGTTTACTTTAGATTTGGAATTGGCAACAAATCCTTTTCTGCGATGCGAACAGTTTTCGGTAGCACAATCTGCTAAAAATTATGCAGAACGTACACTATCTACAGCTATTGAAGTATTCACGGCATTAAGGCGATGGAAAGAACAATTTTAGCTTATTTATCAGTATGCACATCCATCTGTGGATAAGGGATTGAAATACCTTCTTTATCAAACGTTAGCTTGATTTGTTCAATGAGATCTGAACGAACACCCCAATAATCTTCCGTCTTAACCCATGGGCGAACATTAAAATTGACACTGCTGTCGGCTAGTTCGGACACAGCAACTTTGGGGGCGGGTTCATCTAAAATCAAGTCATGTTTTACAAGGATATCTTCCATTATTTTCTTAGCTTTTAACATGTCATCATCGTAGCCAATACCAAACACCATGTCGATTCGACGGGTTTTACGAGCAGAAAAATTGGTGATTTCTCCAGCATAAATTTGTCCATTGGGGATGATAACTTCACGGTTGTCACCTGTTTTCATAATGGTGCTAAACACACTAATTTTTTCAACAACACCTGTTACGCCCCCAGCGTCGATAAAGTCACCGAGTTTAAATGGACGGAAAATAATCATCATTACGCCAGCAGCAAAATTCTGTAAAGAATCTTTTAAAGCTAGGCCAACAGCTAAACCGGCCGCACCTAGCAAGGCAATAAATGACGTGGTATTAACGCCTAATTGATCTAATGCAGCAATAAATACAAATAGCAGTAATATGGCATTGGCAATGGAACCAGCAAAATTAATTAAAATAGGGTCAAGTTCTGATCGAACCATTAATTTTCGGATTAATTTGACTAGCCATTTCACTACGATACGACCAATCATAACTATCGCTATAGCAATTGCAAAATTCATTAACCATTGTGCGATTAAACTTGTTTCTGCTTCCATCTTTATGCCCTATTTTCTATTGTTTTAATAATTTCACGTACTAACGCTGGCCCTTTGTATATAAAGCCACTATAAATCTGAACCAGATCGGCACCGGCATCTAGTTTTTTTATGGCATCATTACCAGATAAAATCCCACCGGCTGCAATAATCGGCGTTTTTGGTGGCAATGCTTGTCTAAATTGTTGAACCACTTTGGTTGATTGTTCAAAAACTGGGCGACCACTCAAACCACCCACTTCATCGCCATGATTGAGCCCTTCAACACCTTCACGTGACATGGTGGTATTGGTGGCAATAATACCGTCTATTTCAAACTGAGTGAAGGCTTCTGCTAATTGCTGTACTTCTTCAAGTGTCAAATCTGGGGCGACTTTGACCGTCATCGGCACGTAACGGTCATATTGCTGATGTAGTTTAGCCTGCTGCTCTTTCAGTGAGCCCAGCAGTTCATTAAGTGATTCGCCAAATTGCAGGGTTCTTAAACCCGGCGTATTGGGCGAAGAAATATTAATAGTGACATAATCAGCATGGGCATAAACCTTGTTTAAACCAATCAAATAATCATCGACGGCTTTTTCAACGGGCGTGTCAAAATTCTTCCCAATATTAATGCCAATAATAGCATTCGTTTGTGCGACCTTTACTTGTTCAATTAAGTGTTCAACGCCTAGATTATTAAAGCCCATACGATTGATGATCGCTTGTGCTTCAGGCAAACGAAATAAGCGAGGCTGAGGATTGCCATCTTGTGGGTGAGGCGTCACCGTGCCAATTTCGACAAAGCCAAAACCAACAGCGGCAAGCGCTTCGATATAATCGCCATTTTTATCTAAGCCTGCTGCTAAGCCAACAGGGTTAGGAAATGTCAGCCCCATGACGGTGACAGGTGCTGACTTTACTTTAGGGTACAACAGTGACGATAAACCAGACATTTCAAGTGCATTTAGGCCTTTTAATCCTAAATGATGTGCTTTTTCAGCATCTAGTTGAAACATAAGGGCACGCATTAAGTTATATAGCATTAATCGGTTCTCATTTTTATAGTGTATGCGCTAAATTTACGGATGTTTAATACGCCAATATCTAAAATAAGATATTGACCTTTAATGCCCAGTAATTTCCCCGATATTTCAGGTGTTTTATCGAAATTAAGTGATTTAACCTTTTCAGGAAACTGTTGAACTGGATAGTTTATTTCAACCGTTGGCTCGTCAAGCAATGGGGAGATGGCTCCATCACCAAAACGCTGTTGTAACGCCACTATTTCATCAGCACATTCAAGCATTAATTGATCGCGTTTGGCGGCCAAGTCGACGGGTGTATCGTGCTGGCCTTTGAGCATTTTTCGCCAGTCTGTTCGATCGGACACATGGGCTTTCAATATCACCTCAACTAAGCCAGATTGATAGCGTGTTTTAACTCTGAAAATAGGTAAAGCTTGTGTCGCACCTTGATCTATCCAACGTGTTGGCACTTGAGTGTGCCGTGTGATGCCCACTTTAATAGCTGAACTATTGGCTAAGTAAACAAAATGATCTTGCATGCAAAATTGATCACCCCATTCGGGTTCACGACAGGTTCCAGCATCATAGTGACAGGTTTCAGGTTTCATAATGCAAAGATCACATTGTGCTAATTTTTGAGCACAGGGAAAGCAAAATCCACCGCTATAACTCTTTTTAATGAGTCGATCACATGATTGGCAGTTAATTTTGCCAGCAAAAGATAATTGAATTTGTTGGCCAATAAGCTCATTCATTTCAAGATGCTGCGCTCCTAACACCATCTGATAGCTTGCTAAGCCTTGATCTTGTGATAGGGTGGCAGTCATCTTTGATAATTGCCCTTGTATTTCTGCCACTATATCTTCCTCTGTTTGATCTAAATCACGCATTTATTCGCTATATTAGGGCTATAATAACGGAATCACACTTTTACAGAAATAAATTGTTTTTAAAAATTAAATGAGTGCAAAATTATGACAAAAACTGAAGATGCTTTACATGTTTCTCTTTCTCATCCTGGTGCCAATTATTTAGCATCAGAAGAAGAGATAAATAGTTTATCTAAAAAGACTATTTTCCCTACGGCAAATTACCCCTATGAGAAAATGATGGGTAAGAAAGCGTATGAAAAAGAAAAAAAATTACTACAGATAGAATTAGCGAAGTTTCAACATTGGGTGAAAGAAACGGGTCAAAAATATCTCATTATTTTTGAGGGTCGCGATGCGGCGGGTAAAGGGGGAACGATTAAGCGCTTTACCGAGCACCTTAACCCTCGTGGTGCCCAAGTGGTGGCATTAGAAAAGCCTGATGATCGTGAAAGAGGGCAATGGTATTTTCAACGCTATGTGCAACATTTGCCGACAGAAGGTGAAATTTTATTTTTTGATCGCTCTTGGTATAACCGCGCTGGTGTGGAGCGGGTGATGGGGTTTTGTACTGCGCAGGAATATTTGGAGTTTATGCGCCAATGTCCAGATTTTGAGCGAATGATAACGCGCAGCGGGATTAAACTTGTAAAACTCTGGTTTTCTGTTAGTCGGAATGAGCAATACCGCCGTTTTAGTGGTCGAAAGAGTGATCCATTAAAACAATGGAAAATTAGTGATATTGATATGGCCTCAATTGATAAATGGGATAATTACTCTGAAGCCAAAGAAGCCATGTTCTTTTATACGGATACAAAAGACTCACCATGGATCGTGGTTAAGTCAGATTGCAAAAAGCGGGCGCGCTTAAATGCGATGCGCTATGTTTTGCATCATGCTGATTATCCTAATAAAGATCCTAAAATAGCGTGCAAGCCAGATAAGCTAATTGTCGGCAATGCCGATAAAATATATGAGATGGGTGAAAAACATTTGCAAAACGCTCCGTTTAAATTGGATTAAATAAAAGGTTTACATGTTAAAACAACTCCTAAGATACGGCTTTGTGTCGGTATTCTTGCTGATAACAGCATGTACTGACATTGTAAAAAATACTGCGGAAGAGCCTACTCTTGCAAAACAAGATGTTGCAGCCGTAGAGGAATCATCTTGGCAAGAAGCTTATGGTGAAACTCAAGAGCCACAACGCAATGAATTGCCCGCGGTTGAAGAAGAGTCAGTTGTTATTGCGCCTGTCGATGTATGGCAACGTATCCGCCAAGGTTACGGATTCTCGGACACGGGACTACGTGATGACACTAAAAAACAGTTAGATTGGTTTGCCCGTCATCCAGAATATATTGCAAGAGTTGCAGAGAGAGCGAAGCCTTATTTGTATCATATTGTTGAACAGATAGAGCAGCGCAATATGCCGATGGAGCTTGCTTTGCTGCCGGTGGTTGAAAGTGCATTCCAGCCTCATGCTTATTCCTCTGCTAGAGCGGCGGGATTATGGCAATTCATTCCCAGCACGGGCAATTTATATGGTTTAAAACAAAACTGGTGGTATGACGGAAGACGTGATGTAGTTGCCTCTACATCTTCAGCTTTAGATTATTTGCAAAAATTACACGATGATTTTGGTGATTGGCAGTTAGCAATAGCCGCTTATAATTGCGGTGAAGGTACTGTTTCTAGAGCTATAAAGCGTAATGTAAAGGCGGGCAAAGGTACTGACTTTTGGTCCTTAGACCTGCCGAGAGAAACCTCAGCTTATGTACCAAAACTTATGGCGATTGCTGAGCTGATAGGGCAGCCAGAGCAATATCAAATAACACTTAAACCGATTGTAAATGAACCTTATTTTACCGTTGTGAATGTAAAAGGACAGATTGATTTATCGGTGGCAGCAGAATTAGCAGAATTAAAAATCGAGCAGATCCATCAATTAAACCCAGGATTTAATCAATGGGCTACTGCGCCAGACGGTCCACATCAATTGGCTATTCCTGTAGAAAATGTGGATGTTTTCATTCGGGGATTGTCAGTATTACCCGCTGAAAAGCAGGTTCAGTGGGCACGTTACAAAATTAAAAGTGGTGATTCACTGGGAAAAATTGCACAACACTATAAAGTAGCCGTCTCTGCTATTAAGAAAGCCAATGGAATAAAGGGCACTAATATCAGGGCAGGGAAATATTTATTAATTCCTGTCGCACCTGGCACTTCTGGCACGGCTCCGCCACCCACCACTCAACGCTTGGCTAGCAAGAAAAGCACATCACAAAAAGGTAAGCAAAAAACCTATACCGTCAAGCAAGGTGATTCATGGTGGGATATTGCTCAGTTGCATAAAGTGAGCGTAAAAAAATTAACCACATGGAATAATAAAGCCCCCAGTGATTATTTACAGCCTGGCCAAGAATTAGTGTTGTGGTCTCAGATGAGAACGGTGGCATCTAATGATTCGGTTAGAACCGTCAATTATAAGATTCGTAGTGGTGATTCGCTTTGGACTATCTCGCAGAAGTTTAAAGTAAGTATTAACGATGTTAGGCAGTGGAATGGCTTACATAAAAAGGCTATATTGCAACCGGGGCAGAATTTGAAATTATTAGTGGATGTAACAGAGCAGCACGACAGTATTTAACCTGAATTCTGAATAAGGGAAGTAGGTGGGAAATACTAACCCATTCCGTCATTCCCGTAGTCTTTTTAGCGGGAATCTAGTATGTAGAGCATAGATCCCGGCTAAAAACCTACCGGGATGACGAAAAACAAACTAAATTCCCTTATCCAGAATTCAGGTTATTTAGCTTTAATTTCCGCCCAAAAATTCATGTTGCCGCCATGCTTCATAGCTGATGATAGCAACAGAATTAGAGAGATTTAAACTACGGTTATTTTCCTGCATAGGAATACGTATTTTAAGATCATCATCAATAGTTTGATGAACATAATCAGGCAAACCTGATGTTTCTGAGCCAAATAACAATACATCTTCTTTTTGATATTGAACCTGATGATAGAACTGTTTGGCTTTCGTTGTGCAGGCGATGATTCTATTGTCTTGCATTGCCTCTGCAAACTCTTCGTAGTTGCCATAGCGAGTCACATTGGTGAGGTCGTGATAATCTAATCCTGCCCTGCGAAGCGCCTTTTCTTCAAAATTAAACCCCAGTGGTTCAATTAAGTGTAATTGGCAACCATTATTGGCGGCGAGGCGAATAATATTACCGGTGTTAGGTGCTATGCGAGGTTCGAACAGTGCGATATTAAACATCGCGACATATTAAAGCCCTTTTGATGTAACCACAATCATTTTATCAATTTGCATATCTTCCATGGTGTAGCTAATGCCACCAGTGCCAAGACCAGAATGTTTTAGTCCGGCAAAAGGCATCCAATCAACACGGAAGGCGGTGTGTTCATTTATCATCACCGCGGAGGCATCTAATTTGTCTGATACATACATTGCCGTATCAATATTTTGGCTGTAGACCGATGCTTGGAAGGCAACATCTAATGAATTTGCTGTTGCGATAGCCTGATCTAAATCAGTGAAAGGACATACACAGACAACAGGGCCAAAGATTTCAGAATTTGATACTTTGCTATCTTCAGATGGATTGTAAAGTACGGTCGGTGCGTAACAATGATTAGCTAGTGTTTTACCGCCCGATAAGAGTTCTGCGCCTTCACTAATGGCTTCTTGCACCCAAGAGTCAATACGTTCAACTTCACCTTGTCGAATAATGGGGCCAACTTCTGTTTTGTCAGATAAAGGATCGCCGACATTGAGTTTATTGGCGGCATCGCTTAATTGTTGTGCCACATCACGGGCGATAGACTCGTGGGCAAAAATACGTTGCACTGATACACAAACCTGTCCGGCATGATAAAAGCCGCCTTTAGCTAAACCTGGAATGGCGATCGAAAGATCAGCATCGGCAGTCATAATTACTGGAGCAACACCGCCATGTTCTAAGGCGCAGCGTGTGCCAGGAGCTAATTTAGAGCGTAAATACCAACCCACTTTTGCGCTACCAATAAAGCTAAAGAAAGCAACACGTGGATCAGTGACTAATTGTTCAGCTACCGTATGATCCATTGGTAAAACGGCCTGACACCACTCAGGTGGCAAACCAGCCTCATGAAATATTTTCACTAAACGATAGCAAGATAGAGGTGTGTTTTCAGCCGGTTTAACAATAACTGGGCAGCCAGTTGCAATGGCTGGCCCAACTTGATGAGCAATGAGATTTAGCGGATGATTAAAGGCGCTCACGGCAACCACAACACCAATAGGTTCTTTCTTCATCATCGTTAAACGATGCTGTGATGCACCATTAATACCCATAGGAACAGGTTTACTGCAATCACTACGTAAGGTGTCAACACAAGTACGCAAGCTATCAATGCAGCGTGCCATTTCAACACGTGAATCAATTAATGGCTTGCCACCCTCACGAGCTGACTCTGTTGCTAACGCTTCAGCACGATTTTCCATAATGGCCACCGCGCGGTCGAGAATAGCAATACGCTCTGACGTAGCTAGCCAATTATTACGATCTGCAAATAGATGGCTAGCGGTAGTCAGTGCCTGTTCGATATCTTCGATAGTAGCAGTTTCAACGGTAGCGATTAAGCTATCATCAAAGGGTGAACTAACATCCAATGAATGTTTATTTTTATTAGTGCGCCCAGCTATTAATAGTGGAAAATGTTGCATGTGTCTTATCCTTATACAGAGACCGTTTTATGATAAGTATTTTGATCCTGGCGGTTACTTCGTTTCGTCAGGACAAGGCGAAAATAGTATCAAAAGCGGAGTTTACTAGTGTAAATGAGCATTTTGATACTATATTTTAACGCAGGCATGGCGAAAAAGACGACTCATACGATACAGATTTTTTCTTTTAAGCCTTCATTTAAGATAGCATGATTCAATGAATAATCTACTGCTAAATCAATTAAATGTACGCCCTTAGAATCTAATGCTTTTGCTAGTGTAGCTTTAAAGTCAGCATGACTAGTTGGACGGTGGCCTGTTGCTCCATAGCTTTCAGCATATTTCACAAAATCAGGGTTTTGATAATCTAAACCAAAATTATTAAAGCCCATACCTTCTTGCTTCCATTTGATCATGCCGTAAGCACTATCATTAAGAATGATGACCACCATGTCCAATCCTAAGCGAACAGCCGTTTCCATTTCTTGTGAATTCATCATAAAGCCACCATCACCACATACGCTAATTACTTTACGATCGGGGTTAATTAGCTTAGCTAACATGGCTGATGGTAAGCCAGCCCCCATGGTCGCTAAGGCATTATCAAGCAATAATGAATTATTTTGATAGCAAGGATAATTACGAGCGAACCAGACTTTATAAACACCGTTATCAAGCGTTACAATGCCATCTTCATCAAGCTCTTCACGAATAACGTGGACAGCGCTTTGCGGTAATAACGGGAAGCGTTCATCATCACTATATTTAGATATACGTACTTTTACCTCTTCTTTGACGCGGTAGAAATAATCAAAATCCCAATTATCTTGTGGGCTCAATGCATCGCTTAGGCGATTGACTGATGTGGCAATATCACCCACCACATCTAATTGAGGAAAATAAACAGCATCAATTTGAGCGGGTGAAAAGTTCACATGAATCACATCTTGACCGCTCTCTTTCATAAAGAAAGGCGGTTTTTCAATCACATCATGACCGACATTAATAATTAAATCAGCACGTTCAACGGCGCAATGTAAAAAGTCATGATCCGATAATGCAGCAGTGCCAAGATAGGCTTGGTGACGTTCATCAATTACGCCTTTACCCATTTGTGTATTGAAAAAGGGAATGCCGGTTTTTTCGATAAAGGCCAACAAAGCTTTACTCGAACGTTTTCGGTTTGCACCTGCGCCAATCAGTAATAAAGGCATTTTAGCCTTTTTGATCATTTCAACGGCGCTTTCGATGGCATGGCTATCAGCATCAGGTCGACGTGTTGTGGTCACTTTATATACTAATTCATCAGCATCTTCTGCCGCGATATCTTCAGGCAATTCGATGTGTACCGCGCCAGGGCGCTCTTCCATCGCAAGGCGGAAGGCTTCACGTACTGTTGATGCAGTGGTATTGCCATGCACAATCTGTTTAGTAAATTTTGTGATAGGCCGCATCATATTAACCACATCAACAATTTGGAACTGCCCCTGTTTACTAGCTTTAATAGGCTTTTGTCCCGTAATCATCATCATTGGCATGCCGCCAAGTTGGGCATAAGCTGCGGGGGTTACAAAGTTGGTGGCACCAGGGCCAAGCGTGGCTAAACAAACACCCGGCTTACCCGTTAATCGCCCATACGTTGCAGCCATAAAGCCAGCGCCTTGTTCATGACGAGTGAGGATCAGTTTAATCGATGAACCTTGCATGGAATCAAGAAAATCTAAGTTTTCCTCGCCGGGAATACCGAAAATATATTCGACCCCTTCATTTTCTAATGCTTTAACAAAAAGATCGGATGTTTTCATGGAGTGCTTCCTTATTCATAATATCTATCAACAGTTTAAACGAATGTATTAATTAGATATGTCGGTTTGCCCACGTTTTACTTGAGAAATTAATAGTTTATCTTATGACTTTAGCAGTAATAACAACTTATCAAAGAAGAACAGCCTAATGATAAGCAGCATAAGAGCCATTTTGAATTTCAACCCAGTCATTAACTTTGCCAGCGTATGCTAATAATGACGTTCAATGGAGAAATCTGCTAATGACGTAAGCGCTAATTTGTATTTGGAGTCAGGCAGAATAGAAAGACATGCCTTGGCTAACTCTACTTCATTTTTTGCTGCTTGCGCGGTGTAGGAAATTGCACCGGTTTCTTCAATAATAGTGATGATCTCATCAATCTTATCGCGCTGCCCTTGCTCAATTGCTTCACGAATTATTTGTGCTTGCTGCGTTGTACCTTGGCGCATTGCATAAATTAAAGGAAGCGTCGGCTTGCCTTCGGCAAGATCATCACCGATATTTTTACCAATCACTTCACTTGATTCGCTGTAGTCGAGTAAGTCATCAACCAACTGAAATGCACTACCAAGATGCATTGCATATTGACTCATCGCGTGTTCGATATCAGCACCACTTTCGCTAATCACCGCGCCTAGCTCACCCGCCGCCTCAAATAATTTAGCTGTTTTATGGTGAATAACTTCCAGATAACTTTCTTCGGTAGTATCAGCGTCATTACAATTGAGCAGTTGAAGTACTTCGCCTTCAGCAATAATATTTGTGGTGTGAGACAAAATTTTCATCAACGGCATTGAATTCATTTCAACCATCATTTCAAATGAACGGGTATATAAAAAGTCGCCCACTAGCACGCTAGCCTCATTTCCCCAAATGCTATTGGCTGTTTCATTGCCGCGGCGCATATCAGAATTATCAACCACATCATCATGCAGTAATGTCGCCGTATGAATAAATTCGATAATGGTAGCAAGGTTATGGTGCTGATCGCCTTTGTAGCCACAAGCCCGCGCACATAAAATAGCTAAAGCGGGGCGCAAGCGTTTGCCACCACTATTAATAATGTAATGGCCAAGCTGATTGATTAATACTACATCAGATTGCAGTCGCGATTGAATCATCGCATCAACAGCTGACATATCATCTTCGATTAGTGAATAGATGGATTGGATATCCACAGGTAAACCTTATAACATTTGTTTGAATAATTGATTTCTATTGGCTTTCTATTGGCGCTGACAACTCGCATGTTTCAGAGCATGAATAATTATAATATATTCTTATGTTTTTAGCTGAGATTAAGCGAAGTCTTGTATGAATGAGGGACAATAAAAAGCCGCAATTGGTTTTCCCAATTACGGCTTTTACTAAAAGTAAAAAAGTGCGGTGTTACGCTACAATATCTTTAGCTCTGCGACGTAGACCAAAGAAGCCTAATAATGCAGGAGCAAACATGAATAAAGCCGCTGGGACGGGTACAGCAGGCGTAGCTTCAGAAATAAAGGCACTACCATACGCGCTACCTAGGCCATTACCACTATAATTACGAATAAGCGTGCCAGCACCCGTAGTAGAGTTAACGGAATAAATAGATGTTCCTGCGAGGCCATAAAGGTTGTTTCCGTCTGGGCTAGCTAAGCCATAAACAAAGAGAGCGTTGATTACGCCAATTGTGGTGCCTGCACCAGTAGCCGTATCAAGTTTCACCAGTGAGTCACCACCAAAGGTTGAGCTTAAGAATAGCTCACCGCCAATAAAGGCTAAGTCACCTGAAGAGCTGTAGCTATCACCACCAGATCCAAGGTTGGTAGCTGTGCCAGTAGTTGTATTTATGGTATATAGCGAGTTGTTTGCGGCATATAATGTGCCACCCGCACCAAAAACTAATGAGTTCAGTGATGTGCCAAGCTTGCCGACATAAGTGCTGGCAGCCGTTGCTTTATCTATACTATAAAGACTACCAAAGGTGATCCCCCATAGATTGCCACTAGAATCAAAAGCAATGTCTGTCATGACGGCGCCCATATTGCCAACTACATTTACTGTACCTGTGGCCACATCAACAGTACCTAATTTTCCTGAGCTATCACCCACCCATAAAACCGGGGCGGCATTGACTGCAGGGAGAAGAAGAATTGTGGCAAAGATAGCTACAAAGAGTTTTTTAATAAATTTGAACATAATTGATTGACCTCTTGAATAATGCAGCTCAGCCATCTTTAATTTTAAAGACCTGTAGCTTTCTGCGCATAGCTCACACCATGTTTAGCTGTTAGAATCGTGCTTGGACATTAAGACCAGCACTTACAATTGTAAGCATTAATATTTTCCCGATATGAAAATTTAACAGGAAGGCATTAAGCAATGATAAGTCTCTCATGATTAATAGTGATTAGAATATCCCTAGAATTAGGGGTGTGTTAACGCTTAATTTTTAAGGAATAGAGAGTAGTGTTGTGTTGAATAAGTTTCAGGAAAGAAATTAATATTTGATCTCTAAGCCCAAAGGCGATAAAATTGCGGGTCTTTTGTTGGACAAACAACAATAAATTCATATTATTTTAAATAGCATTATCATCACCGAATGCGGGATGAGTGCTTCAAAGCGAAAACGAGGATGTAAAGATGGCTCATAAGAAAGCGGGTGGTAGTACTAGAAACGGACGTGATTCGGAGTCGAAACGCCTTGGTGTAAAACGCTACGGTGGTGAAGCTGTTTTAGGCGGTAATATTCTTATCCGTCAACGCGGCACACGTGTTCACGCTGGTATTAACGTTGGCATGGGTAAAGACCACACATTATTTGCAAAATCAGCTGGCACAGTTTTGTTCGAAACTAAAGGGCCAAAAAACCGCACTTTTATAAGTGTTGTTGCTGACTAAATAATTTTGTTAGCCTCCACAGGGGCAAACATCTCAAAAGCCCTGCTGATGTAGGGCTTTTTTGTTTCTATAACTCTGTCGTCATTCCGGTATGCTTTTAGCCGGAATATTAGCGAATAACGAGACTCCGGCTAAAAACATAGTGACGGGGAATAAAAACAGCAATCCCAATGACCACGGGTATATAAAAATGAAATTTGTAGACGAAGCGAAAATTATAGTAAGCGCAGGTGGCGGCGGAAATGGTTGCTTGAGTTTTCGTCGCGAAAAATATATTCCGTTTGGTGGCCCCGATGGTGGTGATGGTGGTGATGGTGGCGATCTTTATTTAGTTGCTGACAAACAAGTGAATACTTTAATTGATTTTCGTTATAACCGAAATTATAAAGCTGAACGCGGTGAGCACGGCAAAGGCAAATTATGCAGTGGTGCGCGCGGCGAAGATCTTTTTGTCAAAGTGCCGATTGGTACTGAAGCATGGGATGATGATACCGACGAGTTAATTGGTGATCTCACCAAAGATGGCGATCAATTGCTAGTGGCTAAAGGCGGCTGGCATGGTTTGGGTAACGCCCGCTATAAATCAAGCACTAACCGTGCGCCACGACAAACATCAAGTGGCACACCCGGTGAAGAGCGTCACTTACGCTTAGAAATGAAATTGTTAGCTGATATTGGTTTGTTAGGTTTGCCTAATGCCGGTAAATCAACGTTTATTCGATCAGTGTCAGCAGCACAACCTAAAGTAGCCGATTATCCTTTCACTACCTTGTATCCAAATTTGGGTGTGGTAACGATGAAAGATGTGCGCAGTTTTGTTATTGCTGACGTACCGGGTTTGGTTGAGGGGGCTGCTGATGGTGCTGGCCTTGGGATTCAATTTCTTCGCCATTTAACACGGACACGATTACTCTTACATATGGTTGATATGGCACCTGCAGATGTGAAACAAGATCCGGTTGAAAGTGTGCAAATAATTAATAAAGAACTTGAGCAATATAGTGATGCGCTAGGTAGTCAAGATCAGTGGTTAGTATTAAACAAAATGGATCTTGTGCCTGAAGATATTCGCGAAGAGCTTTGCCAAGAAGTATTGGATAGATTGAACTGGCAAGGAAAAGTATTTAGAGTAAGTGGGCAATCAGGCGAAGGTTGTGATGTGCTTTGTGCAGAAATCATGGATTATCTTGATGATTTAAATGAAGCAGAAGCCGAGGCTAAACGAAAAGAAGAAGCGGAAGAAGAATAAGGATTCTTTAAGATGGAAAATCCACACCAACAACTTGTTAATACCAAACGTTGGGTCATAAAAATTGGCAGCGCGTTACTTACGCGTGTGGGTGAAGGTTTAGATCTTGATCGTATTCGTTGGCTAACTGGCGAAATTGCACTGTTACGTGAACAAGGTAAAGAAATTGTGCTAGTCACATCGGGTTCTGTTGCCGCAGGTATGCAGGAGCTGGGTTGGACAGAGCGGCCTAATGCACTACATCAACTACAAGCAGCGGCCAGTGTTGGTCAAATGGGCTTAATTCAAGCCTATTCTTCTGAGTGCAAAAAGCACGGTATTCATACCGCACAGATATTATTAACACATTCAGATTTATCTGATCGTGGACGTTATCTTAATGCGCGTAGTGCGTTACATAGTTTATTAGAGCTTGGCGTGCTACCTGTTGTGAATGAAAATGACACCATAGCAACAGAAGAAATTCGTTTTGGTGATAATGATACCTTGGCGGCAATGACAGCTAATCTAGTCGAAGCTGACGTTTTAGTTATTTTGACGGATCAAGATGGCTTGTTTGACTCTGATCCACGACAAAACCCAGATGCTCGAATGATTGCAGCCTCGGCGGCAAGTAATCCTGCACTAGATGCAATGGCGGGAGAAGGCGTGGGCGCATTAGGCCGTGGTGGCATGGCAACTAAGCTATCAGCGGCACGCCGTGCAGCTCGGTCGGGTGCGGCTACAGTCATTATGTCGGGTAAAGAACCTGAAAATTTACAACACCTAGCTTCAGGCGTTGGTATTGGCACGTTATTATGGCCTGATAACGAACCTATGACGGCGCGTCAGCAATGGTTGTTAGGACATAATCCTAAAGGAAAAGTGATCTTGGATGCGGGAGCAGTAAGTGTAATCCGCCAACAAGGGCGTAGCATTTTACCTGTAGGCATTACAAATGTTGAAGGAGAGTTTACCCGTGGTGAGCTTGTGGTGTGCGCAGATCAATCCGGCAATGAAGTGGCTCGAGGCTTAGTCAATTATAATGCCGATGAAGCGAGGCGGATTATGGGACATGCAAGTAAAGACATTGAATCATTATTAGGTTATGAAGATGAACCAGAATTAATTCATCGGGATAATTTAGTCGTTTTGTAAGTTACCACCCCCGTTCGTCCTGAGCTTGTCGAAGGATAATATAGAAGCATGGTTCGACAGGCTCACCATGAACGGTGAATTTTAGATGAACTGTAACAACAGACATAAAAAAACCGGCGAAAGCCGGTTTTTTTGTTTAAACAGTTAGACTGCTTAAGTTATAGTGCGCGAACAGCGTTGTTCAAGCGACTTTTGCTACGTGCAGCGGCATTTTTATGAATAATACCTTTACGAGCCATTTTATCAAGAGCAGGAACGGCTACTTTATATGCTTCAGTAGCTAATTTTTTATCACCACTTTCAATAGCAGCTTGTAGTTTTTTAACTGTTGTACGCATAGCGCTACGTTGGCCTGCGTTACGTTGACGAGCGTCTTCTGCTTGACGAGCGCGTTTTTTTGCTTGTGGTGAATTTGCCAAAATACTTCTCCGAAAATTTAGCTTTATATATATCGAGCAGAGTATTATCCCGATCTTTCTTTAGATTGTAAAGAAATAGATGATCTAATAATGAAAATATATAAATAGATCGCTGGGTTACACTGGAATGTCGTTATTTTACATGATCTCGTGAGCGGATCAAAATGGTACTATACCCGTTATCGTTCAATTTGCAGATTTGCCTTCTACGTCACTCCCGCATGTTTTAAGCGGGAGTCTTAATTTTATGGAGAGATTCCGGCTAACAGCATGCCGGAATGACGAAAATAGAGATATAAATACACATTAAATTTGGGATAGAAATATGAAGATCATTACAGCGAATGTGAATGGCATTCGTGCCGCGGGGCGAAAAGGTTTTTTTGATTGGTTAGATAAGCAGCAGGCTTTTGTCGTTTGCATTCAAGAAACAAAAGCGCAGATTGATCAGCTTAGTGATGATTTGTATCACCCGCAAGGTTATTCTACCTATTATCATGACGCACAAAAGAAGGGCTATAGCGGCGTGGCGCTGTATTGTAAGCAGAAACCTGATGAGGTGATTGTCGGCATGGGCAATGAAGAGTTTGATAGCGAAGGTCGTTATATCGAAGCAAAGTTTGGCAATCTAAGTGTTATATCTTTATATATGCCATCAGGTTCTTCAAAAGAAGAGCGTCAGCAACTTAAATATCGTTGCATGGACCATATGATGGCGAAGATGCTCGAGATGAAAGCATCGGGGCGCGATTATATTGTTACCGGCGATTGGAATATCGCCCATAAAAATGAAGATATTCGTAACTGGAAAGGTAATCAAAAGAACTCAGGTTTTTTACCT
>Ga0256840_1001336_pt1 | contig 23477 bp, 19 predicted proteins | sample 355202metaG_FD_185969 | JGI IMG/M metagenome (GOLD analysis project Ga0256840, IMG submission 185969) | Hydrothermal vent microbial communities from Mid Atlantic Ridge, Atlantic Ocean - 355-202 | ecosystem: Environmental > Aquatic > Marine > Hydrothermal vents | place: Atlantic Ocean: Mid...
TAAGACCTCGTTTTCTAAATGCGTATCTCTCAATACTTGACAACTTTCTAAAATCCATTTTTTCCATAGCAGAAAGATACAACTTTTAATTCAAATAATTACGATTAATTACCGTTAAGTTAATAATTTAAAATCATTATATCATGAAAAATTTATTATGTACCATTATTTTAATTATTGGTGTTATACCAATTTGTAAGCAAAATTGCTGATAAATAAATTGGAATATATTTTCTTGTTTCAAAGCAAAAAAATCTTTCATAGCCTTTGCTATGGAATATTTTTTTAACGCAGAAAAAAGGAAATAGAAACGATTTATATCGAGTGTTTTGTTTTCAAATTGGTATTATTGGGCTTTCTTTTGCTCAACAAAAAAAAGGCGAATGTAAAGTAGTTTTAAGAGCCGGTAGTAAATCTATCTCTAAAACTCACAAAAACAAGTCTTTAAAAGCTTGTAAAAATTACACTAGACAAGTTAAAAAAGTTTCAGGTGCGTCTTATGGAACTTTTAATGGTAAAAAAGTTAAGGTCTCTAAACAAAAAACTAGAAGAAAAAAATAAAAATCACAAAATTCTAGATTTAGTTAATGTTACCTAAAAAATATTCTTTTAACCTGAGTTCGACTAAGACTTCTATTTACAGAAAATGAAGAAATGGTGAGATTTGAAGAATAAATTTTAAGGAATAACCTGTTATTTCTTAAAAATTATTCAAAAAAGATTACCTTTTATTTGTTTTCCCTTCGGGTTTGATTATTTTTTTCATAATCTCGCTAAATTTCTTTGAATTATCTAGATAATCCTTCTAAAATTCATCTTCGACTATAAAAAAAATAATCTAAACTGTAAACGAATTATTAGTCGAACTCAGGTTTTTAGGTAGCATTTTTATTTTCATCATATCCTAAAAAAACTACTCCACTACATCTAAAATTATTCTTTTTGCTTTGAATCTATCGCAATAGTTACTGGCCCATCATTTATCAATTGCACTTTCATATCTGCTCCAAAAATTCCTGTTCCTACTTTTTTCTCTAAATTTTTTTCTAATTGCTTAACAAACTGCTCGTATAATGGTACGGATATTTCTGGCTTTGCTGCTTTTATATAGCTTGGCCTATTTCCTTTTTTTGTACTTGCCATTAATGTAAACTGGCTTACTATTATTGCTTCTCCTTTTACATCTTTTAATGATAAATTCATCACTCCATTGTCCTCTCCAAAAATTCTTAGATTTACTATTTTATTTGCTAGCCATTTTATGTCTTCTATTGAATCTTCATTGCCTATTCCTAATAAAATTAATACTCCTTTTTCTATTTTACTAACTATTTTATTCTCTACGGTAACAGATGCTTCTTTTACTCTTTGGATTATTATTTTCATGTAATTTTAATTATCTATAAAGCATATTCATCTACTCTATAATTCTCATTATCTCCTTCTAATATTTGCACATAGCTTTTATAGCGCGATTCAGACACTTCATTATTCTCTAATGCTTTTTTTACTGCACATTTTGGTTCTTTTGTATGCAAACAGTTATGAAATTTACAATTTCCTTTTAATGCAAAAAACTCTGGAAAATAATCGGTTATTTCATTTGACTCAAAATCTACTACTCCAAATCCTTTAATCCCTGGCGTATCTATTAAATATCCTCCAAATGGCAATGTGAACATTTCTGCAAATGTTGTTGTGTGCTGTCCTTGCCTATACTGTGTTGATATTTCTTTTGTTTTAAGATTTAATTTTGGGTCTATCGCATTTGCTAAGGTCGATTTTCCTACTCCTGAATGTCCTGCAAACATACTTACCTTATTCTTCATTATCGTTTTTAACGATTCTATATTTGTATTGTTTAGTGCCGAAACATCCATACATTTATATCCTATTTTGGTATATACTTCCTTTAATTTTTCTTTAACTAAAGTTGTTTTATCATTATAGGCATCTAGCTTATTAAAAACCAAAATTGCTGGTATTTTATATGCTTCTGCTGATGCTAATACGCGATCTATAAATCCTGTAAATGTTGGTGGATTGTCTATGGTTATTAATAAAAATACTTGGTCTATATTGGATGCTATTATATGGGTTTGTTTGGATAGGTTTACTGATTTACGGATAATATAATTCTTACGTGTGTGTATTTTGTGAATTACTCCTGTTTGTTGCTTTTCTTCTAATTCAAAATCTACTATATCTCCTACGGTTACTGGATTTGTATTTTTAATTCCTTTTATCCTAAATTTACCTTTCAATCTACACGCAAACACTTCTTTTTGATGTTTTACTTCGTACCAAGATCCTGTAGATTTTATTACTAATCCTTTCATTTATTTATTTCCTTTTTTGGATAATAAAACGCAACTAGGTTACATTTTGTTAGTTAAACAACTTGTTAATTGTTCTATTACAGCAAATTTAGGTTAATTTTTAGTAATATTTAAAATATATTTTTATCTTTGTATGTTTAGTTAACTTATTAATCATATATTATGAAAAAAAATACTCCCTTATTAATTATTTTCATATTAATATCATTCTCATTATTCTCACAAGTTGTTAATGAAGGTGTTTTAAAAATTGAAGACGGTACTACTGTTTATTTTGGTGAAGAATACACTAATAAAGCAGCTGCCACTCATAACAACGAAGGTGATTTACACCTAAATAGTAATTTCATCAATAATGGTACTGTTACTGAATCTGGCAATGCAAATACTGCTAACGGTGTTACTTATTTTGACAGTCCTACTAATGTTAACGCCGCTACAAATGCTATACAAACCATTTCTGGAGCTTCTAATAATGTTGCTTTCGAAAATATGGTTGTTAGTAATACTACTGGTGTTTCTGTTGCGGATGGTACAGAATTGATTGTTGAAAAAGGTTTAACTTTAACTAGTGGTGATTTAAGGTTGGTTGGCGAAGCGCAACTAATTCAAAAACATACTGGTGTTGATGCCAACACTAGCACAAGTAATTTATTAAGAGATCAGCAAGGTGAAGTGAATACATTTAATTACAATTACTGGTCTTCTCCTGTAAGCGGTGCGACAGCAGGTAGTTATTCTGTTGGCGAAGTTTTATTTGATGGTAGCGATGTTGCTATGAATTCTTTTACTCCTACGCAAGTAAGCTATAGTTCTGGTGCGCCTTGGAATGGTTCGCCAGCTGTTTTATCTGGTGGTAGTGTAACTACACCCCTAGATATTGAATCGTATTGGTTATGGAAATTTGAAAATGGTGATATTGACCAATATGATGATTGGATTCGTATTGGTAATACAAATGCTATTTCTCCAGGTTTAGGTTTTACTATGAAAGGTGCTGGCGCTGCTACTGCTAATCAAAATTATGTTTTTAAAGGCAAACCTAATGATGGTTCTTATAGCTTTGTTTTAGGCGCTAATAAATCTTCTTTATTAGGTAATCCATACCCAAGTGCTATGGATGCTAATGTGTTTATTACTGATAATGCTACTGTGTTGGCAAATATTACTACACCTTCTGCCACAACTGGCGCTATTTATTATTGGGAGCATTGGGGCGGTAATTCTCATTATGTTGTAGATTACCAAGGCGGTTATGCTACTTATACACTAGTTGGTGGTACTCCTCCAACATCTCACCCAGATGTGAATGGCGGTGGTACCAGTAGCGGTATTAATGGTCAAAGATATATTCCTGTTGGGCAAGGTTTCTTTGTTGAAGCTGCTGTAGGTGGTGGTACTATTACTATTAATAATAGTATGCGTGTTTTTCAATTAGAAGGTGTGAACTCTCATTTTTTTAAACATAATAATGATACTAGAACTAAAGATAATACTGACTTAATACCAAGAATTCGTTTAGGATATACTAATGCTAGTGGTTTTTATAGACAAATTATGACTGCTTTTGTTCCTGAATGTAACGATGGTCATAATACTGCTTATGATGCTAGAATGGTTGATGTTAACCCTGCGGATATGTATTGGGTTACTAATAATACCGAATACGTTATTGATGCTAGACCTTTTAGAACGGATTTACAAATTCCTATTGGTTTAAAAGTTGCTGAGAGTGGTGTACAAACTATTTCTATTGAAATTCTTGAAAATTTTACTGATAATGTTTATATTCTAGATACGGATACTGGTTTTACTCATGACATTAACCAATCTAACTTTGATGTACATTTAGATGCTGGCGTTTACAATAACCGTTTTAAATTAGTTTTTCAACCATCAAGCACTGCTAGTATTAATGATGTTTTAAACGAATCTTTACAAGTATATTACACGCATGCTAATGAAGAAATTGTAATTACTAATTTAAAAGATTTAACTTTAAAAAGTGCAAAAATTTATAATGCAATAGGTCAATTAATTAAGAACGTTTCTAAAACGGAACTTTTACAGGACAAGATAAAAGTGCCTTTTAATGTTGCGGCAGGAACTTATTTAGTTAATATTGAATCTACTATTGGTAAGGGAACATTTAAGGTAATTGCGTACTAAATTTTCTCAAACTATAAGAGGTCAATAAAATACTTTATATTTGTATTGTAAAATGGAATGCTTTTTGAATGATTATTGATAAAAAAGTTTTTTAAACAACAACTACTATGGCAAAATTTGGCGAAATAATTAGTTCTTCTTCTCCAACTTTAATTGATTTTTACAGTGAAAGGAATGAAGAAAAATCTTTAATTCACAGCATTTTGAGAGATGTTGCTGCTGCTTTAGGTGATAAAGCAAAAGTAATAAAAATTGATATTTCTAAAAATGAAAAACTGGTAAATGCCTTGCGCATTAAAGGCAGTCCTACTTTTATTATTTATAAAGATAGTGAAATGAAATGGAGACAATCTGGTGAGCAAGATGCTAATACGCTTATTAATTTAGTGGAACAGTTTGTTTAAACTCATTAATTAAACTTTTTCGCTTCTCATATATAATTTTCAAAATTAAACTAATCTCTTTAAAGTAATTTGAATTGATGTCCCTTTGTTAATTTTAGATTTTAAAACTTTAATTATCCCTTTATGATAGATTTCAATAATTCTTTTTGAAACAGAAAGGCCTATTCCCCAACCTCTCTTTTTTGTTGTATAACCAGTTTTAAATATTTCATTAAAATGTCTTTTATCAATCCCTTTTCCTTCATCTTCAATTAACACATTTATTTTTTCTTTATTATAGTTTATAGATATTTCAAGCTTTCCTTTACCCTTCATTGCGTCAATTGCATTGATTATTAAATTTTCTAAAACCCACTTAAACAAATCCTTGTTCATATTAACATATAAAGGCACCTTAGTTTTGTTAAATTTAAAAATTATTGACTTTGACAACCTATTCTCAAAATATTCGTGAGTTTCCATAATTACATCACAAACATTTACCTTTTCAAGTATTGGCTCTGAACCTATTTTACTAAAACGTTCAGAAACAATTTTTAATTTAGCAACTTCTTTTTCTATTTCAATTACATAATTTTCATTTATATCTTCTAATTTAAGTAATTCAATCCACCCCATAAGTCCAAAAATAGGTGTCCCTATTTGATGAGCTGTTTCTTTTGCCATACCAACCCAAAGCTTATTTTTCTCATTATTACTAATTACTTTAACAAAATAGTAAACTACACTAGCATAAAGAAATACAAGAATTAAAATAAGAAAAGGAAAGTATTTCAGTTTTTTTATTAAAGTAGAATTTCCATAATATAAAATACCTACTTTAATAATTTTTCCTTTTTCATTTGTATAATTTATTTTAATTGGTTCATTTTCATTCTTAAATTTTTTAATTAACACATCAATATTATCATTATCTTTAATATTAGAGGTTTCTATTCTATTATCGTCTTTATAAACCAAAACTGTTTGAAGCTTATTTTTAGTATTTAACACTTCATATTGTAGTGCTGATAAATTTCTATCTAATGGCGCACTAAGAATTTCTTTTTGATTCAATGCCCATATGTTGATGTCATCCATCTGACCTTGTTTTATTTCTTTATACAGATGAAAACCATTCCAAATAATCACAAAAATTATTAGAAACGAAATAAAAAATACTACTACTTTGATTTTTTTTAGATTCATTACATTAATAGCAAGTGAATGTACATTCACTTGCTAATTGAGTTTTATTAATTTAATATCTAAACTTATTATATTTAATATTATTGCTTTATACAATAATATTAAATATAAGATTAATTTGATATACCAAAATCACACCAAGACCCCTCATAAGTCCCTAATATGTTCCACACACCTCCAGTTTCTGTATTATAAAAATATTTTCCCCCAGGTAAACCATATTGATTATTTTCTCGAAGGTATCGAAAAAGCACTTTACCTCCTCTAATTTCAAATGCCTCTTTTGTAGAGATTTCATTTTGTTCATACTTTTTAAAATCTATCATGTCATAAAAATTTTATACTTACTCTATTTAATCTAAGCTTTTCAGTATCCGCTTTTTGTGTAATAATTGCAATTTTACATTTCAAATTTATTAACATTAGCTCAAAAAATATTACAAATAATTTCTAAAATTCAGCAAATATTTGCTAGAATAATAAAAATGTCTATTTTTACATTATGAAAATAGGACACAGACTGAAATTTAAAAGAGATTCAAAAAAAATGACTCAACAAGAAGTTGCAGACTTTTTAAATATCTCTCAACGTACTTATTCCAATTTTGAAAGCAATAGTTCTGAGCCTTCACTAACTCAATTATCGAAATTAGCTGAAGTTCTGGAATTTAATTTATTAGATATTCTTCAAGATCAAGGACTTATTTTTAACCAAACTTATAATGAATTTAAAGATAATAGTAATGGTATCGTTGTAAATAATAATAGTTCTGAAAAATTAATTGTACAATTAGAAAAACGCATTAAAAACTTAGAAGAAATAAATTCTTTACTCAAAGAAAAAATTAAATAATAGCACTAAAACAAAACCCTTTTTCTAGGAAACAATTCAATGTCTTTGGTAATGCATATTGTAACCTTTCAAATGCTTTTTCACTATCGTGAAACACTATTATATCTCCTTTTTTTGTATTTTTAGTTACATTTTCTAAGCATTTTTCTTTTGTTATTTTTATATCAAAATCTGCACTTAAAACTGACCACATTACTATTCTATATCCTTTATTAAGCAGTTGTTTTGCCTGTTTAACTTTTATTCTACCATAAGGTGGCCTAAATAACTTTATTGTTGTACTTGCAATTTTTGAGTTTATTATTTTTTGACATTTTTCTACATTAGTAATGTATTTATCTATCTTTGTTTTCCAACCGTTTAAATGGTTTTGTGTATGATTACCTACTGTATGCCCTTCTTCAATTATTCTATTAAATAATTCTGGATACTTTTCTATATTTTTCCCTAAACAAAAAAAAGTTGCTTTTACTCGGTATTCCTTTAATGTGTCTAATACAAATTCTGTCACTTTTGGTGTTGGTCCATCATCAAAAGTTAAATATACTTCTTTCTTTTCTGTTTTATGATACCATATATAACTCTTATAAAAAGATGCTACTATTTTTGGTGTTTTTATAAAATAGAAACTCATTTTAAATATAGTTTATTTCTAAAAAATCTTTAATACTTTTAATTTTTACTTAATCCATTGCCTTTTCTAACATTTCAAATGCTTCTTTGTATCCTTTTTGTAATTCGTTATAAAATATTGTGTCTTTTTTCTCATTTTCATTCATTACATACTGGTAAAACTCAATGGTTGGCTTTATTGCATTGAATTGTGACATTATATTGTTTGTTCCTGATATTGTTGTACTAAATGTCTTTAGTTTCTCGTTATATGAACTTATTAATTTTTTTGATAATACTTTTGCCTTTTCTGGTTTACCTACTGTATAATACCCTTCAATTGCTGTTAATACTATTCCTTCTTGTTCATATACCTCAAATGGTATTGTTTCTAATGCAAAATCTATCAATTCTTCTGTATATTCTTTATCATATTTAGCTGATGTGTCCATAATATTTCCATACATCAATAAATCTGTTTCTACATCATCATAATGCATTCCTTTTTCACTATTATCTAAGGATACATAGTATCGTATATTTTCTTGAAATACTCCTATTAATTCTTCTGCTACTTTTTGTGCCTTTTCCGGCTTGTTTATTTTGTAGTAATTTTCAATTAAGCCCAATGCTAAACTATAATGTTTATACATTCTTATTGGTAATTTATCTACTGATAGGTCTAACACTTCTTCGGCTTTTGTAAATTTTTTTTCTTCTATAAATGTCTCTGCCAATCGTGTTAACATATTTCGGAATGATATGCTGTTTTTTCTGGTTTCTACATCTATGTATATCGATGGGTCGTTTGAGTTTTTCCAATCCATCTTTTTAAGATTTTTATACATTACATCGGAATTTATCCTCCCCATGTCTAACATATTTTTCTTGTTTGAGCTTGATTTTATTGGCACAAATTTATATGCCATGCCATCTACTTGCAAATAATCTTTTAGCCATAAATATTCTTCATCGGCAAATGCTCCTCCTGTAAAGTATATTGGTCTTTCCCAATTGTTATTTGCCAGCATGTCTAACATTAGTATTCTGTTTTTTGTTAACGCTGTTTCATCTATATCAATATCTATATATGGTTCTATTAAATGTGCATCTTTTTGTGCTACTATCCCATTTTTTAGTACCGCTTCCTTATCTACATACAACCTTAGTTTATTTGTTGGGTATGTTTTTAATGGATGCCCATTCCCTCCTAAATCTTTTGTTGTTTGCTTTTTATTTGATGCTATCCAACTCATAAAAAATTTAATATCTACTCTACTTGCTTTATCTTTTTTATGCTCTGTACTATCTAATGATATTGGACTATCTAATTCCTTTACTGCATATTTTGATACATCTTTTGGTATGTGATATGCCACATCTAATGCTCCTGTTCTATATTGGCTATGTGTTAACTGTGATGGTATTGGTGCTGCTTTGTATGTTGCTCTTTTCTGCTGGTCTATATACCAATCTGTTGCAAATAAACTTGTGTTTATTAATTTTATGTCTGTTCTATAATTCTCTACTTCTTGCATATACCACAACGGAAATGTATCATTATCTCCTATTGTAAACATTATTGCATTTTCTTGACAGGAATCTAAATATGCTTTTGCATTTAAGTGTGCTGTATATCTATTGGATCTATCATGATCATCCCAATTTTGATTTGCCATTAATAATGGCACTGCAAAAAGACATAATATACTTACCGCTATTGCTGTTATCTTTGGTTTTATAAAACGTTTTAACATTTCAAAAAGTGCTAATACTCCAAATCCTATCCATACTGCAAATATGTAGAATGATCCTACTACTGCGTAATCTCGTTCTCTTGGCTCAAATGGTTTTGGGTTGGTATAAAATATTACTGCCAGCCCTGTAAATGCAAAAAATAACAATAACATATAAAAATTCTTTTGATCTTTTTGCATCTGATATAATAAACCTATTATTCCTAATATTAACGGTAAAAAATAATAAGTATTTCTTCCTTTATTATCTTTCACATCTGTTGGTAAGTTCTTTTGTGAGCCTAACCTATAACTATCTATGGCATTTATTCCGCTTAACCAATTTCCATGATTATCTAACTGCCCTTGTATATCATCTTGTCTTCCTACAAAATTCCACATAAAATACCTCCCATACATATAGCCAAACTGATATTGCATCATAAAACTAATATTATCTGCAAAACTTGGCTTTTGTACATTTAAAAAATCTTCATTCTCTTTTAAATAGGACATATATTCTTGCCTGCTCAATGCGTTGGTTTCATACTTATCCATAAAGCTATCGTAGTTTTGTTTTATCTGATCGTAATATTTATGATAATACTCATCTACTTGATACTTTGGCTTTAATTTAAATTTTGGTAATGATTGTGTTATTGCTATGTAATTTTCTATTACTCCTGGCGATTGACCTACCATTCTTGGTATAAATCCTTTATGTGCATTTCCGTAATTTGGTATTGATTTTTTATAATCATTTTTGTTTACGACTACATACTGTCCTAATTTTTTATCTTTTTCGTATTTTGGAGATCCATCTACAAACGGTGTTTCTTTATCATACTCCCTTTGGTATGCTGTGGTATAAAAATCATCGTAAAAAACATTTGCATCGCCATATTGCTCTCTGTTGTAATATGCCAATAATTCTCGTGCACTTGATGGATTGTTTTCGTTTATTGTTGTATTTGCATTTGCTCTAATTGGCAACATTAACCATGATGAGAATCCAATCATTATAAATAATATACATAGTATTAACAAGTTTACTGCGTATTGCTTACTTTCTCTAGTATATTTTAAGCCATAATAAAATCCTGCTATTAATATTAAACCTGCTATTATACTTCCTGAATTAAATGGCAAGCCTAATGTATTTACAAAAAACAATTCCATTACACTAAAATATTTTAATGTTACCGGAAATAAAAATTTGAATACAAATGCCAACACCAATACTGCCACTATATTTGCTATTATAAAATTTATTATTGTTATTTTTTTATATTTTTTAAAATAGTATATAAATACTATGGATGGTATTACTAACAACGATAATATATGTACTCCAAACGACAATCCTACCACAAAACTGATTAATAACAACCATTTGTTACCTCGTGGCTTATCCATTTCACTCTCCCATCGTATTCCTAACCATAATAATAATGCCATTAAAAAGGATGACATTGCATAAACCTCTGCTTCTACTGCACTAAACCAAAAACTATCTGAAAATGTATATGTCAATGCTCCTACGACACCACTCCCTAATATTGCTAATGCTTGTGAATCTTTTAATTCTGTTTCTGATTTAAAAAATATTTTTTTTGCTAATGCTGTTATTGTCCAAAATAAAAACAATATCGTAAATGCACTTGCTAAGCCTGACATAAAATTAACCATTTTGGCTATTTGTGTTACTTCTGATGTAAACATAGCAAAAAAGGCTCCTAACATTTGAAATAATGGTGCTCCTGGCGGATGCCCTACTTCTAATTTTACTGCTGTTGATATATATTCTCCACAATCCCAATAACTTACCGTTGGTTCTAATGTGAGTGTGTATGTAATTAATGCTATGGCAAAAACTAACCAGCCTATTATTACATTGTATTTTTTATAATTAAATGAGAACATATATTTTTTAATTCTTAGTTAAGATGCGAATTTACTAATTTATATTAGATTTTGTATTGCTCAACTGAGGAATAGCGTATAAATTTTTGTTAAATCTATTTCTTTATTTTTTAATTTTATATATCACAATTCCTGCTTATAGAAAATTTTTTACAAAAACACTTGCAGTATAAAAAGTTTGTATTAGATTTGCATCCGCTTACATATAGTGTAAGTTTGGTATTGGCCTATGGTGTAATGGTAACACATCGGTTTTTGGTGCCGTCGTTCTAGGTTCGAGTCCTAGTAGGCCAACAAAAAAAACGCTTTTAATCTTTTGATTTTAAGCGTTTTTTTATTAACACTTATCCCGTCCTGAAATAGTTTTACACCAAAACACTTAGTTATTTATCTTTAAAAAAAATTATCAAAAAAAAATCATTAATTTAAAAGTCCTAGTCCATCCGTAATTAAGTTTCCAAATTCTCCTTTTTTATAATTATCGAAATAACTTAAAATACTCTTGTTTAAAGATTCGTTTGTTTTATATATTAATTCATAGATTTCTAATGCTAATATCCATTCTTTATCCGAAGTTTTTATGGTATTAAAAATTTGCTCTAGATTTGAAATATCTATATTTTTTGTTTCTCGCATTTCCCTCACTTGTTGATACATTTTATGTATCTCTTTATCTGCATTTGAATAATTGATTTTATGTGTTTTTTCTTTTGGAGGTTCGTACATCAATCCATAATTATCTGGATCTGCTATTCCTGCATAAGCCGATACTATATTCTCTCCTACTGCCATATCATAAATTCCCCATTCTGGTTGAAATAAAATTTCTTCGCCATATTTTACGGTACAGTTCTTAAACGATATCATTATTATTTTTCCTTGTAAATTCCTTTTTCCTGTAATTATTTCTCCTGTTACTGTTATTCCTCTTTTAAAATTTAATATTGTTTGCTTTCCTTCATAAATTCCATAAGCCTCCAAATCTGTTGGCGACATATCTTCTATTGCTATGTTAATTCCTTTTAATTTACCTATTGGAGATCCAAACCCATCTGCATGATATTCCTTTCCATGCCCTATTAACTGCTTATTTTTATATGCTAATGCTGTAGATCCTGTTGTTTGAAAATATATTGCTTGGTAATTTTCATCATCTATTACTCGTGTGAAATTTCCTGATATTTGTATTCCTGTACTCAGTTCTATTGTTCCTAAATCTTTGGAGTTTATTAACTTTTCTATTCCTTTTAATCCTCCATTCCTTACTGCCATCGTATCTGCAAATTCTTCTAATACAAAACTTAAGTGCGCAAAATTTGGCGTTACATATAATTGTGGTTGTGGCTTGGTTATATCAAATGCTTTATCTGCTGCTGCCATGGTATAAGTTATTTTCTCTACCTCTTTTCCTAAACACCATTCACTTTCTCCTATTGATGATAATAAGCCTGCTCCGTATATTTTAGGGTTATTTACTTCCCCTATCAATCCATACTCTACCGTCCACCAATGTAAATTTCTAATCCGTGCCATTTCACTTGGCGCTCCCATATTTGCACTTATTAATTCTATTATTTCTTCTGCTTCCAAAATATCTTTTTCTACCGTATTTGGATTCTCTTTTATTATAGATAAATGTCTTATTGCTTCAAACAACTCATAATCTTTTGCTGAGGATATTGCTTTTGATCCTATTTCGCCAAATCGCCTTAAATACTCTGCATATTCTGGATTTGCTATTATTGGCGCATGTCCTGCTGCTTCATGTATGATATCTGGTGCTGGTGTGTACTCTATATGTGCTGCCGTTCTTATATCTGCTGCTATTACTAATGTATTATATGCCTGAAACTCCATAAATGCATTTGGTGGTATAAAACCATCTACTGCTACTGCATGCCAGCCTATTTCTTTTAATATGCGATTCATTCCTTCCATTCTTGGAATTGTATCTACCGAAATTCCTGTTTTTTCAAGTCCTTTTAAATATGATTTATGCGCTACTTTACTCAAAAATTTTGTGCTTTTTCGTAATACATAGCGCCATACTGCTTGGTTTTTTGCTGTATATTCACTATACGGTTGTTCTATTGTAAATACACGTAAATGTTTTGGCAACTTGTCTAAAAAAGAATTTTTAGATAATCTTGAATTCATATTTAATATCTTTATTGATGTAAAAATACATTTTTTAAAATAATTTGATATGAGATTTATCAGCATTCCTATTAATTAATTTTAATTTTTATAAATAATTTGTATTTTTACACTTTAACCTTTTATATTAAAAATCATGAGAAATAGTGGTGGATTAAAGATACGTTTACTTATTGGTGCTGGAATTGTTTTATTTTCTCTTTTTAAATATTGGGGAAGTGCTGAAACCAACCCTTATACTGGTAGAAAACAACACATAAATATTACTCCTGAGCAAGAAATAAGAATGGGTTTACAAAGTGCTCCACATATGGCTCAGCAACATGGTGGTTTATATCCTGACCAAGCTGCTCAAGATTTAGTTGATAATGTTGGTAGAAAATTGGTGGATAATAGTATTGCTAAAAAAACGGGGTATCGCTTTGATTTTCATTTATTACGCGATCCACAGACTATTAATGCTTTTGCTTTGCCTGGTGGTCAAGTTTTTATTACTTATGCCTTATTTTCCAAATTACAAAATGAAGATCAATTGGCTGGTGTTTTAGGACACGAAGTTGGTCATGTTGTTGGTAGACATTCTGCTGACCGCATTGCTAAACAAAGTCTAACACAAGGTATCTTATCTGGTGTTTCTGTTGGTGGTGGTGCTAATGCTGGTCAAATGGCTGCTCAAATTGCCAATTTAGTTAATATGAAGTATGGTAGAGAAGATGAACTTGAGTCGGATGAATTAGGTGTTAAATTTATGCTTGATGCTGGTTATGATCCTGAACATATGATTGGTGTTATGAAAATTTTAAAAGCTGCTAGTGGTGGTAAACGTACTCCCGAATTCCAATCTACGCATCCTGATCCTGAAAATAGAATTGCTAAAATTAAAGCTGCTATTCGTAAATATAGGAAGTGACATTTTTATACTCTCTTTATATTAGATACAATTAATATTCTATCATTCACAAATTAATAATGATAGATATTACAGTATTATTATTTCATATACATATTAAGTAGTTCGTCAAAATTTTTATTGCTTGGTCTTTCAAACTCAGCATCAATGAGTTTTCCATCTTTATCTATTAATATATACCTTGGTATAGTTAATAGGTTATATTTTTTTTTAAATAGTGTTTTATTTTTAATACGAAGTTGTAATACTGACTGCCCTTTATCTTCAATTATAGTCAACCATTTTTTTTCTTTTTTATCAACATTCATTGCTATAAAAACAATAGAATCGTTTTTATATTTTAATGCCTTTTTTTCAAAATAAGGAGAGTCATAAGTACAAGGCCCACACCAGCTTGCCCAAACGTCAATAATTACATATTTACCTATAAAATCTGTTAATTGATATTCTTTCTTATCTTTATCGTAAGCTTCAAAGTTTGGTGCGGAAATCCCTTTAGACAATCTATTAAATATTCCATGTTTTTTTACTAATAGTTCTTTATACGATTGCTTATTTATTAAATCTTTATATTTTGCCATTAATGAATCTCTAACGCCAATACTTGTAGTTTCTTCCAAATTTTTCTTTAAATGCGAAAACAGTAGTTTATCTTTAAAAATACCATCTTTTAATTCAGTTATTGCTTCAAAATACTTGTTATCTTCACTTAATTCTCTTTTATCTTCTTTAATTAATTCCTTTTTTACTAAGGAGAAATAGTCTTTATTAGATAGCATATCTATATCCGTCATAGAAATACTTTGTTCTAATTCTTTAATTTTGTTAGTTAGAGTATATTCTTTATTTGGATATAATGACTTTCTTATTTTTTTAAATCGGTTCCAATATGTAATATATTTTAAATTAATTTCTTTTTGTGCTCTTATTCTAAAATCCTCTCTTGCTATTAAATTATCAATACTTCTTTCGCTTCTTAAATGGTACATTTCTTTTTCCCATTCCTTAGAAATTATTTCCATAAAAAAAATTGCATCTTTTATTTTTAGATTTCTATCTAAATACATCTTAACCCTATCGTAATAATATGTTTTTTTTCTTAATATATTTTCTACTATTCTCGTACCTTTAACTTCTATTTCATCTTTTTTGCCAAACGAAGTAAATTGTATATTTAAGCTGTCTTTTTTTCCGAAAAACAAAGGGAATTCATTATAATACTCAAACTTAATACTGTAATAATTAGGTGTTAATTCCCTTTTAATTTCATGATTAAAAATTCCATCAATCACTTCAATTTTTGCAATTGTGTCCTTAACAAACCCTTCAAAGATATATACATTTTTAATATCTTTATCCGATTCTATTTTTCCTGCAATAATTGTTTTATGATACGGTTTCTGTTGCTTAGGTTTTATTGTAAAACCAACTAACACTCCTATTATCAAAACTATGCTAATAAGCTTCAATAGATTTATTTTTGTTTTGAAAAATGCATTTACTACTCCTTTAAATCGGTACCAATTAAATCCTATATAGAGCAGAATAACGGCATATAAAATACTTAAAACAGTAGTGTAAGTAAACCAATACCCTAAATCACTTCCTTTGGACAAATCTCCTATTTGATTTAGCATATTGTGTGGATACCAAAACATTCCATTTTTATACTTTATTAAAAGTACTGGTAAAAGCATACTCAAAAATCCTATTAATATTGGCCAAACAAAACCTTTAATCAATACAGACAAAACATATTGTAATGCTGCAATACATAAACTAACAATAAAAATCTGTATTCCTATTCTTACATAATCAATAATTTGAAAATCTATTATATAATGTGATGGCAATTCTTTGACCAGCGTAAACACCCAAGCAAAAAAAGATACAGATAGTAAAAAACTGATTATGGCAATTAAATTTGCCCATAATAACAATGTGAATTTTGAAAAATAAATAGCAAATTTAGTTGTTGGTTGTGTTTCCATTAAATGCCAACCTCTATTTTTATGATCTATCTGTGCTATTTTACTTGAAGTTATTAATATTGCTATTGGAAAGAAAAAACTAACAAATGGTATTGTTAATTCTGATAACTTATTAAAATAATAATTTACTGGCAGCCTTTCTTCCAAACTTTCATCTACAAAAATTTTTGTAATAAAATAAATTAACGGAATAATTACTCCTAATATAATACTCAAAGTAAAAATACCTGAGTGCTGTTTTTTAATCCGTTCTACTTTTAATGTTTTAAAAAAATTATTCATGATTTTTTATTTTGTAAGTGAAAAGAACTTTTCTTCTAAATTATCTATAGCTCTTATTCCGTATACTGGAATGTTATTCTTTATCATAAATTTTACAAATTCAGGTATAGCATCTCTGTTTTTTAGTCCTACTAGAATTATATTACTATCTTCTACATGAACTTTTCCATATTCAGATTCTATTAATTCTAAATAGTCAGAAATATCTTTACTTATTACACTTATTTTAAAATTATCGTCTCTGTTTGATAACTCTTGTATTGTACCTTCAAACTTCATTTCGCCTTGATTAATAATACCAATATGCGTACAAATCTTTTCTATTTCACTTAACAAATGACTTGAAATAAAAATTGTTACTCCTTTTTCTCTATTTAACTTTATTAATAACGCTCTAATGTCATTAATTCCTGAAGGATCCAAACCATTTACTGGTTCATCTAAAAGTAACAGTTCTGGATCTCCGAGCAATGTCATTGCAATAGCAAGACGCTGTTTCATACCAAGTGAATATTTTTTTACTTTTTGCTTTCCATTTTTACTTAAACCTACAATCTCTAAAACTTCTGGTATTTTAGTCGCTGCAATATTTTTTAATATTGTTACACAACGAAGGTTGTCTATGCCACTTAAATGTAAATAAAGTGCTGGTGATTCTACTAAGGCTCCTATCCTATTAAAAATAGTTGGTATTTGCTTTTTCAATGGTTTTTCAAAAACAGACACTTCTCCCTCATCAGTTGATAAGATACCTGTAATTAGTTGCATTACTGTTGATTTACCTACGCCATTTGGTCCAATAAAACCATATATTGCTCCTTTTGGAACCTGAATAGATAAATTATTTAACACCTTATTATTTTTGGTGTAGCCAAAAGAAATATTTTTTAATTCAATTTGCATTTATTAATATTTTAAATGCTAAATTACTTTAAATTATTATTTACAATTCTAAATTTTTAAATTAATATGCTCTAGATACATTCCCTTCATAATAATTCACAAAGGCTTTATTTACAAATTTAGCTCCTCCAGTAGTTGGATAATTTCCTGTAAAATACCAATCTCCCTTATGGTTTGGTATTGCTTTATGTAAATTATCTATTCCTTGATAAATTATTTCAACTTCTGCTTTTATGTTTTTATCCGTCAATAATTCTGCTATTTTATCAGAAATTTGCTCTGATGTAAATGGTTTGTAAATTGCTTTTACAAAATTTTCTGTTTTATCTGTTTGTATTTTACATTTTTTATATACCTCTTCTATAATTTTTTCTTGTTTGGTTTCTTTTAGCAATGCTATTCCTGCCCTAAATGCTATAAAGTCTCCTAGCCTTGCCATATCTATTCCGTAACAATCTGGATATCTAATTTGTGGTGCTGATGATACTATTACTATTTTTTTAGGGTTTAATCTATCTAAAATTCTTAGTATACTTTGCTTTAAGGTTGTTCCTCTAACAATACTATCATCTATTATTACTAAATTATCGGTAGGTTTTACAACACCATAAGTAACATCATATACATGTGCTACTAAATCATCTCTACTATCATCACTTGCTATAAATGTACGCAGTTTTGCATCTTTTATTGCTATTTTTTCTATTCTTGGTCTTTCTGCTAATAGTTTTGTTAAATCTTCTGCCGATATGTTTTTATCTCCTTTTAATATTACATCTGTTTTTCTTTTATTCAAATACTCTTCTGCTTCTTCTACCATTCCAAAAAAGGATGTTTCTGCTGTATTTGGTATGTATGAAAATACCGTATTGGTTATATCATTATCTATAGATTTTAATATGGTTGGAAATATTAGTTTTCCTAATTTTTTACGTTCCTTATATATATCTGCATCACTACCTCGCGAAAAATAAATTCGTTCAAAAGAACATGCTTTTTTTTCTAACACTTCATTTACTTGCTCCACACTCACATCGCCATTCTTTTTCATTATTAATGCGTGTGCTGGCTCCAATTCTTTTACCTCTTCTATTGCTACATTAAAAACGGTTTGTATTACTGGCCGTTCACTTGCTATTACTACTACTTCATCATCTTTGTAATAGAATGCTGGTCTTATACCTGCTGGATCTCGTAATACAAATGCATCTCCATGTCCTAAAAGCCCTGTCATTGCATAACCGCCATCCCAATCTTTTGATGCTCTTTGTAAGATTTTTTTTATATCTAAATCTCGTTCTATTATTGGTGATGCGTCTTTTTTTGTTATGCCTTGCTCCTTACATTTTTGATATATTTCTTGTACCTCATCATCTAAGAAATGACCAATTTTCTCCATTATGGTTACTGTATCTGTATTTTCTTTTGGATGCTGCCCTAGCGCTATTAACCCTTCTAATAATTCAGCTGAATTGGTCATATTAAAATTACCTGCCATTATTAGATTTTTATGCCGCCAGTTACTTTGCCGTAGAAACGGATGTACACTTTCTATACTATTCCTACCAAATGTTCCATAACGCACATGTCCTAAAAACACATTACCTACATAGGGCATATTTTGGATTTGCCATTCTATATCGTCTTTTTTATCTGGATTTTCTTCTAATATTCCGTTGATACGATTATTTATTTGTTTAAATATATCTTGTATTGGTTGTTGTTGATTAGACCGCACTCTACTTATGTATCTTGTCCCTGGCTTTACATCTAGTTTTATACTTGCAAACCCTGCTCCATCTTGCCCTCTATTATGTTGTTTTTCTAATAACAAATACATTTTTTGTATTCCATAAAAAGAAGTTCCGTACTTTTTTTTATAAAATCCTAATGGCTTTAACAATCTTACCATTGCTATACCACATTCGTGTTTTAGTGAATCACTCATAATTTTTTTGATAAAAAAAAGGCATTAATTTATTTAATGCCTTTCGTTTTATTATTCCAACTCTATATCAAACTGGGTTAAATGCTTAAATTGTTCTAATCTAATTTTAATTTCTTCTTGTGTTAAAGTTTGCATACGCTCCGTTCCGAATCGCTCTACACAAAATGATGCTAAGTTTGATCCATAAATTACGGCATTTTTCATGTTTTCAAATGATATATTATCCGTTTTTGCTAAATATCCTGTAAATCCTCCTGCAAATGTATCTCCTGCTCCTGTTGGATCAAATACTGCTGCTAGTGGCAATGCTGGTGCATAAAACATTTTGCCTTCACTAAATAGTAATGCGCCATGTTCTCCCTTTTTTATTACCACATACTTTGGTCCCATTTCATGAATTCTCTTCGCTGCATTTACTAACGAGTACTCTCCACTCAATTGCCTTGCTTCTTCATCATTTATGGTTATTACATCTATCTTTTTTATTACTTCTTTTAATTCCTCTAATGCTACATTCATCCAAAAATCCATTGTGTCTAGCACTACTAATTTTGGTTTTACTGGCAATTGCTCTATTACACTCATTTGCACTCCCGGGTGTAAGTTACCTAACATGAGTATTTTACTATCCTTAAATTCTTCTGGCACTACTGGATTAAAATTTTCTAACACATTTAAATCCGTTATTAAGGTATCTCTAGAATTCATATCGTTATGATATTTTCCTGACCAAAAAAATGTTTTGCCTTCTTTTACAATTTCTATTCCTTTTGTGTTGATGTTTCGACCTTCTAACATTTCTAAATATTCCTTTGGAAAATCTCCTCCTACTACCGATACTATTCCTGATTTTATTCCAAAATTTGATGCTGACAACCCTATATATGTTGCTGCTCCTCCTAATATTTTATCTGTTTTCCCAAAAGGTGTTTCAATAGCATCAAACGCTACTGTTCCTACAATTAAAAGTTTACTCATCTTTATCTTAACCTTCTCTTTAGAAAAGGGATTTTTTATTAATTTATTTTTTTAAATCGTTCAAAAATCTTTGTGATTTTCTACGTAACTTTGCAAAAATAAGTTTTAATAATGACTATAAAAGAATTACAAGAAGAAATTATTGACGAATTTTCCATGTTTGATGATTGGATGGAACGTTATGAATATATTATTGAACTCGGAAAATCTTTACCTATTATTGACTCGCAATATAAAACGGATGATAATATTATTGTTGGTTGCCAATCCAAAGTTTGGTTACATGCTGAGTTAATTGATGGGAACGTGGTTTATTCTAGCGATAGTGATGCTATTTTAACCAAAGGTATTATTGCTTTATTACTTCGTGTTTTTTCTAACCAATCTAGTAATACTATTTTAAATACGGATACCGATTTTATTGATACTATCGGCTTAAAGGAACATTTATCTCCTACTCGTGCTAATGGTTTAGTTTCTATGATTAAGAAGATTAAATTATATGCTTTGGCTTTTTCTTAAAAGCTATTTTTTTATAATTTTACGAATATAAACTCCTAATTTATTTTTAATATTAATCACATAAACCCCTTTGTTTAAATGTGATAGACTGATTGTTGTTTTGTTTGTTGACAGTAGCTTTTTTCCATCTAAAGAGAATATATTAACTGATAAATCAGACATATCACTAACCTTTATGTTTAGTATATTTGAAACTGGGTTTGGATAAATATTAACTTCTCCTATTAATATTTTTTTAATTGACGCTGTGGTTGTATTATGTATAATTCCAACAGCATTTAAGTCAAATCCTCCTGAGTTAAATGCTGTTGGGTATGGGTCATTTACCAAATTGTTACTATTATCATAAGTTGCATAAGTTGTATTTATTGTTCCTATAACATCAATTATTTTAATAAAATTAATATTATTTAAGTCAACTGTTGTTCCATTAATTAAATTTGATAAATCATTCAAATCAAATGGTGTTCCATAATCTTGAATGTATTTACCTGCAAAATTATGAATATATCTCGCATCTATAAACCCAAAACTTCCTATTTGGTTTGTTGTTTGTAATTCGGAAATAGTAGGAAACCTTACATACTCTATTCCATCTGTACTTACTTCAACAAAAGCTAATTCTAAAAAAGCTAATTCGGAATTTTCATTTTCTAGAAAACCATTCTCAAATATAGCAAAATCAACACCTCCTCCATTAATTACTGGATGGTTAAAGGTAATAATTGCCTCTCCTCCATCTCCTAAACTTAGGATATTTGTATTTGCTTGCCCTATCGCATTACTTTCTGTTCCGTGATTAACTAATCCATTTCCTATGTGAGCAATATCTTTATACCCTCTATTTACAGTAATACCATTTGCCCAATCTACAAAAGCCATATTATCTTTATGAATTGCTTCTGTTCCTTCATACCCAACTTGTGGAGGAAAATTTTGTGCTTTTACTACAATAGTAGAAATAACTATTATTAACGATATGATTATGTTTCTTTTCAATTATTCTATTATCATTTTTTTAATAGCTATTTTGTTATTCGATTTAATTTTTACAAAATAAATTCCCCTATCTATATTTTGCAATGATATTCTTTCGTTTTTAGAATAATTATTTTTTTCTAATATTACTTTTCCATGAATGTCATTAATTGTAATAGTTGCATTATTTACATTTGAAACTGTTATAAAATCAGTAGTAGGATTTGGATATAGACTTACTGTATTTTCAAATTTAGAATCATTAATTGATGCTGTTGCCCCGTAAACTATATCGTCTAAACAAAAGTAGAATGGTGTAAAGTTATCGTTTGATGAAAGTTGAAATTTCAATCCTTTAACACCTCCAAAACTACTTAAATTTACGGTTGTCCAATCCGCAATAATTGTAGTATTTCCATTTGTAAAATCTGCTAAATAGAAATCTATTGGTGTTGTATATGTATTGTCATTTAATATACCTGTAATGCTTAGTTTCAAATAATCTCCTGCGGTATAATCATGCATTGAACCATCAGAACCATCCATATACTTATATGCCCAAACTGAATTAGCTACATTAATTGACTGCACAATAACTTCATGATCCAAAGTTATTTCGTCTGCTGCATACAGATATGCAATAACATAATTATTTGAATTGTTTGCTCCTCCTCCATTTGGCGAATATGCGGAGTAATTGGTATAGCTTGCTGTACTTAGATCTGTTTGATTGGTGTATGCAAATGCACTCCAATAATCATAAGCTCCAGTATCTGTATAATTTATATGCAAGTTTGCTATATCTTCTTCGTAGGTTATAGTTTCTTCATTTCCGCTCCCTGAATACTCGGTTGATCCATTAAAATATCCTGTATTTGGTACTGTTAATGTTTCAAATCCTATTGTGGTTTGTGCTTTAATAAAGTTTGTAATCAATAACGTTGCAATAAGTAATTTTGTTTTCATTTTTTTTAATTAATAATTATATAAATATTAATCCAAAAAAATTGAGAAATTGTAAAAGATGAGTATCCCTAATAAATAGCATATCTCAACCGTTGCTTTTTTTTCCCGAAAGCTTTGGATGTACTTTTAGAATTTGGCAGGTATTCTGACTTACTTCTTATTTTGGACGCCTTCCCATCATCTAAATGACAGTGACTTTGTTTGTCCAAAACTTTTGAAGAATACAGCAGCGGGTACTGTTGCCGATTCAAACGGCATTCCCTTTTAAAAACAATTTTCACATTGCTTACCTTATTCTATTGCAAAGTTAGTTGTTTTATTTATATAGAAAGCTTTTTATTGATTTTTTATCCTCTAACAAAAATCATCCTAATAACCTGAGTTCGACTAAGACTTCTATTTACAGAAAATAAAGAAATGGTGCGGTTTGAAGCATAATTTTTAAGGTATAACCTGTTATTTCTTAAAATTTATTCAAAAAAGATTGCCTTTTATTTGTTTTCTCTTTGGGTTTGATTTTTTTTCTCATAATCTCGCTAAATTTCTTTGAATTATCTAGATAATCCTTCTAATATTCATCTTCGATTATGAAAAAAATAATCTAAACTGTAAACGAAT
>Ga0256840_1001337_pt1 | contig 23466 bp, 31 predicted proteins | sample 355202metaG_FD_185969 | JGI IMG/M metagenome (GOLD analysis project Ga0256840, IMG submission 185969) | Hydrothermal vent microbial communities from Mid Atlantic Ridge, Atlantic Ocean - 355-202 | ecosystem: Environmental > Aquatic > Marine > Hydrothermal vents | place: Atlantic Ocean: Mid...
TTTTTGTAAGATTTACACCTAAGACCCCTATGGGCTTGTTTTCAACAGACATAGGAACAGCAACATAGGAGATGGTTTGGCTATTTATATTGCCTGTTTTATTTAGAAACAAAATATCGTTATGAACATTTTCTATAACAACTGGTTGCATACTTTGCATAGCCTGCCCCGTTGCACCCTCACCCAATTTATACTGGGCTGAATTTTTTTGAAATTTAGATAGATTTATAGAGGCAAGTACATCTAAAAGTTCATCTTCTAGTTTATATATAACACAATTTTCCAAATTAATAGAGTTTTTTAATGCCTTTAAAGACTTCTCTAAAGCACTTACTATATTTCCTTTAGAGTCAGTAATATAGTTTGCTATATCATACAATACAACCAACTCTTTTTTTGTCAAACAAGTAGTACAATCTTTTTTCATTTGTATATCTTTCTTTTACCTAGTTATGATATTATACATTAATAAATATACAATTTTATGTCTATAATTTAATCACTTAGTAGTTTTTTACATACCTCCTCTTTAGGAAGCGATTTTTTTGCAGGTTTTATCCACCAAGTCTCTCCATTACTCAACTTAACTTGACCTCCCCACTTCTCTTCGCTATCAAATTCTATCTCTTCTATGGTCTCTTCCATATCTTTTTTTGCTATATAAAAATATATCCTATCTTCGCTCTGTCTCAACATTACTTTTGCCATTTCAAATCCTTCTTAATTTATTTCTTATTTTTTCTAAAAATTTACAATCACTATACCAAAGTTTAAAATATCCTTTTTGAAACTCTTTTAAAATTATTGATTTACTATACTTTTTCAAGCTCAATGGAAAATCCTCTCTACTATGAGCTCCTCTGCTCTCTTTTCTTTTTATAGCACTTAAAACTATAGCTTCGGAAACTTCTAGTGCATTTCTAAGCTCAAGTATCGATATGAGTTCAACATTATTGTTTCTTTCTTTGCTTATACAATGAAGCCTACTAGCCTCTTTTCTAAGATATTTCAAATAATCAAAAGCTTTTAAAAGCCCCATCTCATCTCTATGTATTCCAGCGAACTTAAACATAATATCTCCAAGGCTTACTCTCATAGCATTAAAGTTTTTTGAGCACTCTTTGTCAAAAATATAATCAACTAACTTTAAATCTTTTGCAACTACACTATAATCTATAGGTAAAAACTCGCTTTTCTTGCTAATTTTAAGTGCCTCTTTTCCAGCCAATTCACCAAAAACTGCCCCCTCTAAAAGGGAGTTTCCTCCTAATCTATTGGCACCATGTACACCATTTGATGCACACTCTCCACAAACCAAAAGTCCATCTAGTGTAGTTTTTACCATATCTGCTTCAATGCCACCCATGCTATAGTGAGCAACAGGCTTTATTTTAAGAAGCTCCTTGCTAATATCTACTCCAGCTTGCATCAATGCGGCTCTTTGAAGTGATGGAAGTTTTTTTTCAATTTTCTCAAGTGAAATATGTCTCAAATCTATAAAAACATCTTTTCCGTCAGAAATCTGCTTACTTATTGCCCTGCTTACAATATCTCTTTTTTCAAGCTCATCTACAAATCTATCACCATCACTATTTATCAGATAACCACCTTCTGCACGAGCAGCCTCACTAACCAAATAGCTAGTTTGACTCATTCCGGTAGGATGAAATTGAACAAATTCCATATCTTTTAAATTCAATCCTGCTCTTAATGCAATTGCATGCATATCCCCTGTATAGTCCTGAGAATTTGTGCTATATCCTCTGTAAATCCCTGCATATCCCCCACCAGCTAAAACAACAACCTTTGCAGGATAAACAACAACAGAAGAATCAAACCTTCTAAGAGAAACTACTCCGCTAACCCTATTTTTAAGTTTTGTTAAATTCATTATAAAATTATTTACTATGAATTTAATACCAACTGTTCGAGCTTTTTTAATGAGTGCTTGAGTTATATATGAACCGGTTTTATCTCCAATAAAACAAGTTCTTTTACTGCTCCCGCCACCAAAACTTCTTTGAATTATGTTGAATTTGTCATCTTTATCAAATTCCACACCATAAGCTTCTAATTTTTTTATAATAAAGGGTGCACGCTCACACATATAGGTAATGGTTTTCCTATCCCCCAAATCATAACTGCTTTTGAGGGTATCATCAATATGTTTTTGAATCTCAACTCTATTTTTAGGGTCTAAAACAGCATTTATTCCGCCACTTGCAAGAGAGCTATTTGATTTAAAAAGATTTCCTTTTGTCAAAAGTGCCACTTTGTTTGTATCGTTTTTTGCTTCTATAGCAGCCATAAGACCTGCAATTCCACCGCCTACAACTACTACATCATATATCATAATTACAACCTATATAGTAAATCATATTTTGCTCTTTTAACTAATTTTATTTTTGATATCTCTATATTTTCTTTTACATGTAGAGGCACTACTGTTCCAAAAAGCGAACTAACTATTCCTGGAGTTGAGCGAACGAATTGCAGTGCTAATTGTATGTCGCTTGAAAGGGTCATACTCTCATCCAATATAGCTCCACACTCAGGAGTAAATGATTTTTTGAAAAGATTCATTTGTAAGAGAGAAGATGAACTTATAACTCCAATTCCCAACCTATGAGCTGCTTGAAGCAAAGTACAACTAGCTCTATTTACACTTTGAGTTTCTTGTGTATAAATAGCAGTTTTTGCCATATTAAAGGGTGCTTGGATATACCTAAACCCATGTTGCTTATCTCCTCCAACTTTTTGAGCAATTAAAACAAGCTTTTCCAAACTTATAAGTTCATCTTTTTTGGAGATAAAACCATTCCAAACTGCTACACCATAGTACAAAAAAAGTCCCTGAGCTCTTAACTCCTCAAAGCGTTTAAAAATCTTTTCTATCATTTCATAAAACTTTTTCTCTCCTAGTTTCATAAGCTGCATCTCAGGATTATGCAAAAAATAGATATCTAAACTCTTTAATTTTAGATTTTCTAAACTTCTTCTACATGACCACTCTAGAAAATCTGGAGTCATACAGTGCTGATCTAGTTCTATATCATCTTTGTATGCTAATTTCTTTTCTATTATATTCTTTTCAATCCATCTATAAGGATTTGATGGGAAAGGATATTCTAACTGAATAAACCCCCCTTTAGAACAAACTATCAACTGTTCTCTTTTTACCTCTTTATTTTTCATCATCTCTTCAAGAGCAATGCCTATCTCTTTTTCACTCTGTCCATATCTATAGTTGCTAGCTGTATCTATCAGATTTATACCAGAGCGTATAGCTTGTTTTATACTCTCAATATAATTAAAAAGATAGTTCTCCTCTTTATATGGTTCTTTATTAAAAGTCCCAATACCCAATTTTGAAAAAACTATATCATTATGCTTAATATAAAAATCTTTATATTTTGAAAATGACTTTGCAAATGAAAGAGTAGCATCAAATGTTGCATTCATATTATATACTCACCTCCCAAACCAAACTAACGCGCAACAGGAGCGTAAAGAGGCATAAGATTTGAATTAAAATATAAACCAGAATTATACAATTCAAATATCTTAATCCCAATTGTGTCTCTTTGAACTCCCCTTGGGGCGTTTCTATTTTGTCCACTATTTTCATTAAATAACCTCATATGTGGTCTAGCTATTTAGTAGTAAACAAAATAGAAATAGCATAAAGTGTTATTTTATTGCTGTTTATACTATCTTACCGAATCAAAAAAGAAATCAGTTTTAGCAGTCTCTTTTGTCTCTTCATCAAGCTTATCTAGAACTGCATTTGTTATCCAAGTTAAAAGATTTAATGCACCCTTATACCCACTGATTGAGTATCTGTGCAAATGATGCCTATCAAAGATTGGAAACCCTATGCGAATTAAAGGTATGCCCGTATCTCTATATAACTCTTTCCCATATACATTACCAATTAAAAAATCAACTGGCTCTGTAAAGAGTAAACTTCTTAAGTGCCATAAATCCTTATTTGCCCAAATTTGACACTCCTCGCTCCAAGAAGATTTTGCCACTACCTCTTTCATATCAGCTTCCCAACCCTTTTTTGGTGCATTATGGCAAACTATATGCGCTGGAATACCTCCCATCTCAATAATAAAACTAACAAGTCCTAGTAAAAAGTCTGGATCTCCAAATAGAGCAAATTTCTTACCGTGTATATATGGATAGCTATCTTGCATAGCATCAACAAGCTGACCTCTTTGAATTGTTAGCTCATTTGGAACCTCTTTTCCTGTTAATTCACTAAGTTTCATAACATAAGCATCTGTTCCATTAAGACCTATTGGATTACATGTGGTGTATCCTTGTTTCCATTTATTTTTTATCAATTTTGCAGTTTGTACTGTTGAGTACTTTTGTAAAGATATGGTATTGCTAGCATTAATAGCAGTTTTTAATATCTCAAGAGGTGTGCCACCACTATAAAGCTGGTACTCTCCCGCTCCTGTATTCCACTGCTCTTCATGGTCTCCAATCATAACTATTTTATCACTAAATAGTGCATTTATCTCTTTAATCTCTTTTAGAGATCCAAGATATGGCTCAAACCCAGGGATTACATTTATGCGTTCAGCATCCTCAACTTTTTCACTTCTTGTTGGATTGTTTTGCTCTAAAATAGCCTTCATCATGTTGTCATAACCAGTTATATGACTTCCTACAAACGAAGGAGTATGGGCATAGGGAATTAAAACATCATCAAGTTCACCCTCTGCACTCTCTTTTGCTCCTGATACAAAAGCATTTAAATCATCACCAATAACCTCTGCCATACATGTAGTGCTTACTGCTATCATTTTTGGCTTATAAAGAGCATTACAGTTCCTAAGACCATCTTTCATATTTGACAATCCACCAAAAACTGCTGCTGATTCACTCATAGAATCACTAACACAAGGTGTTGGCTCTTTAAAATGTCTCGTAAAATATGTTCTAAAATAGGATACACATCCGTGAGAACCATGCACATAAGGCATAGTCTTTTCAAATCCAAGAGCTGCCATAATCGCTCCAAGTGGCTGACAAGTTTTAGCTGGATTTACAGTAAGTGCCTCTCTTTTAAAATTTTTTTCTCTATAATCCCAAGTTTTTGTCCACTCTGTTATCTCTTTAACTTTTTGAGGATTTACAGAGTTATAAGAGCTCTCAAACTCTTTTTTCTTTTCAAAAGAGTCCTGATACTCTTTTTGCAAAAATAGTTTCTGCCCATCTACAATATTTTCTACAACTTGCATATTATGCTCCTAACTCTTGATTTTTTTCCCATGGTGCTTTAGTGTGAGACCAAACTGGGGAATTAATAGCCAAATCCATATCTCTAGCAAATATCGCAAAAGCATCATAACCATGATAAGGTCCACTATAATCCCATGAATGCATCTGTCTAAATGGCAGACCCATCTTTTGAAATACATACTTCTCTTTAACACCAGCTGCAACCAAGTCTGGTCTTAATTTTTTTACAAACTGCTCAAGCTCATACTCATTTGCATCATCATATATGAGTGTAGCTCTTTTTAAATCCTCTTTGGTTCTCTTATAATCATCACCATGACCAAACTCATACCCAGTTCCAATTATCTCCATACCCAAATCTTCATAAGCACCAATAACATGGCGAGGTCTAAGTCCACCAATATAAAGCATAACTTTTTTACCTTCTAATTTTGGCTTATACTTTGCTATAACCTCATCTGTCATCTTTGTATATTTTGCAATAACCTCTTCTGCTTTTGCTTGAATCTCCTCTCCAAAAAACTCTGCAATTTTTCTTAAACTTTGAGTAGTTTTTGTAGGTCCAAAAAAGTTATATTCCATCCAAGGTATGCCAAACTCTTGCTCCATGTGTCTAGCTAAATAATTCATAGATCTATAACAGTGAAGTAAATTGAGCTTTGATTTTGGTGCTATTGCCATCTCTTTGTAGCTAGCATCACCTGTCCATTGAGAAACAACCCTTAGACCAATCTCTTCGAGTAGAAGCCTAGTTGACCAAGCATCACCACCAATATTGTAATCTCCCATGATTGTTACATCATAAGGTGTTGGTTCAAAACCAGCTCTTGCACTTACATCATCCATGATTTCATCTCTAAAAGTATCATTTGCAAGGTGATGACCAAGAGATTGAGAAACTCCCCTAAATCCCTCACAAGAGACCGCTATAGCAGGTTTGGAACTCTCTTTTTTATATGCTTTTGCAACAGCTTGAATATCATCTCCAATTAGACCAATCGGACACTCAGACTGTATAGTTATACCATTGTTTAAAGGAAAGAGTTCATCAACCTCCCTCAAGAGAGTTTTAAGTTTTTTATCTCCACCAAAAACAATATCTTTTTCAGTAAAATCACTACTAAAGTTCATACTTACAAAGCTATCTATACCTGTTACTCCTTTGTAGTAATTTCTCCTACCTCCTCTTGAGTATTGACCACAACCAATAGGTCCATGAGAAATATGAATCATATCTTTTACCGGACCCCAAACAACACCCTTGCTTCCAGCATAAGCACATCCTCTTTGACTCATAACTCCAGGAACTGACTGTTTATTGCTTTTTACCGAATCACAAGCTCCTTTTATTTTCTCGGGAGAATCTACGCCCAAATGTTTTGATCTTTTTTTAGCGGCTTTTGCAGGATAAGCTTTTAAAACCTCCTCTATTACCTCTTCTTCTAATTTTTCTAACACGATTTTTCCTTTCGTTAAAATAGATTAAACTACTTTTACTCTATACAAATACATATCATCTAAGTTTTTACACAGCTCTTCCGTTATCTCCCCATCAACAGCTTTAGATATTTCACTAATTTGGTACTTGTTAGTAAAATAAACCATCTTTGCCTCTCGCTCATCTTCAGATTGATTATAAAAATCAACAAATGCACTATGAGCAAATGTTCCCTCTGGAACTTCTAAAGTTACAACTACATCTCCCTTTGTTGTCTCTCCAGTTAAAGTTACAACTTTTCCTGAACAATCGCCAGCACTTTGTTTTACCTTCTCAACTACCTTTTCAAACTCTATATCATTACCCTCTGAAGCCGGAAAATGGTGACCACATATAAACATATCTACTCCTTTTATTTTCTTATTTTTATGATGCTATATCTTCTTCTTTTTGACCTACTATTGCCTCATCTGCTCCATCTTCAAGACCAAACTCCATCAATAGAGCTTCTAAATCATCCATCTCTAAAGGTTTAGGTATAACCTTCAAATCATTTGCTATAATTTTTCTAGCCAACTCTTTATACTCTAGAGCCTGATCAGATTTTGGAGAAAACTCAACAACAGTCATACGCCTTAACTCTGCTCTTTGCACATGATTTGAGCGAGGCACAAAGTGGATTAATTGAGTTCCTATAGCCTTTGCCAATTGCTTAGCCAAATCATACTCTCTATCTGTCATACGAGCATTACAAATAAGCCCTGCTAAACGAACACCTCCGGTATTTGCATACTTCAAAATACCTTTAGAGATATTATTTGCTGCATACATTGCCATCATTTCACCACTCATAACTATGTAAATTTCTTGAGCTTTGCCTTCACGAATTGGCATTGCAAATCCACCACAAACAACATCACCAAGTACATCATATGAAACAAAATCCAAATCATCATCATAAGCACCCTCTTCTTCAAGAAAGTTAATAGCAGTAATAACCCCACGACCCGCACAACCAACTCCAGGCTCTGGTCCACCTGACTCTGTACACATAATATAGCCATCTGTTATGTCATTTTCATCGGGATTAAACTCTGCTGCTCCAGGTTTACAAACATCTTCTAGCTCCAAATCTTCAACCGAACCTGCTTCTGATGCTAATTGCATAATTGTATTTTGCGCTTTCTCGTGCAATATAAGCCTTGTAGAATCTGCTTTTGGGTCACACCCAACAATCAAAATCTTTTTACCATAATAGTGACACATAGCTGCTAAAGTATTTTGTGAAGTTGTTGACTTACCAATACCACCTTTTCCATAAAATGCAATTTGTCTTAACTCTGACATGCTTACTCCTTTTTAATTTTATACAAATTTACAATACATATAGTGTTCCTTAGAATCTACATGTAAAGCAATTTATCTGATCACTACAAGTTTCACAAGCTGGTGCTACCTCACCTATAAGATCATATATGAATTTTTTCCAAAGCTTATCTTTCGGCTTAACTTGTACTAAGTCGGGAAAATGCTCTTTCATAAATTTTCCCATTTGAACTCTATTTTTAAATCCTAAATCCTGATATAGATGATTTTTCATCAAAGATACTCTTGCCAAATAAGGTGCAATCTCATCTTTGGCATATCTATCTTTAGCATATCTTTGCAACAACTTTGTAACTTTTTTTTCCAATACCAATACAGATGTTTTATTTACTATTTTCAAGACAGCTCACCTCTATCCTCTTTAGCCACAAAGGTGGATTTTTTCTTAACATCTTTTGGATGTTTTTGAGAATATCTTCTATTGTTTCCTTTCCCGAAACTGACTTCATAGCAAATATCCCTTTTTTTTGAATCATACTAATAGCCTTTGGTCCAATCTCGCTAACACAAACTATGTCACACCTCTCCAAACAAGATATTTTATAGGCTAACATATCCATCTCTTTTGTTATTTTTTTAGATGCATCTATCTTCTTCACAAAAGAGAAAGATTCCTTATCTACCTTATACTTATAAAAAATATCACACCATCCAAAGTGTTGATTCACATATATGCCATCTTTTGACGCAAATGATATAGTCATTAACAGCACTCCATCTCAGCTTTTTCTAAAAGTTTTATACCTTTTTCAAACTCATACTCTTCAAATAAGTCAGATATATAGTAAACATTTGCACATACCAAATAAAGTATATCGTGCGAACCATCCTTGGTGTACTCTTTATTATAATCTTCTGGCAATTTCTCTTCAAAACTAACCCAAAAATCATTTTTACTCTCTTTGTGTAAATCAAAAAGCTCCTTCATAGCGTCTATAACTTCTATAGCATTGTTATAGCAGTCAATATTTTCAAACGATACATATCTATCTCTTGTTTTTTTCATAATCATCCTTTTTTAAAAGATGCCTTACGGCTACTTATAATTAAATCCAATAGGAGTTTACTTACAAATTCTATTCCTTTCAAGTTTTACAAGGAACACTTTTTGTATATGTTTTTTTTATATTAAGGATAGAGAAATGGTAAATAAAAAACAGATAAAAGAACTTTTAAACGAATCGACTTGTTCTCATAATATTGAAAAAAAGAGCAGTTGCAATAGAGCAAAACCTGGCGCAACAAGTGGAGGATGTGCTTTTGAGGGTGCCCAAATTGCACTTTTTCCATTTGCAGATGTAATTCATCTTGTTCACGCTCCTTCTACTTGTCAAGGAGCTTCTTGGGAAACAAGGGAGAGTAGAACTAGCTACAAAGGAGAAGACAATACTCCATTGGGCTATTGTACAGATATAAATACAAACGATATTATATTTGGTGGAAATAAAAAACTTGAAGATAGCATAAAATACATCATAAAACATAAAAATCCAAAAGCCATTTTTGTTTATGAAACTTGTGTGACTGCTATGATAGGTGACAATATGGATTCTTTAGCAAAAAGATTAGAAAAAAAATACTCCATTCCTATAGTAGTAGTTCACTCACCTGGTTTTGTAGGGGGTAAAAATCTAGGTTCAAGATTGGGAGGTATTGCTATTTTAGAACAACTCATAGGAACAAAAGAACCAAAAGAGATTCACCCATATGGTATAAATTTAATTGGTGAGTACAATGTAACAGGAGATATGTGGCAATATACTCCAATTTTGGAAAAAATAGGTATAAAAATAGTCTCTACTCTAGCTGGAGATGGAAGAATAGAAAATATACAGCAAGCACATCGTGCCAAATTAAATGTAATTGTGTGTGCTAAATCTTTAGTAACTCTTTGTAAAAAGATGGAAGAAAAATACTCCATCCCCTATGTTTCAGTATCTTTTTACGGCAAAAGAGATACTAGTAATGCCATAAGAACTATTGTAGGTGCTTTTAAAGATGAAAAGTTAAGCAAAAAAGCAGAGATCGTTATAGATGATGAAGAGAGAAAGCTTGAGAAAAAATTAATTCCATTTAGAAAAATTTTAAAGGGTAAAAAAGCCATTTTAAACACCGGCGGAAATAAATCTTGGTCTATTGCATCTGCTCTTCAAGACATTGGTATAGAAGTTGTAGCAACAAGCATAAGAAAAGCAACGCTAGAAGATATAGACATAGCAAAAAAGTATGTGCCAATCCTTATGAAGGTTCCTGCAAATGAGCAAGCTAAACTAATAGATGAACATAAAGTAGATATATTGCTAGCAGGAGGAAGAAGTCTCTATACTGCTATTAAAAAAAGAGTTGCCTTTGTAGATGTAAATCAGGAAAAAAAAGTAAGTTACGGAGCCTATAATGGGCTTATAAATTTAGCTAAAAATGTTTGCAATGCTGTGAATAATCCTGTTTTTAAAGTAGTTGGAACTACAGCACCTTGGGAGAAAACAAATGACTAAACCACTACAGATAAATCCGCTAAAACTTTCTCAGCCTATGGGCTCACTTTTAGCATTCTTAGGAATTAAAAACTGCATGCCTCTAATGCATGGTGCTCAAGGTTGTGCATCTTTTTCAAAAGTCTTTTTTACACGACATTTTAACGACCCCATTGCCATACAAACAACAGCAGTAAACGATATTACTGCGATTGTTGACGGGGGAGATTACTCTATTAGTGAAGCTATAAATAATATTACAAAAAAAGTTAAACCAGATTTAGTTGGACTATTTACAACGGGACTAACAGAAGTAAAAGGTGATGATATAAAAGGAGCAACATATCTTCTAAAGAAGCGTATGAAGATGGTTTATGTTCATACTCCTGATTTTGAAGGTGGTTTAGAAAGTGGCTTTGCAAAAACTATAGAAGCTATTATAGAGCAATTGGTAGTTCCTACAAAAGAGATAGATAGTAAAAAAGCGCTCTTAATTCCAAATGTAAACATAACTCCCATAGAAGTTGAAAAGATAAAAGAACAATTGGAGCTATTTGGTTTTAAATCTTTTGCACTTCCAGATTTGAGCGACTCTCTTGATGGGCATTTAGGGCTCAAACAAGGAGCTCTTAGCAGTGGGGGAATTAGTTTGGAAAATATAAAAAATCTAGCAAATTGCTCCTTGGTAATTAGTGTTGGAAGATCTGTAGAGAAATGCGGAATATCCATGCTTGAGAAAAACCCAAATATGACTCATCTTCATTTTGACTCACTAGGAGGGCTTAAAAATAGCGATAAATTTTATAAAGCTTTGATGGAATTTACAAAAGTCTCCAAACCGGCCTCTAGCATAATTAGATGGAGAAAAAGATTACAAGATGTACTTTTAGATACGCATTTTTTAATTGGTGGAGCAAATGTAGTAGTTGCTCTAGAGCCTGATCAGATAAATTCTATTGTTCAAACAATTAGTGAAGCTGGTGCAAATATAAAAGCTATTATAGCACCTACTAATAGTATGGCAATAAATGAGCTTACATGTAAAGTGATAATTGGTGATTTTGATGATGTGGAAAAAATTCTTGAAGAAAATGACCTGCTAATAAGCAATTTCCACGGACATAGGCTAACAAAAAAACACAACAAAGCTCTTATGTTAAGAGGGTTTCCAAATTTTGAGGGTATAGGGTATCAGCTAAAAAATGACTCCTTATATGAAGGTAGTAGCTATCTTTTATGCGAAATAGCAAATATTTTAGAGCATCATAGGCACTAAGGAACAAAATATGTATATATTGACTATAAAGGAGACAATATGAACTCAACTATAAGGGTTGCTTTTGCAACAAATGACAAAGAAAATATTGACGCACACTTTGGAAAGTCAAAGCAGTTTCAAACTTATAAAATTTCTGCTAAAGAGAGTATTTTTTTAGAAAACATTGATATAAAAGAGAAAAACACAGATAAAACTATATCTCTCTTAGAAGATATAGACTTGGTCTATTTTGTAGATATAGGACCAGTAGCGGCTGCAAAAATTATAAGAAAAGGGATATTTCCTATTAAATACAAAGAGATTATTAGAATAAAAGATGAGTTAAAAAAACTTGAATCTATGTTAAGTAAAAATCCTCCACCTTTTATAAAAAAAATACTCAAAAAGAGGGCTGCATAATGCAAAGTCTATTTATAGAAACTCTTATCTCTCAGATAAGAGCATTGGATTTATATGGGGTTTGGAGAGAAAAAAGTGATGAGGAATTACTTATGCAAAAGTATATAAAGACGAAAGAAGAGTTAAAAAAAATACCAATCATAGCAGATATTGATAATAAGAAGATCACGGATATTCGACTTGTATATCAAGCTTTGGCTTTGGCATTTGAGAAAAAAACAGGTGTTATGTGTTCTGTTGTTATGGAGATGAGCCATGAAGGGTTTGGTCGTGTGGTTGTAATTGCAGACAATATAGTGCTAGTAAATAAATTTTTAAAAGATGCTCATAGATTCTCTTTTAGAAGCTACGAGAAACTAGAACAAGAGGGTGAAAAACTTTTAGAAAATGCTTACAAAATTTATAACAACTATCACAAAGAGGAAAAAACAGCATGAATGTAGGTATATTTTGTGGAACTGCTGGCGGAACATCTATGAAGATTGCAAACTCTCTAGCGAAATCTTTTGGAGTTAATCAAGACGATGTTATCAACATGGAGGATGACTTTGATGATATAGAGCAATTACTAGAGTATAATGTGCTATTTCTAGGAAGCTCAACTTGGGGACAGGGAGATGTTCATCACTCTTGGGTGGATGTACTTTTAGATATTGAATCAGAAAATATAGATTTTAGTGGAAAAATAGTTGCTTTTTATGGTGCTGGCGATAGCGTAAAACATAAAGAGCACTTTTGTAGTGCACTAGGTAAATTATATGATGTTTTTGTAGGTGCTGGAGCAATTCCTGTTGGAATGATACCAAAGGATAATTATAATTACCAATTCTCTTTAGCACAAAAGGGTGAAATGTTCTGTGGTTTAGGGATTGATGAGCATAATGAAGCAGAGAAAACTAATCAAAGAATAGAAGAATGGATTAAGCTCTTAAAAAATGAGATAAAGGAGGGATAATGTCTTCAAAAAAAACACTAAAAGAGTTTTATAAACTTAGAGATACAGAGGATTATTTTGAATTTTTTGGAATCGAGTATGATCGGCATCTTGTTAGCGTAAAAAGGTTTCATATACTAAAAAGCTATGGAGATTTGATTAAAAGTGGTATGAAAAATTTAAAAGGACAAGAAGATAGGTTGCTTGATTTTTTAAAATTTTCACTAATAAAAGTTTATGGAGAGTTCAAAAATGGCTACTCTCCTAGCGCAGCCGATGTTTGGCATATGTTTTCAAATGGAAAATTAAAAGGCTGTATGGGTTGTACTTCAGCAAGAGGTGGTAGTTGTGCTTGTTGATCCAAATACTAAATTATATGATTCAATTACTGCTAGTAGATCTAAAAAAGATGAAGATGAGCCTAAGTTTTGTATGAATCAAAAAGTTGAACTACTTAAAGATATTGTAAATGATGGAACTTATCCACACTCTAAAATAGGTCAAATCATGATGAAAAAAGGCTCAGTAGGATACATAAAAGATATGGGTGATTTTTTACAAGTTATTCGTGTTTATGAAGTTCATTTTTTGGGACAAAATACTGAGGTAGAGGTTATTGGATGCAGAGAACATGAGCTAAAAGCACTGGAAAAAAAAGACAAAGCAGAAGCCCAAGAGAGTGAACTTTTTACTAAAATTATTCAACAAAGGAGAAAAAATGGCAAAAGTAATTTTCATGCATTTTGATGAAAAAACAGATGGCATATATGATGCTAAAATAGGAGAACCCCTAGTTAGGGTTGCAAAGGAAAAAAATATCCCGTTAAATACTTCAAAAGAGAACAATTATAAAAATTGTCTTATTAGTGTTGAGCATATAGCTGATGAAGAACCAACTAGCTATATGGAGGATGAGGAGCTAGATTTACTAGTAGAGCTTGGAGCTATAAGTAAAGAAGATGCTATAATGTGTCAACAATACACTATTAGTCCAAAAGTAAGGATTGCACCTATGATGCTAATCAAGGGTGATGTACTTATAAAACCATATAAAATAAAGGAATAAAATGACAACAAGAGTAGAAATTGTAAATGATTTTTTGGCTATTAATGTTAAAGTAGGGAGTACAATTCAACAGATAGTTGAAGCTAGTGGTAGTGCTTTGCCATTTGGTTGTAGAGATGGTGAGTGTGGTACTTGCATAGTTGAAGTTGTTCAAGGCATGGAGTTTTTATCTGAAAAGACAGATAAAGAGATAAAGGTTTTAAAAGAGAGTTGTGCAGGGCTTTGCACAACCAATACACGCTTATCTTGCCAAATGAAAATTGCAAAACCCAATGGTGTCGTAAGACTGAAGTATTGATTGTCTATATTATACCCGAACTTATAAAGTTTGGGTATATACCCCTCCTAAACCAAACTAATACATAGTACGATGAATTTACAATTTAAACAAAAACAATCACTTCAACTATCTTTGAAACTTTGGCTACCAATACTTCAATCACCTCTTGAAGACTTGGAACGAATTTTTAAAGATAAATCTTATGAAAATCCCTTTTTAGAGTATAAATCAAAACAAGAGAGATCTTATACTCCATCATATAATAGTTATGAGGGAAAACAAAATAAACAAAGCTTTATTGAAAATATTAAAATAAATAAAGAATCTCTATATGAAGTAATATCAAATCAACTTGGAGCACCTCTATTTCCAACACCAAAATCTCAAAACATTGCTCATGAGATACTTCTACATATAAATGATGAGGGCTATTTTGAAGGAGACATAACAAAAATAGCTATTAAGTATAATACAACAGATGAATTTGTAGAAAATGTTAGAAAAAGGTTTGCTCATCTTGATCCTTGTGGAATTGGTGCAATTGATTTAAAAGAATCATTTTTATTTCAACTCTCAAACTTGGAATTGGAAGAGGATTTATATCTGTTTGTACAAAAACTAATTTTAAATATAAAAAATATGGACAAATTTCATAAACACCATCTATTTAAAGATGGAAAAAAAGTTATAAAAAAATTCAACTCACCTCCAGCGATAGAGTATCTAGATGATTCTCAAACAATAATTCCAGACTTTTTTGTAGAAGTTGATGATGATATAAAAATAATAGTTAATGATAGTTACTATCCTGATATTACTGTGTCAAACCCTTTTAGAAGTAAAAATACAGAGTTAAAAGATAAGATAAAAGAGGCTAGGGATTTAGTAAATTTATTGGAATTAAGAAAATCTACACTATATAAGCTCATTTTGGTAATTGTTCAAAAGCAAACTCAATTTTTTATAGGAAGTGATTTAAACCCTCTAACTATGGCTCAAGTAGCTGATGAATTGGGATTTGATGAATCAACAATAAGTAGGGCTGTTTCAAATAAATATATAAAATGTAGAAGAGGTATCTTCTCACTAAAATCATTTTTTACAAATGAAGTTTCAAAAGGAGTATCTTCAAAAAAAATAAAAAACTTTATTAAAAAAGCCATCTCAAACGAATCAAAAAAGACTCCACTTACTGATCAAAATTTAGTCGATTTAATATTGCAAAGATATGATGTAAAAGTTGTCAGAAGAACTATAACAAAATATAGAAAACTACTTGATATACCCTCTTCAAAGGTTAGAAAAAAGATTTACAAATTAGAATTGTAATGATTTTGTCACCAAATTACTATATAGTTACACCATGGGAACATATAGATCTATATTTGTATCTGATCTGCATCTTGGTACAAAATTTTCAAAAACTAAGGCCTTTTTAAATTTTTTAAAACACAATGAGTCAAAATCTCTATATCTTGTTGGAGACATTATAGACGGCTGGGCATTAAAGAGAAAAATTCGATGGACTCAATCTCACTCCGATGTTATTCAAAAGCTTCTTAGGAGAGCTAGAAAAGGCACTGACATTTACTACATTACAGGCAATCACGATGAATTTCTTCGCTCTTTTTTACCTCTTGTTTTGGGTGATAGAATCTTTATAAAAAATGATGCATCATACAAGGGATTAAATGGTAAAAATTACCACATAACCCACGGTGATTTTTTTGATGCAATCACTATGACAAAAAAATGGCTTGCAATTTTAGGAGATTATGGATACGATCTACTTTTACATCTAAACTCCCCTATAAGAAAAGTTAGAAGGTTGTTTGGGATTAAAAAGGAGTGGTCACTCTCAAAATATGTAAAAGACAATGTTAAAAGCTCAGTTAGTTTTATAACAGATTTTGAAACTATTTTAGCTAACTATGCAAAACAGAAAAAATTTGATGGTGTAATTTGTGGACATATACACAAAGCTGAGATAAAGAGAATTGATGGGGTTGATTATATGAATTGTGGTGATTGGGTTGAGAGCTGTACGGCTCTGGTTGAAACACATAAGGGAGAGTGGAAAATCATAGAGTGGACTTTAGATGAAGATTAGTTTGGCATTGAGCGGGGGTGCAGCAAGAGGGGCTTTTCATTTAGGCGTTATTGAAGCGTTAGTTGAAAATGGCTTTGAGATAGGTGTTATAAGCGGAAGTAGCATTGGAGCGATAGTTGGCGTTAGTTATGCAAGTGGTGTATCTCCAAAAGAGCAACTTGAGATATTTTGTTCGAGTGAGCTAAAAAAGGTTATAAAATTCAACTACTTAAGACGCTCTTTGTTAAAAATAGATATAAAAAACCAATTTGTTGAGAAAATAATACCTATAAAAAATATTGAAGATACAAAAATAAAGGTCTATGTAACAACTATAGATTTGATAAGTGGAAAAGTTATAAGATTTGAAAAGGGAGATGCTAAAACTCTATGTATGGCTTCAAGTGCATTAATTCCTCTTTTTAAGCCTATTAGTTATGAAAATTGGCAATTAGCTGATGGAGGAATTATGGATAATCTTCCAACAAAACCGCTTAAGGAGCATAATCTACCCATAATTGGAGTAGATTTGCATCCAAAAGAAATAGGCTTTAAAAACTCTTTTAGTGGTCTTATAGCTAGAACTTTGTATCTCTCTTGGAGAGCAAATACAATAAATCACATAAATGACTGCAACATCTATATAACAAACGATAAGCTAACAAAATATGGACTTTTCAAAACAACTCATCTTAGAGATCTGTATGAGCTAGGACTACAAAGTGCAAAAAAAATCACCCCAAAGGATCTAAATGTCACAAAAAGTATATGTACTTGATACAAACATAATCTTAAATAGTCTAAGCAATATCTTTAGACTTAGCGAAAATGGTGAAAATATCATTGTCATTCCTGAGACCGTTTTGATTGAGCTTGAAGATAAGAAAAAAGAGTTAGGTGAGATTGGTTATCAAGCAAGAGAGTTTGCAAGACTCTTAGCTAGAGCAAAAGTAAAAGAATCATCTCACAAAGATGGATTTAAAGTGGCAAAACTTTTTATAGAAACTCTTCAAATTCATATAATTTCCATAGATAGTTATAAATGTGAAATAGACCAAATCCACATAAGCGAAAGTAACGACAAACGCATCATCGAAGTTGCTCAAGTTGCTCAAAAGTACTACAAAGGATTAAAAACCTCTTTCATCTCTTTAGATGTTTATGCTAGAACTTTTGCTCTTTTAAAAAATGTGGCTACTGAAACTCTAAGAGACGATAAAGAGGAGGTTCCTGAGTTTGGAGCTATAAAAACTATAGAGTTAGAAGATGGCTTAAGCATAAAAGACTTAAAAAATGAAGATATAGAAAAGATCGATAAAGAGCATAAGGAGGGTGATTTTTCATATAAATTTGTAGAAAAAAGTGGTAATTTAGGCTATGGAATAATACAAAATAAAAAGATTGAACTTTTAAGAGAGACTGAATTTAAAGGGATAAAAATAAAACCTGTAAATATAGAGCAAAAACTTTATATGAAAGCGATGTTAGCTGATTGTTATGACATAGTGTTAGTAGATGCAAAAGCAGGAAGCGGGAAGACCCTTTTGGCATTTGTTTGTGCTATGAGATTGATTGAGAAAAAGAGTTATGACAAAATCATATATGTAAGAAACTCTATAGAGAGCTTAGATAAAGGTGCAGATGTTGGCTACCTAGCAGGAAATGATGAAAAATTTAGAGTTTATAACATGGCACTAAATGACACCCTAGAACACATTGCAAAAAAGATGCTCAAAAAGAGTGAAAGTAGTGAAAATTTAAATGCAGTTGAAAACAAAATTTTAGAGCTTATTGCAAAATACCGCATAGAAAAACTTTGGCCAGGCGAAGCAAGAGGAAGAACTCTAAGTAATGCCATAGTAATCCTTGATGAGTGGCAAAACAGCTCTTCTAAAACAACACAACTAATCCTCTCAAGACTTGATAACAGCTGCAAAGCCATAGTCATAGGTTCAAACAGACAGATAGATAACTTTTATCTCAATAAATTTAACAACGGACTAACCGCTCTTTTAAAAGAGACAAAAAAAGAACATGATGATTTAAGCCTGTTTGCAATAGAGCTAAAAAAAGCTGTTAGAGGAAAGTATGCAGAGTTTGCAGAGAGGATTTTTGAGTAATATGTGCTATAATTTAATAGCCTATACAAAAGGAAAACAAATTTATGCTCGAAAAAAAAGATAAAGTTTTCATAGACTTTTTAGAAAAATGGATCAAGGTTTCGGTAAAAATTCTCGCTACTTTGATGGTTTTTGTTATTTTATGGGGTGTAGGAGATGTTGTATTTGTACTCTATGAGAGACTTACAGCTGAGCCATTTATGCTTTTAGAGATAACTGACATACTAGCAACATTTGCCTCTTTTTTAGCAGTTTTGATTGCAATAGAAATTTTTCATAATATTGTTTTATACTTAAAAGATGAAAATTTTCCCGTAAAACTTGTTCTAGCAACAGCACTAATGGCTGTAGCTAGAAAAGTTATAATATTTGATTACAAAAATATGGATGTATCTTATGTCTATGCCACTGGAGTTGTTATCCTGGCACTTGGACTAGTTTATTATTTGCTAAATAGATGTGAAAAACATAAAGGATAAACTCTAAACTTCTAAGAAAATATAATCTTAAAACTTTGGTATAACTATTTTTAATATACCGTCTTTATATGAACTTTTTAGTTTGCTAGTATCTGCATCCTCAGGTAGAGTTAAAGTTCTTGAAAAGGAGCCAGAAAAAATCTCTTTATAAATGTACTCTTCACCCTTTTTGCTCTTATCTTTTTTGGTTTTTGCCTCAATTTTTAACTCTCTACCCTTTGTATCTATCTTTATGCTACTAGCATCACTCCCTGGAATATTAAGGCTAAGTTCATACCTGTTTCCCATATCCTTTAAGTTTAAGGCAGGAGAAACACTTAGATCATTAAAAAAATTTTCGAATCCAGGCATAGTTGCAAAATTAGAACTCATCGAGTTAAACAGCTTATCCATCTCCTTTTGCATTTTTATCATATCTTCAAAAGGATTTGAACCACCAAATCTATCAAAGCTCTTCATAATGTTTGTAGGCTGCTGAGTAGATTTCAAAGCTATCTCGTTTTTAGAGCTATTTAACTGAGATATATAATAGAGTTGCAAAGCCACTATCAACACCAGCAAACCAATAATAATAAACAAAATACTCTTATATGTTTTCACAGTATCTCTCCTGAAAAAAGGAGCCAAAAAGCTCCTTTTAATTTATACTAATAACTTTAGCCTTTCTTGATTCCTCTTTTTCAAGCTCTATATAGAGTCTACCATCTTCAAATTTAGCTTTTATACTGTCTTTGTTTATACCCTCAGGCAGAACAAAGACTCTTGAAATTTTTCCAAATTGGCTAGTTAGAAGATAGTAATCCTCCTCCTTAACCTCTTTTTTCATGTGTCTAACTGCGCTTACTTGGAGGTATTTATCTTCTACTTTTAGCTCGATGTCTTCTTTTTTTACCCCCGGTAAATCAACCTCTATGCGATATACATCTGAATTTTTCTTACCAAAGTTTGCAAAAGGAAGGTGGCTTACCACATTTGTAAAAACCTCTTTTGTTTTACTTAGAGCATCCTCTATTTTTGAGCCTATTTCATTTGTGCTTTTTACAATATCCATCATAGACCTCCTTGTAATTCTTACTTAATTTCAACCTTTTTTGGCTGATCTTTTATGACTTGATGCTTTGGTATAACTACCTCTAAAACACCATTTTCAAAATTTGCTTCGATTTTATCTAAATCAACATTTTTTGGAAGAGTAAAACTTCTTATAAACTTACCAAACCTGCTTTCAATTTTATAGTAAGACTCCTCCTTCATCTCTTCTTTAACCTTTCTCTCTCCGCTTATAGTTAAAACATTGTCCTTTACATCTATAGAGATATCCTCTTTTTTAATTCCAGGCAGATCAATCTCTACATAGTAAGCATCTTTATCCTCTCTTGAATTAACAGCTGGAACAAAAGATGAAATGCCCGCTTCTAAGTTTTGTCCCTCTAGTTCATTCATTATTGAGTTCATATATTCAAAGCCTTTTCTCAGCTCTCTTAACTCTCTCATTGGTTCAAATCTTGTTAGTAACATAATAAACTCCTTTTTTGTAAAGTATATTTAGTCTTTATGACTAAACTTTATGGAATTTTACTACATGTAGTAGTTGATTTATGCTACTTAGGTTGCATTACTCTAAAAATTTGAGTTTTTTTGTAAGTTTTTGAATATCTTTTATGATGATTTGTTTTCGTTTGAGATCTACTGTACCTTCATCTTTTAGCTCATTTAAGTGTCTATCTACAACATGTCTTACTGTGCCTATTAGGTTTGCGATTTCAGTTCTTGAGAGATTATGAAGGAGGGATTTTACTCCATTTGGAGCCAAATTTTTCAAAAGAAGTTTTATAAGCCTCTCATGTGTGCTATACAAGGAGAGATCAGTTGCCAACTCCTCTACATGTCTCATCTGTTTTGCTAAGTATGGAAAGAAGATTTTATTAAAAGCTGGGTTTGAGCCTATCCACTCTCTTACCTTTTGGATTGGGATCTTAAGGGCATCTCCATCTTCTAAGATTTCACTAATTACTTCGTGAGGCTTGCCATCTAGGAGGGTGATTGTGTCGTACATATCTCCCATGGTTAGTATAAATATGGTCTGCTCTTTTGCATTATCAAGGTTTATTTGATAAATTTTTACCTTTCCACTTAGTAGTATGTAGAAGTTTTTTGTAGCATCTTCACTATTGAAAACATACTCACCTTTTTTGAAGTGGATTAGCTTTGCATGTTTGTTGATTTCATCTTTTAGGGTATCGCTTAGTCCACTAAAAATCTCTATATCATACCTTTTCATGCAAATCCTTAATCTTAATTATGATAAAATTCTATCTAAATTTTACTGCTAGGAAATTGAAAGATGGAAAGAAAGCACATATATAACCCAAATTCAGATGAAAACCTAAACGACAGAAGAGTCTTTGGTGGAAATCCTCATGGGATTTTAAACTTCACAAAAGCCAAATACACTTGGGCACTAAATCTTTGGGATATGATGGAGGCAAACACTTGGTTTCCAAAAGAGGTAGATACTACAAAAGATGTAATTGACTACAATAAAAATCTAACAGATGCAGAAAAGAGAATGTACGATTTGGTATGGTCTCAACTAATCAGTATGGATAGTTTTCAAACAAACAACTTAGCAGACAACATAAATCCCTACATAACAGCACCAGAGATTAATGCTTGTTTAGTTAGGCAAGCTTATGAAGAGGCAAATCACTCAAAGAGTTATGCAGTTATGGTTGAAGCGATTTGCGATAATACTGATCTAATTTATGAGATGGAAAAACACGATGAAGTTCTAAGAAGAAAGAATGACTACATCTCAAGTGTCTATGAAGAATTAGCAGGTGATGTTACAGATGAAAAGCTACTTTTAGCTATGTTTGCTAACCAGATTTTAGAAGGAATCTACTTCTATAGCGGATTTACTGCTATATATGCACTAGCAAGAGCAGGTAGAATGCTAGGAAGTGCACAGATGATAAGGTTTATACAAAGAGATGAGATTACTCATCTACTTCTTTTTCAAAATATGATTAACTCAGTCAGAAAAGAAAGACCTGATCTTTTTACCGAGGAGCTAAAAGCAAAAGTATTTGATATGTTTAAAAAGGCTGGAAAACTCGAGATTGAGTGGGGGCAGTATATAACTCAAAATCAAATTATGGGCTTTACTGATGACATTATAGAGGAGTATATACACTACCTTATAGATGAGAGATTGAGTGCGGTTGGTTATGAGAAGATGTACAATGCATCTCACCCTATAAAGTGGGTTGATGATTTTTCAAAGTTCAATGAGCAAAAAACAAACTTTTTTGAAGGCAATGTAACCAACTACTCAAAAGGTAGCCTCTCATTTGATGATTTCTAAACTAGTAACACTGCAATTTGATTATGAAAATAGGCCTCTTAAAGAGAATTTAAAGAGGCTTACTACACTCATAGAAAGCTCACCAAAAAACTCCATTGTACTAGCTCCTGAGCTTTGTTTGAGTGGTTATAAGTATGATAGTTTAGAAAAAAGTGCAGAGTTTTCAAAAATAGCCACTGATGAGCTTAAAAAACTATCATTTGAGAAGATTATTGGCTTGACTCTCATAGAAAAAGAGGGTAATAATTTTTACAATAACTTCACTCTTTTAAATCAAGGTAAAATCATACACAAAAGAGCAAAAGTAAAACTATTTCCTCTAGGAGATGAGCCAAAATATTTCACAAAAGGGTCTGAAGATGAGATTGGGGTATTTGAAATAGGTGGCATAAAAATTGCTTCTCTTATCTGTTTTGAGCTAAGATTTACTGAGCTTTGGGAAAAAACCAAAGGTGCTGATGTTATCTTGGTGCCATCTTTTTGGGGTAAGCCTAGAAAAAAGCATTTAGAGATTCTCACTAAAGCCTTAGCAGTGGCAAATCAGTGCTTTGTAATCTGCTCTAACAGTAGCGATGAGAGCATGGCAAAAAGTAGCTCAATTATCTCCCCGTTTGGAGAGGCTAAAATGGATGATGAGAACTCAATAATAGTTCAAGAGTTCGATAAAAATGAGATAAGAAAATTAAGAAAATATATAAACATAGGATTAAGATGATAGATTTTGGTAACCAACTAAAACTTAAAAAGATGGCTAATGAGATAAAAGATAGAATAGACTTAGATGATGAAATCTACAAAGCCATAGCTTCAACAGATAGAGAGCTATTTGTTCCTAGAGGATTTTCTATGCAGGCTTATAAGCTAGATGCCCTTCCAATGGCAGCAGACCAATGGAT
>Ga0256840_1001338_pt1 | contig 23458 bp, 19 predicted proteins | sample 355202metaG_FD_185969 | JGI IMG/M metagenome (GOLD analysis project Ga0256840, IMG submission 185969) | Hydrothermal vent microbial communities from Mid Atlantic Ridge, Atlantic Ocean - 355-202 | ecosystem: Environmental > Aquatic > Marine > Hydrothermal vents | place: Atlantic Ocean: Mid...
ATTAGTTTTTGCATTACTGTGGTATTTTTGGCACATATTGTTCACCCTGTTAGTTGATTGAATTTTATCTAACAAGGCGAGTTTTTAAAAGCCTGCCACACTTATTGTTCCGCTACGCTCCACAATGAGTGTGGCAATTATTTAACAATAACGTTGTGAAACTATACAGGTAAGTATTAATTTTGCTGTAATGATGTAGTCTTTTTCTCATGCTAGTCCTTTTGATACTCTTCATCGACTAAAGTTGATGCCCTAAAGAGTGGGTGGCTGGGTTAAGGTCGATGCCCCAGTGTAACTTTTGGGGATTGGACTTCAGTCCAATGATTTTGCTGTGTATATTTTTTAAGTTAATCCTATCTTTCATTGAGCATCATTTTTTTGATATTCTTCATCGACTAAAGTCGATGCCCCAAATTAAGGGTTGGGTTAAAGTCGATGCCCCAGTGTAGCAGCGGTTTTTTTGTGCATAAAAAAACCGGTAACTGGTACCGGTTTTTTTAAACTTACTTTTTAACTAAAGCATTAAGCTCTGCGACGGAATGCGAAGAATCCGATTAGACCAAAACCTAAAGTTAGTACTAAGTAACCCATCATGCTTAATGCAGGAACATTAACCGCGCGGATTACGAAGTTTAATGGGTAAGAGACTATTACAGTACCTGTACCATCAGTGTATTCACAATCTAATGAACCAGCGGTTGCTGAACCGTCACCTGGATCCGTAAATGTTACCACTACTGGCAATGAGCCACCTGCAGGAACTGTTGCAGGGAAAGCACCTGGTGATGTGATTGCAAATCCAACACCTGGAGTGACTGTACAGATAAGGTCGGTAATATCAACACCTTGTCCACCTACTTCTGAGAAAGTTACGCTAGTTGTTCCAGAACCACTTGGTGGAACGACTACTGTTAGGCCTGTGCCATTAACAGGGTTTTGATCTCCTGTTGCAGCGGCTGCCAGTACTTCACAAGTCATTGGGTAGGTTACTGGTGATGTATTGCTTCCATTGTGCGTACAAGTTAAATCTTGTGCGTATGCCGCAGGTGCTGCTGTTGCATCACAAGCAATATCAACTGTTGCAGCTGCTGCGCCTTGTAGCACACTAAATGCACCATTAGTTACGATAAAAGGAGGAGGAGCCGTACATGTACCTGTTAGAGTCGTCGTTGCATCACCTGCATCATTATTAATATCAATTGAAGCTGTTGGGTTAGTACCGCCTTGTAAGACTGAACCCATTGGAATAGCCGTGCCACCAGCAGGTGTAGAGCCATACACTGGAGAAATCGCTGCAATATCACACGTTAAAGGATAGTTTACAGGACTTGCTTCTGTTGTGCCATCACCATTATGCGTACAATCAAGTGAAGCATTTAAAGTCGCAACAGTTGCCACTGTCGCATCACAATCCACTGTCATGGTTTGATTAGCACCTTGTGCCACATTAAGAGCAGTAGCTGATGTAATGCTGAAACTTGCAGCATCTACACCACTTAGTGCGCATGTGCCTGTTAGGTTAGGTGCGCCAGCAGGACCTGCATTAGTTATAATCACATCAGATGTTGGGTTAGTACCGATAGAGCCGTTTAAGGCAATAGTTGAACCACCAACAGGAGCTGATGAATAGTCAGGTTGAGGGCCTGCTACAACCGTGACTAAGCCATTTACGGTGCCAGCAGGAGGAACAGGATTGCCGCCATTATCACCGTAAGCTTCTGCTTGGACGGTAATAATAGTTGTAGCTCCAGGTGTTGCTCCTGCATTAATGGTAAATTGAACATTTGCCAAAAGCCCATCTTGAATTTCTAATAAAGTAGCGCTTGGATTTGCAAGAACAGAGATTTTTGTTCCATCATCACTACAGTTTAATGCTGAATTTTCACCACCAGCAGCAGGTAAACTGGCACTACAACCAATATTAGCAACCGATAAAACAGCAGGGTCATAGGCAAATTCAACGGTGTATGCGACAACACCAGCTCCTGTACCTAACCAATTGATGGGAACGGTAACAGTTGAACCTGGCGTGCCTGATTGTGTGGTATCAACTACATGCCCTGGCTGAGCCATGGCAACACTTGTCAATAAAAGTGTTAGTAGTGACAGTATACATTTTATATTTTTCATTTAATTTTTACTCCAAATTTTTATTAATTATTTATTTTAATGATTTATTGAACGTTGGACGTTTATCAACATCAAAGTCTGTAACTACTTCTGTTTCAACTTCTTTGCCTTGAGCAGTTCCCATTTTAACATTAACAATTTTAGCTCCTTCAAATATTTTTTTATTTAATTTAAAGCTACCTAAATTACCAGACTCTAAAGAAGAGTTGTTATCACTATAAATTAGCACTCTAAGATTTCCATTTTTTTGAATGGCACAACTTCCTGTGTGGGTTTTTGGTAAACCCGCAGCACATGAGCTTAGAGAACTTTTATTAAATGCACCTTTAGTTTCAATATCAAACTGCATGGCAGTAACATTTGATTCATTTAAGAAATCAACAACATAAGTTCCATTTGTTTCTGTTAATAAAAGTGTTGATGCATTGCTTTTAGCATTGCTGTTAAATCCTGCTAAAAGCAGTGTAAAGCATATGGTTTTAATTAAATTTTTCATTTTATTTCCTCTTATTTGTTTTATTGATTAATTGCCTAAAATTATATTTTTAACACAAATCAAATCAAATACATCTACTTTAGCAGCGGTTCCAGACTCATTGCAGTCAGGTGTGCCAGAAGCAAATGAATTGCCTAATACTTCATTTTTTATTCCAATCAAATCAAATACATCAACCACTGAATTTCCTGTGGCATCTCCTGGAACAAGACGTCCAACAGAAGTCGTTCTACGAGATTCATAAGCATCAAATATCATGCCTGCTGTTCCGCCTAATATGCCTGCTTGAATTGTGTCTGCAGTGGCTGCTGATGTGGTTGAAGCATCGGCTGCGGCTGTTATTGCATCGGTATCAACCCATACATCAATAGCTCCGCCATTATTTGCCCACTTAACTTCAACTGAATGCCAATTTGTGCCACCAACTGCAACTACTGCAGGAGCTCCACCACCGTTTGGTGTTACTGTGACGTTACCACCAGCATACGATACGGTGTAAATTGCCGTTGTTGCCAAATCATCAGAATAGGTGGTGAATATATCGCCTGTTGCAGCGCCTGGTAAAAAGTAAAAACGTGCAATCATGCTTGCTTCGCCAGCAGGACCACTTGTTGCTCCACCAACACCGTTGTTTTTAACGGCAGGAGAAGCACCGTCTGTCTTCATGGAGCATAAACCTTGGTAGCGTGCGAAATTTAATACACCCGCTTCAGCAGGACCACCTGCTAAAGAGGTACTGGTTGCATTGTCATCCCAGGCCCCTAAAGAACAGGCTTGTGTTGATGCGATTCCACCAACTAATAAACTGGCTGCAAGTGCCATTTTTGTTATTTTCTTCATTCTGAATTCCTCTTAATTAATCGTTATCGTTGTGAATGATAGGCGACTGCTGTTTAATTTACAAGAAAATTACTGGAAAATTCTAATTTTTTCAATCAGTTAGCTATCATTCTTTAGTTTTTACCTGAATTTTGCGTTTATTTGTGAAGTGGTTCTCATTTACGATGCCTCATTCACTTTTAATTCAGGAATACTTATCAATACGTTTTTTTTATAATTAAAGGTCATTTATTTTGTAATTTTTTTTGAGTGGGATAATTTTGGGTTTCTTTGGATTGTTGGCTTTAGCCGACGCTTTTTTGGCTTTTTTTTGGTTGAGTAGGATGAATCCTACTTACCAGTTGGGTTTAGCTGACGCTTAAATCCCGCTTACTAGTTAATTTTTTCCCATGCTTTTGCTATGCGTATTTCTGACACTTTTTGTTTTGTTCCTAAGTTTTGGGCAAATAAGGATATTCGGTATTCTTCCAGTAACACGTGAAATTGTTGTAATTCTTTGCTGTAAATTTCTGCTTGTTCACAGGCTTGATAAAAAGGCAGGCTCACTTTTTGTAGTAACTTTAGTTTTTCGGCTTCTTTTGTTGGGTTCTGTATTGCCGCATCAAGGCGAGTCTCCAAACCTTTGATAAATCGTGGGTAGTGCTTTATTTGTTCGATTTCTACCTCGTATAAGAAGTCCGCATAAATTAAATAATCCAATTGGTGTTGCATGTCATCGTAGGTTTCATTTGTTAACTTGTCCGCTTTGTCTTCGATTTCTTGCCACACGACGTACCAGTTTTCGATGATGGGATTAATCGCTTTACACATTTCGTTGGATTTGGCTAACCACGTTTTATCGAGGATTGAACACAATTTGTCAAAGGATTTTAATGTCATTATTGGTGCGTTTTGTTCGACAATGTCTTGTAAAACGGCATCAATGATGTGTTCAACCAACGAATGTTCTGTTTCCAACTGGCTCCATGCGAATTGCGATTGGATGCTGGTTTTGAGGTTTTTTTGTAAATAACGGTATTTGGCAGGGATTTTTAATTTCACCAACGTTTTTAATCCTTGCAAATGCCGTGCTTGTGCCTGTTGTTTGGTTTCAAATAGTCGCAAACCCACACTGTCCTTTTGTTGGATAATTGCGGGATAGGCAATCAAACCATTGTCCAACTTAATTTCGGCTTGAATGGTCTTAAAGACCCAATCTTTGGCGTTGTTAACTTGATGGGTTTGGGATGCGGTTTGCTGAAAAGATTTATTGGCTCGTTTACTGAATTGTTTTTGTAAGGCGTTAAATTCGCGTGAAATTTCACGAACGTTATTGTCTTGAGCAACGACTTTAAAAATAAATTTTAAATGCGTTGGCAATTCTTTGGCTTGCCACATTTCAACGGTGGTTTTTACCCCGCTCATGCGTGCGACTTCGGTAATAATTTGCTTGAAGAAATCACCGTTTTTAACTGCAATTGAATCTGCAATTGCTTGTGCGTATTCACTGGCAGGAACTAAGTTGCGACGAATGGGTTTGGGCAATCCTCTTATCATTAATTCCAATTTTTCTTTAATTAAACCTGGCACTAACCATTGAAAATCATCATCTGTAAACGAATTGAGCCACTGTAAGGGAATCGTGACAGTGATGCCATCGTTCTGTTCTCCAGGGGCAAAATTGTAGTTTAAGTTCAGTTTCAATCCCCTTATAGCCAATTTCTTGGGGAACAGTTCTGCCTGTGGCTTAGAACTACCCGATTTGGTTAATTGCTCATGGCTGAAAAACAAGCATTTATTATCTTGCTTGCGTAACCATTTAGCCAATAATTTTTCGCTATAAATGTGGTCAGGGATAATACTGGCATAAAGCTCTGCCAAACGCCACGGCTCCAGCAATATATCTTGTTTGCGTTGGCGGTCTTCTTGGGCTTGAATTTCGGCAATTAGCCGTTGATTGTGTGAATAAAACGGCAATCTTGTGCGTAATTGTTGCTGCACCAGTCCATCTTCAATAAATAACTTGTGCGAAGTCTCAACATCGGTTGGGCCATAATGGAAAGCCCTTTTCATGACTATAGGCAAGCCAAATAAAGTGAGTCGTTGATAACCCATGACCGAACCTTGCTTCTTTGACCAGTAAGGATCAAAAGAGCTGGTTTTTATCACGTGCTTGCCAATATCTTCAATCCATTCTTGTTCTATTTTTGCCACCGTTCTGGCATAAACTTTGGTGGTTTGCACGATACTTGCTGCGACTATCCACGTGTGTTTTTGGTTGAATTGTGCCGAACCAGGGAAAATAAAAAAGTTGCGGTTTCTAGCACCAGCATAGCCGCCTGTATCACCGCTTTCTTTTTTATAGCCGATATGCGAAATAAAGCCCGATAAAATCGCCTGATGTATGGCAACATAATCGGCTGGTTTGGTATTTAATTTAATTTTTTGTTCACGCAGTTTATTTTTTAATTGCCCATAAATATCACGCCATTCAAAATAACGGCGATAAGAAATAAAATTTTGCCGACACCATTTTCTAAATTGTGAATTGTTTTTTGCCTTTTTTTGTTTGTTTATATCATTCCACAAATTGATGAAAGCCAAAAAATCAGAACGATTATCTTGGTATCTTTTGTGAGCAGCATCGGCAGCACCTGCATGTTCTAATGGTCGCTCGCGCACATCTTGAATGGTCAAAGCCGCAACAATAATCAAACATTCAGACACACAGCCCAAATATTCTGCCTTTATCAATATTTGCCCAAGCTGCACATCAATCGGCAGCTGATACAATTTTCGTCCAGAAATAGTGAGCTTTCTCTGTTTATCAATGGCATGAAGTTCGGTTAATAATTGGTAACCATCGGCAATCATCGAAGCATTGGGCGAATCAACAAAAGGAAATTCATCAATACTGCCAAAACCCAAAGCCGATGCCCGCAATATGACCGACGCCAATGAAGTGCGTAAGATTTCAGGGTCGGTGTGTTCATCTCTTTGGTTAAAATCATCCTCTGCATACAAACGATAACAAACACCATCAGCAATTCGCCCACAACGACCTTTGCGTTGATTAGCGGCCGCTTGCGAAATGGATTCAACCAACAAACCTTGTATTTTAGAACGAGGCGAATAACGGCTGACCCGAGCCACACCCGAATCAATCACATAATGAATCCGTGGAACCGTGAGCGAGGTTTCAGCCACATTGGTGGTTAAAATAATGCGCCTAAGTGAACTTGGATGAAACACCCGCATTTGTTGGGCGGCAGTTAATCGTGCATAAAGCGGTAAAATTTCTGTTGAACGGATATGTTTTCGGGTTAAATAATCTTGGGCTTCTAAAATTTCTTTTTCACCCGATAAAAAAACCAAAATATCGCCTTCGTGGCTATTGGCATAGATTTCTGTTACTGCCGAATAAATACCCAAATTCAAATCATCATTGTCTTCATCCAGTGGTCGGTATTCCACTTCAACGGGATAACTGCGTCCTTCGACATTGATAATCGGCGCCTCATCAAAATGCTGTGAAAATTTAGCCGTATCAATCGTGGCCGAGGTGATGATGACTTTTAAATCCTTACGCCGTTTGCATAGTTGTTTCAGATAACCCAATAAAAAATCAATATTCAAACTGCGTTCATGGGCTTCATCAATGATAATGCAATCGTAATTATTGAGGAATTTATCGTTTTGCGTTTCCGCCAACAAAATACCATCGGTCATAAACTTAATCCAACCATCGGCTGAATATTTGTCATCAAACCTAACCTGATAACCCACATGTTGCCCAAGCTCTGTTTGTAATTCTTCCGATACCCGCTCAGCCATCGACCGAGCGGCAATTCTGCGTGGTTGCGTACAAGCAATCAAACCTTTCTCACCCAATCCTGCCAACAGACACATTTTCGGCAACTGCGTGGTTTTGCCCGAACCTGTTTCACCAGCCACCACCACAATTTGGTTTTCTTTAATGGTTTTTACAATCTCATCCACCCGAGCTGAAACAGGCAAGCCCTCGGCTAATTTTACTGCAGGTTTGGTTTTTAGGCGATTGAGAAAATGGCGCGAAGCCGAATCTACCTTAGCCAAGGTTTTCTCCAATTTATCTGGGTATCTTTTTGCCAAGAACAACTGTTGCCGCAAACGAAAATAATCTTTGCGTAACACAGAATTTGGCAAATTTTTGAGTAGTTTTTCTAACATGGCGAGATTATAGTTGCAAATAGCTTAAAACAAAAGCCACATGAAATTATTAACTCTTCACGATAACATGTCAAAGCCACAATGAATGGTAACTACTACAAAACATGACTTTTGGGACTGTTATTAACTTTCAAAATAACTACAATCTGAGCTAATTTTATAATTACTGGAAAACCTTGTGAAGACATCCGCCGTTATTCTTGCTTTAAGTACTTTTGTTATTACCTCATGCTCCAAAGTAGACACTAAAAAAACCATGATTCAAACTGACCTCGCCAAAACCAACCCATTATTGATGCAATGGACTGGACCTTATGGAGGCACTCCTGCCTTTGATAAGATGAATATCGCGGATGTTGAGTCGGCTTTTGACTTTGCGATGAAGCAGAAACTGGCTGAAATTGATGCCATTGCCAACACTACCGAACCAGCTACTTTTGAAAACACTATTGTTGCTCTGGAAAAATCGGGTAAATTATTGGATCGTGGTTTTGTTTTTTATGGTTTATGGAGTGGCAGTTTGTCGTCGCCAGAATTTAGAAAAATTCAAGCCAAATTAACGCCTAAGTTTTCAGATATGTCTTCTAAAATTCAGCAAAACGAAAAATTATTTAAACGGATTAAAACGGTTTATGATAACAGCTTGAAAAAACCTTTAGAAGCAGACCAACAACGTGTCGTGCAATTGATTTATGAAGGGTTTGCCATGAATGGTGCGGACTTAAATAAAGCCGATAAACAAAAATACGCAGCAATTAATAAAGAACTATCGGGGCTGTATAATAAATTTGCCAATAACATCTTGCATGATGAAGAAAACTACGTCACTTTCTTCAATAAAAACCAACTCTCAGGACTGTCTGAATCTTATGTGAAATCAGCCGCGGCGGCAGCAGAATCTCGTGGCAAGCCTGGCATGTATGCCGTGGTTAATACGCGTTCTTCCATGGACCCATTTTTGACTTATTCTGATGAAAGAGAACTGCGAAAAAAAGTATGGGAAAACTATTATTCACGTGGCGATAATGGCGATGAATTTGATAACAATGCCAACATCACTAAAATTTTACAATTGCGCAAAGCCAAGGTTAACTTGCTTGGTTTTGATAACTACGCACAGTGGCGTTTACAAAATCGCATGGCAAAAAAGCCTGAAAATGCTTTGGGGCTACTCAAAGCCGTTTGGCCAGCTGCGATTGCTCGTGTTGATGAAGAAGTTGCCGATATGCAAGTCATTGCCAATAAAGACAATATTACCATCAAGCCATGGGATTACCGCTATTATGCCGAAAAAGTGCGTAAAGACAAATACGATTTAGACTCAAATGAAGTCAAACAATACTTAGAATTAGGCAACTTGACCCAAGCCTTGCATTATGTTGCAGGACGTTTGTTTAATTTTAAATTTACCCCACTTCCTAAAGGAGAGGTTAGCGTATATCATGCCGATGTCAAGGTCTGGAAAGTCACGGATAAAACCACCGATAAACTCATTGGCTTATGGTATCTTGATCCCTATGCACGCCAAGGCAAACGCTCGGGTGCTTGGGCAAACACTTTTCGTTCTTACACCACATTTGAAGGCGAAAAAACCGTATTAGCCACAAACAATGCCAACTACGTCAAACCAGCAGCTGGAGATAAAACCTTAATTTCATGGGATGATGCGGAAACATTTTTCCATGAATTTGGTCATGCTCTGCACTTTTTATCCGCAAATGTGCGATACCCAACTTTAAACAGTGGTGTGCGGGATTATACCGAGTTTCAATCGCAATTATTGGAGCGTTGGTTAGCGACCGACGACGTCATTAATCGCTTTCTTAAACATTACCAAACAGGAAAGTCCATTCCAAAAGAGTTGGTGGCAAAAATTAAAAAAGCCGCAACTTTTAATCAAGGTTTTACCACAACCGAATATTTAGCCTCAGCCTTAATGGATATGGAACTGCACTTAGCCGACCCAAGCAATCTTGATCCTGACAAGTTTGAACGTGAAACCTTAGCAAAATTACACATGCCAAAAGAATTGCCAATGCGGCACCGCACACCCCAATTTGGGCATGTTTTTTCTGGTGAAGGTTATGCCACTGCTTATTATGGTTATTTATGGGCAGATGTGCTCACTGCTGATGCAGCCGAAGCTTTTGCCGAAGCCCCTGGTGGATTTTATGACAAAGAATTGGCCGCTAAATTAGTCAAATACCTGTTTGCACCACGTAATTCAATTGACCCTGCCGAAGCTTTTCGATTATTTCGAGGACGCGATGCAAAAATTGATGCCTTGATGCGTGATAGGGGTTTTCCCGTACCCAAAGGCTAATTTCAATTTTTAAAATTTAGATTGTTTTTACGGTAAAGGCAATCTAATTTATTATCTTGTGCGTATTACAGATAACCCAAAACCCGATAGTGAAAACACGATTATAGCACAACCCCTTAGCACGCCTAGCAAACCAAGAAAATATCTGATCACCAATGAGGTGACGACGAATTTTATTGATTTGCTATACGTACCAATTGATTGCACTCTAATTCGCGTCTCATTATCGGGATTTGGGGATAATAAAATAATTGAGTGATTAAAGTGAAAATAAGAACCGCAATATTACTATTAATGTTAAGTTTCTGCGTTAGTGCCAAGCTAGAATCATTGATAAATTGGCAAGAATTTAACAAAGCCAGTTTTAATCAAGCTCGAACGGAAAATAAGTTTATTATTTTAGATTTGGTGGCTGTTTGGTGTCATTGGTGTCACGTGATGGAAAAATCCACCTACCAAGACGAAAAGGTTGTTACTCTTTTAAATAAACATTTTATTGCGACTAAAGCTGATCATGACTTGCGACCTGACTTGGCTGAACGTTACCGAGATTGGGGCTGGCCTGCCACCATTGTATTGACCTCTGATGGAACAGAAATTGTTAAACGAGCTGGTTTTATCAACCCACAAAACATGGTGCGTTTATTGCAGGCAATAATAGATGACCCTTCTCCCGAAACCACCACTTTGCAGTTACCAAAAGAGTTATCCAAAACGGCTTTAATCTCTGCAGACATTGTTAAACAATTAAAGAAATCGCATTTTGATACCTATGATAACGAATTAGGTGGACTGGATGTGGCAATGAAATTTATTGATTTGGACTCGGTTTTATGGGATTTGCATTTAGCCGAAACAGGCAATCAAAAGGCACAAAAACATGTTGTTAAGACCTTAGATGCCGCTCTTAACCTGATTGACCCAGCATTTGGTGGAGCGTACCAGTATTCCACCCATGGGGATTGGAGTCATCCGCATTACGAAAAAATTATGCACACCCAATACCGATATATGCGGGTTTATTCACAAGCTTGCAAAAAATTTAAAAAACAAAAGTACTGCAAGGCAGTGTCTAAAGTTGCTGACTATTTACTGGATTTTCTCTACGACAAAGACAAAGGTGTGTTTTATACATCACAAGATGCAGACTTAAAACAAGGCAGCAAAGCCCATGATTATTTTAAACTCAATCGCAAAGATCGTTTAGCTCTGGGTTTGCCCCGTATTGATAAACACAAATACGCTGCACACAATGGCTTGGCAATTGAGGGCATGGTCTTTGTATTCCAAGCAACAAATAAGAAAAAACATCTTATCGCTGCACAAAAAGCTGCCAATTGGATTGTCAAAAATCGTTCAATAAAGGGCGGAGGATTTAAACACGACAAACGCGATACCGCAGGACCTTATTTGGCAGATACTCTATATATGGGACGGGCTTTTTTAAAACTCTATGAAGCCACAGAAGAAAACAAATATTTAATACAAGCTCAAATGGCAGCCAAATTTATTGATGAAAATTTCAAAAATCCCACAGGCGGTTTACTCAGTGCCGTACAAAATGGCACACCAGCCAAACCTTTACCTCAATTGTCGCAAAATATTGATGCATCCCTTTTCTTTATGGAACTCCTTAAACAAGAACCCTCTGCTTTCATTGAAAAGTTAAATCAACACACCATGAAATTGTTAGCCACTAGGCAAATAGTGACCCAAAACATAACAGAAGCGGGTGTTTTATTGGTTAATTTTGCATTTAATAAAAAATAAAGAATTTCTGCCTTGACCCTAACACTGTGTTATCCTTTAAAGTTCATCCTGTGAACCAAAGAGGAAACAAATAATGTACAAAATAAAACAATTTGCCGAATTGACAGGTGTCAGTATTCGCATGTTGCGGCATTATGACAAAATCAAACTTCTGGTTCCCGAAAACATTAATCAATTCAATGGTTATCGGTATTACGGCGAGAAAAATCTTGCCACCATGCAGCAGATACTGTTTTTTAAAGAGTTGGATTTTTCTTTGCAAGAAATCAAGAACATCATAAATGCCAAAGATTTCAAACCACTTAATGCGTTAACTATGCAAAGAAACCTGCTTAACTTAAAAAAACAACGCCTAGAAAACATGGTCAATTTTATTGATAAGCTGTTAAACAATAAAAACACAGGAGAATTTAACATGAGTAAACAACTCAACAATGCCATAAATAATGATGCATTCAACAATCAAAAACTTAAATATGCCAAAGAGGCAAAAGACAAATGGGGCAATACAGACAGTTATAAACAATCGCAAAAACGCATGGCAAACTATTCAAAACAAGACATTGCTCATATCAATGCCAAACAAGAAAAGATATACCACGATTTAGCATTGTTAATGCCCAAAGGCGTAAATGACAAACAAGTCCAAAACCTTGTGCATGATGCACGAATGTTGATCAATGATAACTGGTATGAATGCAGCAAACAGCAATTTGCCGCCCTTGGAAATATGTATTAACCTTGCTAGATATTACCAGACACTCAGGATGACATATGGAGAATATATCAAGGCTTAATTTGTATTTAATAGTTATTCTATTGAGTGCAAATTGTAACGCAGAGATATTTTCCATATGTCATCCCTAACCATATGATTTTAAAATGAAAGGTCGCCATGTGTTCGCTCATCACTTCGTTATTTTTGCTTGATGTAGAATAACTATAACTTCACAAAAAATAACTCGTGAGCGAACAAACACATGACGACTGAGTGAGCGGTAATATCTAGCAAGGTTAATATGTCAGTGATGTTCGTTTTAAGGAAAGTATTGATAAATTCGGAGACGGACTGGCGAATTTTTTGCAGCAAGCGATTGAGATTTATATCGAAAAATAAGCTTATTAAAAAGGCAATCTGTAAAGGTTGCCTTTAGCTGATTGTTTTTAATTTTTTTGTTATACTCAAATCCCTATATAGAATCGCAATAAAGAGTGCAAGCAATTGATGTGCATAAGGAATTGACAAAAACTAAATCCACCTGATTGGTGATTAAGATTTTTGACGATTTCTTAGGTGCATTAAGTGGTTGTGCTCTGATTGTGATTTCTATATCGGGATTTGGGTTATATCTTCTCTGTGTTCTTTAAGATTAAAACTTGGATTACAAAAACAATACAACATGCCTTTATAATTCATACCTAAATAGTCAAAACTATTGCTAAAAAGCTCTTCAAAACTTCGCTCGGGTAGTGGTGATGAACCGGTGCTTAATATGGCACATGATTTTCCACGCAATTGCTGAGCCAGTTCTTTTTTGAACTGTAATAAGTCAGATATACGGTCAAAAAAGACTTTCATCTGCGCACTCATGCTGTACCAATAAACTGGTGAGGCAAAAATAATTTGATCATATAAGAGCAGCTCTTTGACCAGTCCAATAAAATCATCATCACTGTTTTTATGTTCGTAATCAAAGGGAGAAATTTGATAATCTTTTAGGTTAAAAACATCAGCATTGATGGTTTGTACAACAGCATTAACCAACGCAATGGTATTGCCATTGTCGTTAGATGAGCCGATAAGAACAGCAATTTTAGCTTGTTGTTTGTTCAATGTTTTTCCGATTATAATACAAACTAAAGACAGCCAATAATACCATAAACGCCCCAAATAATAGCACGTACTTTGAGTCAAATATTGATAATTGTCCGCCAAAGATTGAAGTCAATACATTGGTTAAACAAAATATACTCACCTGTAAACCCATGATTTTACCTTGACCTAAATGCCCAAATTTTTCTGATAATAAACTGGGAAACATGCCATTGACTATGGCTATGGCGCCACCAATTCCTGCAAACACTAGATAACTTTGGCGCAAACTGGCAAAAGGTTGGATAAATAGCAATAAAGATAACAACAAACCAAAATATAACATGGCGTAATAATGCCCGATTTTTTGCTGCAATCGAGTTACCACAAAAATACTGCAACTAATCATCATGATATTTAAGCTAATGGTTGCCATGGAAATGGTGGTGCCATCGGCATGGAAATAATCAACATACCAAACAGGGAAAAAATTATAAAAAGAGGTTAACCCGATACAATAAATAAAATAAAACAAATACAAAGGAATGACTTCTTTGTGTTTAAATAAGCTAAATGAATGCTGGTGTCTTAAGATGTATTTTAAGTCATGCTTTTCTATAATTTTTTTATCTTTTTGAATAAGAAGTATGACTAATAGCAAAGAGAGAAACAAACCTATCCCTGCCAATAAAAAAACTTGAGCTACACCATAAACCATCAATAATCCACCTAATAGTGGACCAATCATCCATCCCACATAGGAAGCAGAATACAACATCGAGAATGCTTTGGTGCGATTTAACTGTGGATGCAAATCTGCCGCAATGGCACGGGCAATAGAGATATTGCCTTCACTCAGTCCTGTTAAAAACCGAGCTAAGACAAAAGTTATAAAAGACTCTTGCCAAATAGCCAATGCGGTTAATGCATAACCAATTACTGCTACAACTAGTGTAATAACTAATATCTTTTTTCGACCATAAAAGTCACTTAATGCACCCAAGTAATTACTGCCAATTAACATACCAAATGGATAAGTCGCCAAGCTAATGCCTAATAATGTTTTGGGATGAATACCCATAAAACGGGTTAAATCATTGGCTGGATAATCTATAAAATAAGGGGCTAAAACCGGATATGGCAGTGCAATGCCAATGGTACCAAACAAGGTCACCAGCATTAAAACAAAAAGGACTATTTTGGGCTTATCAAGCATTCATTATTTCTTGTTTAAACTTATAATCGTCACGAATCCCAATGCGATTTCCATCAGGATCAAAGATATTGATATTAGAACCCCAATCATACCATTCAATCACATTTTTTATGCCTTTTTGTTGGAGATGTTTTGAGGCTTGGTTGATATCATCGACATTAAATCTGATTTTAACAGGTGACTTTTTAACCGATTTACCTTGTACATCTGCCACGCCACCTGATTCTAACATTAAATACGAATCCAAAAATTCAAAACAACAAAGTTCAAAGTTCAACTCACTTTTTTGAAACAAAATGGGCAACCCCAAAACATGTCTGTAAAAATCGAAACATTCAGCATATTTTTCAACATTGACAATAATGCCTGTGCGACTAATCTGCATAAATATTTCTCTTTGCTGGTTCATCCACATAATAGTGAACAAATTCTATCTCATAGCCATTGGGATCAACAAAATAAACACTGCCACGGTTTTCATCGCCATCGTATGACACGGATGGTTCAAGACCAATGGCTTTAAAACGCTTTATCAAACCATTAATGTCACTGACAACAAAGGCAAAATGTGCCAATCCGATTTGGTATTCTTGTAGCTTTCTGTTTTCACCTGTGCCACTGTCGTTTAAGGATAAATAATTGTAATCATCGCCAAAATGCAACCAATTACGTGGATGCCCGTACCAATTGCTCTTACCGCCACCACGAATTTTCCAATGGGGAAAAGCCGCTTGGTAAAATTTTAGGGTTGCTTGCATGTCTTTGACTACAAGATTTAAATGCTCTAAATGTATCATGTTTTTTCTCCTGTTTGAATTGTTACTCGCCACGGCGGGTTGAGGCGATTATCACCTGCCCAGTAGAGTTTGATTTTATTGCCTGATGGGTCTTTTAAAACCGCTTCACGCCACAGATAAGATTCATCTTGTGGTAATTGCTCAAAAGCCAAACCTTTTTTCTGCAATTCTTCGACCCATTTATCCAAATTTTCTTCTTCAAAATAGACAACCGCACCATTTTTATAATCGTTGTCATCATGAATGATGGAAAAAGTGTTGTGGCTTTGCTCACAAACAAATCGTGCATAATGCGGGGAGTCAACAATTTGGGTCAACCCCAAAGTGAGGTAAAACTCCATGCATTCTTTTATATTTTTGACGGGTAAGGTTATTTGATTAAGTTGCATAATTTTATTTAGTAAAGTAATTGCTTTACATATTAGTGCCGCAACAGGAATAGGTAAAGTATTTTCTTTACATAAATAGCAAATAAGGCATAATAGCAGCATGAAAACCGAAAACAAAATTTTACAACTGCTCAAAACCAATGGTGCCATGACCGCAAAAGAATTAGCAAGTGAATTAAAAGTTACGACTATGGGCATACGTCAACACATGTTGCAATTGGAGCAAGCTAATGATGTTGCTTACCAAGATAAAAAAGCTGCCCGTGGTCGCCCAACACGCTATTGGTCATTGACCAAAAAAAGTGATAGGCATTTTCCCGATGGTCATGAGACCCTAAATTTACAAATAATCGAATCAGTCAGACAAGTTTTTGGCGAACAAGGCTTGGAGAGGTTGATTAAACAAAGAGAACAAGAAACCTTTGTTCATTACTCACAAAAATTAAACCAGCTTGATGGCTTGCGACCAAAACTAGAAGAATTAGCAAAAATCCGCAGTGATGAAGGTTATATGGCAACTGTTGAAGAAAGAGACGGTGAGTTTTGGTTATTAGAAAACCACTGCTCCATATGTGCGGCTGCCAGCAGTTGCCTCAATTTTTGCCGCAGTGAGTTGCAATTATTCCAAAATTTGTTTAAAGACTTGGCCGAAATTACACGCGAAGAGCATATCATGCAAGGGGCAAGACGGTGTGCTTATAAACTAATGCCATTATCATGAATAAGTCCATCAATAGTGGCTTTAATGGCTTGCTGTAATGGAGTAAAATTATCGCCAAATTTGTTTTGGTATTTTTGGTGACTAACTATGTATGGATTGGTAACTTGTGGCATCATCTCTTTGAATTCACTTATTAAAGGATTAAAAAGGGCTAAAAATGATAGCATTTTATTTCCTGCAATGCGAATTTTTATGGGTTGGTTAATTTCATTTTCTACTAGCTTAATAAATTCTCTAGTTGTTATGGTTGGTGCATTTGGTACATGCCACACTTGATTGTAACACTCCTTGTTTTTACTCACAGTTATCATTGTGTTGGCAAAATCTTTGATGTATGTATAACTGTGTGGTAAATCTATATTACCCATTAAGTTTACGGTTTTTCCATGAATTGCAGATAAGAAAAAATCAGCGCCTAGCAAAGCATTTTTGACAAAAGGACCAAAAAAATCAGAACCACGAACAATAGCAGTATCAGTTTTACTTCTTAAAAATTCTTGTGCGGCTATGGCTCTTATTTTCCCTTTTTTGGTAGTTGTATCCATTGCACATTCTTCGGTTAAGTTATGAAATGAATTCTCACCATACATGTACAGATTATCTCCATAGATGAGTTTTGCATTGCTATCTTCAAGACCTTTAATGATGGCTTGAGTTAATAGATGGTAATTTTCACTCCAAGCTGTATAGGGAGGCATTGCACAATGAAAAATATGATTTGCGTCTTTACAGAGTGTGGCAACTTGTGTGCTATCGTATAAATTTAAAGCTTTTACGGTAATGTTAGGATTGTGACTGAAGCCTTTAATTTTCCCTTTTTGATTTACCACAGTGACTTTCTCTCCTTTTTGGGTTAATAATTTTGCTACCCAAATACCAAGAGGTCCAGTTCCAAAGATTAGTGTTTTATTGTTCATAAATTAATTAACAATTAAGAAAGATTACAGTATAGTTATGCATTAACAATAAATATATAGTCGTTTATTAATAGTGTGTATGCAAATATGAATAACATAAACTGGAATCTTATCCACTCATTCTTGGCTGTTGTTGAAAATGGCAGTCTCTTAGGTGCTGCGCGTTCACTTGGAGTCTCTCAGCCAAAATTGACACGTGACATCCAATCACTTGAAGCAGAAACAAAATTAAACTTATTTAAACGAACCAATAAAGGGTTGAATTTAACCAGTTCAGGAAAGTCACTGGTAGAATCTGCACAAAAAATGAATAAATTCGCCCTAAAGTTTAATCGACAAGTGCAAGGTTCATCTACCGAGATTATAGGCAATGTAAGAATTTCTGCAAATGAAATTATTGGATTGTATTTATTGCCTGCTGTAATTGCCTCCTTTAGGCAATTACACCCATCAGTTACGATAGATGTGCTGATAACAAATAAAGTCAGCAGCCTTAGTAAGCGCGATGCTGATATTGCTTTACGAATGTTTCGTCCTACTCAATTAGATTTAGTGATTAATCGATTACCTGATATGGAACTGGGATTTTTTGCGCATGAAAAATACATACAAAAAAATGGTGCTTTTAGTAGTATAGAAGATTTTAAAAACTTTACTATTATTGGTTATGATGAGTCAATGGAATTTATTAATGGTGCTGCTGCAAGTGGTTATGTGTTAAAACGTGATGATTTTAAACTGCGTACTGATAATTTAATTATGCAAATAAACCTTGCAAAACAAGGGGCGGGAATAATAGTTACACACAAAAAGCTTATGCAGAGCATTAAATATATGCAGGAAATAAAGACAGATATTTCCTTGCCCATCATGCCATTTTGGATAGTTTGCCACGCAGACACACAATACAATGCACGCATAAGAACCTTTAGAAAATTTTTAATTGATTGGTTTGAAAATGATCCTTACCATGGACTATCTACCCGATAGGAATAGTGTGATGTATTTCTGTAATGGTTCAAAAATTCAGTCATGGCAATGAGTTTACCATCATTAGTGTATTGACCATAGCTAATTCCTTCGCCGATTTTAGTTCCTTCGGCATCGCACATATTCCAACAGGCGATGCTTTTATTGCTGTGTGCCATAAAATAAGTAGTGACAAAATGCCCTTCTGGGATTTGTTGATGAAAATCTAACATATAATTTAATAACTCATCGTATCCAGTGGTTTTTATTAATGGGTCCTTGTAGTGGCAATTTTTATCCAAGCTTTGAGCAAAGGCTGCTAATTTATCTTTTGTGTTTTTAAGTTTCCATGATTGGGAATAAGTTTCCCATGTTTGTTTAAAAGGGTTCATTTTAATCTCCAAAATTAGTGGGTGAATTGTAGTAAACAAATCAACGGTGTTTTTGATATTTTGTGCGGTTTGTAATCTATGCCATGATAAAATGCACCCATGAAAAAACTTACCTTTCTTTTATTGATTTATTCGGTGGCTTCTTGTGCGATAAACTTAGATGGCATTCTTGATGATGTCCAATGGCAAGAGGCTCAACACTTTACGGACTTAGTTTTGGTTAAACCTTATGTTTTGACACCCGCACAATATAAAACAGATATTTACGTGGTTTCAGATGAAAAAGGCATCTATTTTGGCATTAAAAACTACCAACCCGTTAATACCAGAAATACCGATTCTTCTGCAAGAGATCAACGGATTGGGTCGGATAGAAACCAAATAATTATTGATTTTGATAACAACAGCATCACCGCTTATTCTTTTGAAGTGGGGATTAGTGGCTCTATTCGTGATGGTATTTTTAGTAATGAAAATAATTTTTCCAACGAATGGGATGGCAATTGGGTAGCAAAAACCACACAAAATAATGAGTATTGGACTAGCGAAGTTTTTATCCCTTGGGATGTGGTTTCCATGAAAAAATCCAAGGATGAAATGCGTCAATTAAAATGGTATGTTGCTCGTACAGTTGTCGATATTAATGAGGTTTACGCAAATGTTGCGGCTGATAATTCACGCCAACGGTTTCTTTCTGAATTTGCACCATTAACAATTAAAGACTATGCTTCTTCCTCCTTTTCATTATTTGGATATGCCAGTGGCAGACGTGATTTTCATAACCAAACAAGCTCTTTTGATATGGGTTTGGATTTATTTTGGAAATCGGGTAATGGTAAGCAGCTTACTGCAACGGTTAATCCTGATTTTGGTCAAATTGAAAGCGATCGGTTGGTGGTTAATTTTTCCGCTACAGAAGTTTTTTTTAACGAACGCCGTCCATTTTTTACCGAAAACCAATCCTTATTCAATGTGCAGGGTGCGAACGGATTGCGTTTACTCCACACCCGTCGTATTGGTGCACGTCCCGATACTGGGACTGAAAGTTCTACTGATATCGATACCGCCATTAAATATACCGATAACCGTGAAAATATGACTTATGGTGTATTGGCAGCCTTTGAATCCAGTGGTGATGGTTTCCAAGGAAGAGATTATTTTGCTGCCCGTGCTTTGCATCGAACACAGAAACAATCCGTTGGTTTAACCACTTCTTTTGTTGATCGTGGCGACATTAACAGAACGGCAGTCAGTATGGCACTTGATCATGAATATTTGTTGGGTGAAGACATTAAGTTTAAAAGTCAATTAGTTGGTGCATCAACCAAACAAGACGCGCAAAACACGAATGGTTTAGGCGGGTGGTTAACTGTTCAACACCAAATCAACCCAAATCGCAGCCACTATTTTGAAATGAGCCATTACGATGATGACTTTGAAATCAATGATTTTGGATTCTTACCCCGCAATAACCTCAATACATTTCGCTATCATCATACCATTAAACAAACGGAATTTAATGAATCTTCCACAACACAACAGCGCATAGTCAACCTTGATTTTTTTCATCAAGGCAATGACTCAGGCGATACCATCTCGCGTGCTTATCAAATTAATAGCGAATGGCAGTTTAATAATGCCACATCAATGGGTTGGCAGGTTCGCTACAAAGAAAAAGGAGTCAATGATTTAATTAGTCGTGGTCATGGCAACCTAAATACGGCTGATGGTTATGAGTTGAGAGTAAACTACCGCAGTTCAAATGCCAACAAATTCCGTCATCATGCTTTTTATGAGCGCCTGAATTATTTCAGCGAGGGAAAGGGTTTTGAAGCACATTTACATCCGAGTTACTTTTTTACTGACCAATACAGCCTTTCGTTGAGTGTTTTTTATACGGATTTCGGCAACTGGTTAAATTGGTTGGGAGAAGATTTGTTTGGGCGTTATCACCGTAAATTGTCCAACTCGTCGCTGGATTTCAATGCCAATATTAGCCCAAAGCAAGAACTTCGAATGCGTTTTCAGTGGCTAGCTATCGATGCCCAAGCCAACAAAGAGTATCAACTGCAATCCACAGGTGATTTAGCTCAAACAGGAAATACAATAAATGACTTTAGCCTATCCAATACCGCACTGCAAGTTCGCTACCGCTACGAAATTGCACCACTATCAAATATCTATGTGGTTTATTCTCGAGGCGGTCAAATTTTTGAACAAAGAAGTCACCGAATCAGTGATTTATTAAATTCAGGTTTTTCCAATGTTACAGGCAATAACTTTTTAGTAAAACTGAGGTATAAGTTTTTGTAATCCTATATTTTATCTACTATCAGGGTATTCCTGATGTTAAATCCACTCAATGTTTGACATTTGTTAACAAAATTGCTAAAAAACAATTTATAAATTTAATAAGAGGTGAGTAATGAAAAGAGTTTTATTCTTGGTTGCATTTATAGCGACCTTTTCTAGTATGGCTGCAAGTGGTTTTAATGATGAATATGATGTCAATGAGGCTTCTGTTAATCCAAGTGTTTCAACCAGTAACTACAGTTTTCCCAACGCTGTAACTGCATCTTTGTATAGCAACGGCTCCTTAGTTAATGGTGTCGGAACTGGAGCAGGTGGACTTGATGAAAGTATTTTGCAAGGAAATTTAGGAATGACAACATTAGGTTTAGCACATCAGCTTGGTTCAAGCGCTAGAGTAGCCGATGATTTTACTATATCAGGAGCTGATTGGAATATTACTAATATTACATTTTATGCCTACCAAACAGGTGAAACTGCCTCAACAATTACTGCTGTTAATTTAAGAATCTGGGATGGAGTCCCAGGTGCTGCAGGAAGTAATATTGTTTTTGGTGATGATACAACCAATATAATGACTTCTACTGTTAATTCTAACATCTTAAGAGTATCAGATACGACTACTGGTACAGCAACCAATCGCCAAATTGCGGCAAGCGATGTAGCGGTTAACATAACTTTATCAGCAGGAACTTACTGGTTGGATTGGCAAAGCGATGGATCAGGTGCATCAGGTCCATGGGCTCCACCAATCACGATTACAGGTCAAACAACCACAGGAAATGCTAGACAATTTTTTTCAGGAGCGTGGGCAGATATCACAGATGGTGGTACAAATACACCTCAAGGGCTTCCCTTTATTATTCAGGGTACCTCTGCAGTGGTTCTAGCACCGCCAACACCAGTTCCTGCACTTAATTGGATTGGGTTGGCATTTTTATTACTTATGCTTAGTTTTGTATCAAGAAAGTTCTTGATAAAACAATAAGAAAGTTTTAAATTAACAAAAAGAACCTGTCGCATTTTTGCTACAGGTTTTTTTATTTATTCAAAACCATCGACAAATATAACATCTGAAGGGATTGTTACCGTGAGTGAGCTTAAGTTGGTTGGATTATTATATTCTCCAAAATAAGTCGGAGCAAACAAGGGTTCTATATGCAAATTACCAATACTAATAACGTCATTATTGGTATAGCACAGTGTCGAAGAACCTGAAATACAACCCGCCTCTTTAAAACTAACAAAAATAGGTTCAAATGGAAAAACTGAAATGGCATCAATATTGCTTTTTATTCCAATAATTTGGCCATTGATTGCTTGTTGAGAGTCGACTTCCACAGTATAAGTATCCGTCATTATATTGACAACAACTATATCCGCAGGGAAAATACTCAATCCATGCGTAACAACGGCATGATCAACTGAAAAATAAATATCACCAGTGATATAAATTGAAAAAGCATCGATTTGAACATCTCTATCAAATGTATAGTATATCGACACATTATCACACGCTACATCAGTGCATTTAAGAATGGAATTTTTTAACACCGTCACCGAGCCAAATGGGCCTTGAATTTCCACGTCGTTGTCAAATGAAAAATATTGCAAGCCATCAAAACTGTCTTTGTGGTAACCATTAACCGATGCTCCTCGTATAGACAATAACCAACTTGGAGTCTGGGAGACTATCTCTATATCAGAAGCGATAAAACTGTTTCGAATAATGCTATTTTTAGGTACAGCCAACGCGTTGGATGAAGTAAAATCAATATCCACTGAATAATCAAAAAAAAGATTCACTCCAGCATATGCATTATTAATATTAACCCCGCGACATAATACAGCAAATTCAGTCTAAGCCTATTTGTTCTTGGCAAGGCATCAGCATGCAGTCCTAGTCATTCTAAAGCAAATGCTGATAACGCAGTCCAAGAGCGAATAGGCTTAGACCATTCATAACAAAATCAATAAGTTGGGACTACAAGAAATCCCCATCTCTGCATCAAATTATTTTGAGATAGACGACCAACCCTACAATAATTTTCTTTGATATAAGAATTTCTTGTAGTCCTGAATTACGGTATTATATCGCGGGGTTGATATGTTTTGACCTGTCAAGTTTAAATACATAATTTCACATGTTCTAGTCTTTAATCTCTAAAACAATCCCATTGTTGATTT
>Ga0256840_1001339_pt1 | contig 23451 bp, 26 predicted proteins | sample 355202metaG_FD_185969 | JGI IMG/M metagenome (GOLD analysis project Ga0256840, IMG submission 185969) | Hydrothermal vent microbial communities from Mid Atlantic Ridge, Atlantic Ocean - 355-202 | ecosystem: Environmental > Aquatic > Marine > Hydrothermal vents | place: Atlantic Ocean: Mid...
GTTAATCGCTGTTATCGTAAAGACTGAAGAAGATTTTATCAAAATCAAACTAAATGATGACACTATTGTGAAATTAGACAAAGCTTATGTTTCTAAAAAGGTTGAAGTCGGTGAAGACGCTTAATTTCAGAGTTATCCTTTTTGCTTTTGCACTCATTTTTGGGGTGGTGTTTTCCATCCCCTCTTTGACACAAAGTGAACAAGGTAAAAAAATAACACTTGGACTTGACCTCCAAGGTGGGCTTCATATGCTCCTTGGCATTAAGAGCGAGATAGCTATAGAGTCTCGCATTAAGTCAATGGCTGCGTCTGTGAAGTATATCTTTGATGACGAAGAGATTATCTTTGATGAGCTTCGTATGGTAGATGGTGAAAAGATTACTTTTGAACTTCTTGACAGTGATGATGTGACGAAAGCAACTGCACTTCTCAAAAAAGAGCTTGAAGGTACAGCTTTAAGTCAAAATGGTTTAAAGTTTTCTCTTGCTATGACAGAAGAAGAGATAAAGCGTACTAAACTCAATGCCATTCAACAAGCAGTAGACACCATAAGAAACAGACTTAACGAGTTTGGACTAGCTGAACCTACTGTTGCGAAGCAGGGCGAAGACAAAATTCTTGTTGAGGTACCAGGCATCAAGACACAAGAAGATGAGCAACGTATACGTGAGCTTATAGCCCGTGCAGCACACCTACAGCTTATGGCAGTAGATGAAGAGAGAAATGCACGTGTAAGTACTATGAGTGCAGCTGAAGCCAAAAGTTTTGGAGATGTCATACTCCCAGATGTGAACACGCCTGAGAAGTACTTACTTCGTGCCATTCCTGTGCTTGATGGCTCTATGCTTACAGATGCAAAAGTAGGATTTGATGAGAACAATCAGCCTGTTATCAACTTTGCACTTAATGGGCAAGGTGCTAAAATATTTGGTGATTTTACAGGTAAGTATGTAGGTAAACGTATGGCAGTAGTCCTTGACAACAAGGTCTATTCTGCACCTGTTATTAATGAACGTATAGGTGGGGGACGTGTACAGATTTCTGGTAGATTTGAGCTTTCTGAAGCACATGACCTTGCTATTGCTCTTCGTTCAGGAGCCTTACTTGCACCTGTGTATGTCATGGAAAAACGTTCTGTTGGACCTAGCCTTGGAGCAGACAGTATTCGTTCAAGTTCACTGGCTTTAATGCTTGGATTTATTTTAGTGGTTATTTTTATGATTCTTTATTATGGTGTGGCGGGTGTGATTGCAAACGTCGCATTGATAGGAAACCTTTTCCTTATCTTAGCCATTATGTCACTTTTTGGTGCGACACTGACACTGCCTGGTATGGCAGGTATCGTCCTTACGGTGGGTATGGCAGTTGATGCCAACGTTATCATAAACGAACGTATACGTGAGTTACTTCATGCAGGAAAGTCCATAGGAAAAGCCATAGAAGATGGCTACAGTAATGCCTTTACAGCTATTTGGGATGCCAACGTAACAACGCTCATTGCTGCTACTGTACTGTATGCGTATGGAACAGGTGCCATCAAAGGGTTTGCACTGACTATGAGCATTGGTATTTTAGCATCTATGCTAACGGCTATAGTAGGGACACATGGTATTTACCAGTGGATACTTCCTAAAATAAACAAAAACAAACTTGGATTTTGGTTTGGTATTAGAAAAGAGGGGAAATAGATGGAAATATTTAAATATAAAAAACCTCTTTCATTGATGAGTAAAAGTAAACGTTTTGGTTTACTCTCCGTTGCTGTACTTGTATTTGCATTGGGACTCATATTTACAAAAGGGTTTAACTACGGTATAGACTTTGCAGGTGGAACACTTATACAAGTACAGTATGAAGGAAAAGCCCCTATAGACAAAGTAAGAGATGCTATAGACACAGACAACTCTTATGAAGGTGCAACGGTTACCTTCTTTGGTAGTGAAGATGAAATAGTTATCAAAACTAAAATGTCATCTAAGAACCTTGGTGAAGATGTAGGCGATAAGGTAAGAGCATTACTCAAAGAGACAGGAAAATTTGAAGTACGTAGAGTAGACATGGTTGGAGCCAAAGTTGGTTCAGAACTACGTGAACAAGGTATTATGTCTATGTTATTGGCAATTCTTGGGATTTTGATCTATGTTTCTTTTAGATTTGAGTGGCGTTTTGCAGTAGCTTCTGTATTAGCACTTGTACATGATGTTACCATCGCTATGGGGATGATAGTACTATTTAACATCGAGGTAAACCTTGATATTTTAGCAGCACTACTTACCATACTTGGGTACTCACTCAACGATACGATTATCGTATTTGACCGTATTAGAGAGGGTATCAATACCATTAAAAACCCAGACCTTGGTGAGATTATAGATGAGTCTGTATCACGTACGCTTTCACGTACTACATTGACATCACTCACCACTTTCTTTGTGGTCTTGACACTCTTTATGTTTGGTGGTGAAATCATCCATGGGTTCTCATTTACGTTACTTGTTGGTGTGATAGTAGGTACGTACTCATCTATCTTTGTGGCTTCACCTATTTTGATGTGGTTAGGTTTTTCAGTTTCTGGTTACAGAGAAAAACAAGCTATCAAACTCAAAAGAGAAAAAGAAAAAGAAAAAATGCGTGCTATGTATGAAAATGGTACGCTATAATTTACGTTATAATGATGTAAATGAAATAAAGGATAACCATGAATTGGGGTAAAGTTTTTTATATGTTTTTTACGTTGATGTCACTTACGACATCAGCAGCATTTTTATTTGAACATTCAGTCGTGGCACTGTTTATAGCAGGCTCGGTTAATATCATTTCAACATTGATGAAAATAGGGGTACGTAACTTACTTTCTGCTGAACTTTTAGCAGGGTCACTTGTGGCTGATTTGCACTTAATCCCTGCATTTTTTGCTTTACAGTTTGGGGGGAATGAACCTCTGGCGGTGGGTTTAGTTATTGGAGCCGTGATAGCTAACTTGTACACGATTGTCATTTCTATGATTGAGAGTACCAAAGAAAAAGTAGATTTTTAGATAATGCAAGAGCATATAGTTTTCTATACATTTATGGAAACATAGAATTAAATAATGTTTAAAGCCATAAATCGTCAAGGGACATACACCACAAAGTATGATGATGCCAAAAAGAAATTTGGTACAGAGGATTTACTCCCTTTATGGGTGGCAGATATGGATTTGGCTTCACCTAGATATGTACAAGAGACTTTAGCCAAACGTGCTACACATCCTCTATACGGGTATACAGTCTACCCACCTTCTTACTATGCTGCCATACAAAATTGGATGCAAACACGTTTTGATTGGAGTATAGAAAAAGAGTGGATCGTTCCTTGTTATGGGGTCGTACCTTCACTGAATTTTGCCATCTCTGCCTATAGTAAAGAGGGTGATGGTATCATCGTTCAAACACCTATTTATCCTCCTTTTGTCTCTTCAGTCAAACATAAAAAAAGAAAAGTATTGGACAATACTTTGGTCTATAGTGAAGGTCGCTATAGCATTGACTTTGAAGATTTTGAGCATAAAGCAAAAGAAGCAAAACTCTTTTTACTTTGTTCGCCACATAACCCAACATCACGTGCTTGGCATAAAGAGGAGTTAGAGAAGCTCATAGAAATCTGTCTTGAACATGATGTATTGATGATAGCAGATGAAATCCATGCGGATATAGTGTATGATAAGGTACACCATAGCATAGGGACTTTTGAGAAGATGATGCAACACTGTGTCATACTAAACGCCCCCTCAAAAACCTTTAACATCGCGGGACTCAACACCTCTTATGCCATCATCCCAAACCTTAAACTTCGTCAGAAGTATAGACTAGAACAAGACAAATCAGGCATCACAAATGGTAACCCTTTTGGTATAGAAGCACTCATATCTGCCTATGAAGAGGGAGCAGATTGGCTTGATGCTTTAAAAGTACATTTACGCTCAAACATCACCTTTGTCAGTACATTTTTAAATGAGCATCAACTGTCCATAAAACCTGTGCCTACTGAAGCTACTTTTTTAGTATGGTTAGACTGTAAAGATTTAGGACTTGAACATGAGGCACTCACAGACTTCTTTTACCATAAAGCCAAACTAGGACTTAACGATGGTATGAGTTTTGGTGAGTCAGGTGAGGGTTTTATGCGTTTAAATGTTGGTACAAGTAAAGCAGTACTTGAAGAAGCGATGCAAAGACTACTTACTGCAGTGAAAGGTTTATGATGAAACAACTTCTACTTTTTTATATGCTCTCACTTTGGCTTTATGCCTTACCTACAGCTATCAATGAAAAGATACGCCAATCTGGCATAGCAAAAAAAGATTTGAGCATCTATATAAAAGAAGCAGGAAAGCATGGTAAGGTCGTAGCCTCACTCAATGCCCATAAAACACGAACACCTGCTTCAGTCATCAAGGTCTTGACTACGTATGCAGCGGTGTTAAAACTTGGGTTTAACTACCGATGGCAAACCAAGTTTTACACCAAAGGTCAGATAAAAAATGGTGTCCTCTATGGTGACTTAATCATAAAGGGTTATGGTGACCCTACACTGAATGATAAAGACCTTGACAAGATAGTCTCTTATATCAAAGCTGAAGGCGTACGTAAGGTACAAGGTAACATCGTTATAGATAGAAGTTATTTTAAAGTAGGAAACAGAGATAACTCAGGCTTTGATGAACATACCTACTCTGCCTACAATGCTATGCCCGATGCGATGATGTTTAACGAACGTGTGAGTACAGTCTGTGTCGAACCCAAAAAAAATAAAGTGTACAAAAAAAATGAAGATGGCAGTTACAAAGTTGTCAACAAACTTATACGGGTCAACAAACCGTGTAAGGGTCGTTACTCATGGCCAGGGGTGAAGATAGATAAGAGTGACATCATGCCAACAGTTATACTTAAAGGTAAGATATCTAAACGCTGTGCAAAGCGTAACATCTGTAAAGTTTTAACCAAGCCGTATAAGTCTTTTTACTATGCACTAAAAGCAAAGATGAAACAAAAAGGCATCACTGTGAGTGGTACGATGAGATTAAAAAAAGTACCTAAAAATGCAACAGAACTTTTTACGTACTATTCTGATAGCCTAGAAAAAATCATTTCTAAAACAGCGAAAAAAAGTAATAACCTTTATGCACGACATCTGCTTTTACTGTTAGGTGCAAAAACATATGGGGCTCCAGCAACACTACAAAAAGGCAGAGATGCCGTAGTAAAGATACTCTCCTCAAGGGGAGCATTAGACATAGGTGTGCTGAGGTTAGACAATGGTTCAGGGCTGTCAAGAGTAGCAAAAATGGATGCTAAACTACTAGCAACCATGTATGACCATGCCTACGACCGATATGGACAACGATGGATGAACACCCTTTCTATAGCAGGGGTAGATGGTACGATAAAAAGACGCTTTAGAGGTACAGTCGTACGCAACAAAGCATGGATGAAAACTGGTACACTTAGGCGGGTAAAAAATATTGGTGGGTATGTGAAGAATAGAGCAGGTAAAGTATACACAGTGGTGATACTCGTTAACAGTACCAAAGCCAAATATCGTGGAGCAAAGTTACAAAATGAAATCATAAAATGGTTGGTCAATGGTGCAGCGAAACCGTCCAGTCAATCTAAGTTGAAAGCTAAGTCACATAGCAAACCTGCTGTGATTAAAACATCAAAATCAAAAACAAGTCCTAAACAAGTATCGAAACCTCAAAGTTCTACGCATAGTTATTATTATGTACAACTAGGCTCTTTTAAACTCAAACCCAACAAGACATACCTAAGTAAAATCACCAAACTAGGTTTACCCTACAAGGTCAAAAAGACAGATATCTATAAAGTACTCATAGGCCCCTATAAAAAAGAAGCGACAGCAAGAAAGATACTCCCCAAGGTAAAACAAAAACTCAATAAAAGTGCGTTTATCACGAGACAATAGATACACTTTTCTTTTACCCCAACTACGTTATAATGCCTAAAAAATTAGGGCAAATATGAACTTCGAAACCTACCCTTTTGAAAAACTCAATACTTTACTGCAAGATATTACACCAAACAGTGAATATACAGCACTTTCGTTGACTATTGGTGAGCCACAGTTTTCTACACCTCGGTTTATACTCGATGCACTCAATGACAAGGCTGCACTTCTTAATAAATATCCTAAAACAGCAGGTGAAACAGTGCTTCGTGACGCGATGCTCTCTTACAACAAAGAACGCTTTGGGTTAGAGCTAGACAATAGCCAAATCATCCCTACTTTTGGTACCAGAGAAGTACTTTTTAACTTTCCTCAGTTTTTACTACACGATGTCAAAGACCCTGTGATGGTCTTCCCTAACCCCTTTTATCAGATATATGAAGGGGCAGCAAAAGCGTGTAGAGCAGAGGTTATTTACCTCAATTTAAATGAGAGTAACAACTTTCAGCCTGTAGTAGATGAAGAAGCATTAAGTAGAGCAGACTTTGTCATACTCAACTCACCCAACAACCCTACATCTTCTGTTATATGTATGGATGACTTGAAAAAGTGGGTAGAGCTTGCTTTAAAACATGACTTTGTACTGCTCAATGATGAGTGTTATGCTGACTTATATCTGAATGAGCCATTGCCATCACTCCTTAATGCGAGTATAGAGGTGGGCAATAATGACTTTAAAAATGTACTTGTCATCAACTCTGTGTCTAAACGCTCTTCTGCTCCTGGCTTACGCTCCGGGTTTATAGCAGGTGATGCGAAGATACTTAAAGCGTACATGACCTATCGTACCTATGTAGGGTGTGCATCACCGCTACCACTACAACACGCTGCAACAGTAGCTTGGGCAGACCAAGAGCATGTGGCAGTGTTTAGAGAAAAATACAAAAAGAACTTTGAAGTTGCCAAAGAAGTTTTGGGTGTAGATGCACCAGAAGCGACATTTTACATTTGGCTAAAGGTGGAAGATGAGATAGCCTTTACCACGAAACTTTACAAAGAGTATAACCTCAAGGTCATCCCTGGTTCTTTTTTAGGACGTGAGGGAGAAGGTAAAGGGTATGTCAGACTAGCTCTTGTCTATGAAGAAACGCTGACAAGAGAATGTTTAGAAAGAATAAAAAACTGCTTGGAGAAACGCTAATGGAAACACCTGAAATACACGTAGAAGAGTTAAAAAAAGATGAAGAATTTTTAGCAAACATTAAACGCCTTGAAGTAGAGTGCAAAGAAGAACAAAGCATTGCAAAAGGGTATCAACTTTTAGATGCACAGCTCATCATAGAAGCCCCAGAAGAAGAGATAAACGAAATCTTTACCTTTATAGTCAACGCTGCCTTTGATGCACTGGCAGAAAAGCTCTCTACTGCTCAAACATTTAGTATGGAACACGACGAAGAAAGAGCAGCAGCACGTGCCATCTATGAACATGGCATTCAGCTCTATAGTGAAAACAATCAAAAAGGTGCAAAAGAGATATTTTTGATTTTAAGTCACAGCATAGATAAGTCTTCACTCAAAGATGCGATGTTGCTTCACGCAGCAGCAGTGATATCAGGCACAAGTTTTGATGACTTCATAGAAAAATATGTTGATGTAAGCAAGGTAGATGAAAATGACCCTCTGGCTTTTTTCATACAAACATTTACAAAGTCAGTACCTGAGATGTTTAGTACTTTTGAAAAAGAAGTAGCCTTAGCACGTGAAGAGATACGTGTATTTGCTAACTCACAAGAAGGCTAGTTATGAAAATACACTTTATAGGCATAGGCGGCATTGGGCTTTCTGCCTTGGCAAAGTTTTTGGTGAACGATGGACATAAAATTTCAGGTTCTGATATCAAACAAACAGAAATCACCAATGATTTGAGTGTTAACTTTGATGCCAAAATCACCATCCCTCATCATGCAGATGCAGTGGAAGGTATTGACCGTGTTATATACTCTGCCGCTGTGCGTCCTAACAATCCTGAGTACCAAAAAGCTAAAGAACTAGGCATTGAACTTCTTTCGCGTAAAGCGTCACTCAAAAGTATTCTGGGTAAAAAAGAGGTCTATGCTGTAGGCGGGGCCCATGGTAAGAGTACGACTTCTGCGATGTTAGCTTCCATCATACCTGAGTCAAATGCCCTTATAGGTGCTATCAGTAAAGAGTTTGGCTCAAATGTGCGTAACTACCCTAACAACAAAGTAGTCTTTGAAGCAGATGAGAGTGATGAAAGTTTTCTAAACTCCAACCCCTACTTAGCCATCGTCACCAACGTAGAGCCTGAACACATGGAGTACTACGAGTACGATGAAGAGCGTTTTTACAATGCTTACAGAAACTTTTTAAACCTAGCAAAAGTACGTGTTATCAACGCAGAAGATGAATTTTTAGCTTCACTTGAACAGGAGAGTATAAAACTGTATCCAAGTAAAGATATCTCTGACATAGAGTTTGTGTTAGTAAACGGTGAGCCTTATACTAGGTTTACCCTTTTAGATTTAGGGACATTCGAAGTCTTTGGTTTTGGAAACCACATCGCACTCGACGCGGCACTTGCTGTACTTGCGGCACTTGAGCTAGGTGAAAAGCTAGAAGATATACGTACAAACCTTCTTAACTACAAAGGTATCAAAAAACGTTTTGACATCGTACAAAACCAAGAAGGCTGTGTCATCATAGATGACTACGGTCACCACCCCACAGAGATAAAAGTCACTATGGAGTCACTACAAGCGTACAAAAGTCTACGTAACTTTACGAAACTCAATGTCATCTGGCAACCACATAAGTACTCACGCACTATGGATAACTTACAGGCTTTTGTAGAGTGTTTTGATGGCGTAGATGAACTTGTCATCCTCCCTATATGGGCTGCAGGTGAACTAGAAGTTGACATAGACTTAAAAGGTGCATTTGCACGGCATAAACTTCTTATGGCAGATTCAGTTACTAAAGAAGATGGTATTGTAAAAGTGATACGAGACGGCAATGTCATACGTACCTACTCAGAAGGCTTAGTGACTGCCTTTGGTGCAGGTGACATCACCTATCAGATACGGGGTGAAGCATAATAAGCATTTGAATGACTTTTGTATGCTATAATCCATCCGAAAAATTTACATTCAAAGGGAAAAAATGCACAAAAAACTTCTAGTAGCAAGCATATTATTTGTATCTTCAGTGTATGCAGACGATATCAAAGTAAGTGACGTAGAGGCGAACTATGCCGCCAAATCAGTAAAAATAGACTCTAAAGAGCTAAAACAAAGTATCAACTTAGGGTTTGCAAATACCACAGGAAACACAGAAACATTAAATCTTAATGCTAAGTATATCTTAGGGTTTGCTACTACAGGTTACGATGATAAAGTATTTAATATAGCGTTTGATGCTTCAGCATTTGTGACAGAAAACAGTGGTGTTCGTGATAATGAAGAGTATACAGCTACTTTAGGCATGGAGCAATTTATTATGAATGATTGGTTAGGATATGCTTCTATCTACTGGTTACGTAATACTTTTAGGAACTTTGACAATAAAGTATTAGTAGGAGCAGGGGTTGGTAAAGCAATATTGAATGATGAGAACCACTCCTTAAAATTTAAATTGGGAGTTGCTTATAATATTGAACAATATGCCAATAGTCAGCCTGAACATACATTTACGTCACTTACTCAATATGTAGAGTATAGTAATCAATTGAATCAAACAAGCCTTCTATATATACGCATAGGTGCTTCTGAAAATTTTGACAACTTTGAAGACTATGAAGTACTTGGGGTTGCAGGATTTAATTTTACAGTCGCAGAGAATCTTTCTGTAACCATAGAACAAGAAGTACGCTATGACAAAATCCCACCAATAGGTTTTGAGACTACAGATACTAAAACTATTATTAGGGTCGGCTACAACTTTTAAGCATTGCAGGAATTCTCCTGCATATGATTTATGTTTTAAGCCACCCTTCTTCTTTTAACTTCTTATAGATTTTTTCACCCATTATTTTATAGCCCTTAGCATTAGGGTGTATCTGGTCACTTTTAAGTGAGGGTTGTTCTAAGATGTCTGCCATCATCCCAGACAGTAGTGGTACCTCTTCTTCCTCTGCTACTTCTTCATAAAGCTCTAAAGGTGAGAGTCCAAAAAGGCTAAGATTTGGCACACTGACTAGTAGTACGTCTATGCGTTTTTCTTTTGCCATGCGTATCATGGTTTTAAGGTTAGACTTCAACGCTTCCATAGACAAACCTTGCATGATGTCATTGCCCCCAAAAAGGAGTATCATCAGTTTGATTCTCTTATCTTCAAGTAGTGGAGCCATGCGTCTTAACCCCTCATGCGAAGTCTCTCCTAAAATACCTTCATTTAGAACGTTATACCCCGAAAGACGAGAAAGTACAGCAGGATAACTTTCATTTGGCTTGGCATTGTACCCGTAGGTGAGTGAGTCTCCGAAGGCTAATATGGTGTCGTTTTGATTTAGAGGTTGGATGGGTGTCTCCTTGGATGCAAGTGAAAAGAATATGAGTATTATAGCTACAGCACTTAATAGATATTTCATGGTCTTCCTTATGTTGAAAGTATTATAGTATAATTCGTGTAATTAATGACAGAGGAAAATCTTTCCTCGTTCCCACTGTCCTCAGTGGGAATGCATAAAGATCACCTTCAATATGTTCTCACCTCACGAGAGGAGGAACAAGGTTTCTTGTATGGAAATACCCTGAAAAACTTTATGCTATAATAATCAAAAGAAACAAAGGAGTATCCATGTCATTAGATGAGATAAGAGCATTTGATATAAGTGAACGTATTTTATTGGTAGAAGAGATATGGGATACTATTGCCAAAGAACAAGATGCTGTACCTTTGCGTGTAGAAGAAAAAGAGATATTTGATGCCCGTCTCAATGACTTAAAAGAGAACCCGAACGCACAAAGTTCATGGGATGAGATGAAAGAGACAATACGAGCGTAATGTACATTTTATGAAATTTATATACAGAGTGCATGCCATCGAAAGAATGTTTCAGCGTAATATTTCTGATGAGATGGTAGAAAATACTATTGAAAATGGGAAGATTATCGAAGAGTATATAGAGGATAAACCTTATCCTTCATTTTTGGTTTTAGGTTTTTCAGATACTGTTCCTGTGCATGTTGTGTATGCCAAAAATGATCTTGAATATATTGTGATAACGGCATATATCCCAGATACTAAAAAATGGATGAACCATTTTGAAACAAGGAGAGAGAAATGAAGTGTATGATTTGTAAACATGGTGATAGTGTAGAAGGTACAACAACCATTACTTTGGAACGGGGTACGTCTACGATTGTATTTAAAGATGTACCTGCTTTGATTTGTGACAATTGTGGAGAAAAATATATCGATGATACGATTACCAAAGAACTCTTACAAAAAGCAAATGAACTCATTAGCAATGGAACGCAAGTGGATGTAAGAAAGTTCCAAAAGGTTGCATAGCGTTAATATGAACGTACTTATAGTATAATCCTCTTTATAAACTTTAGAGGATAACACGGGTGTCACAACAACAAACAAACGAAAAATCCATCATACAAAAACTCGACCTTGACGGCTATGTCAAGCAGTTTCAAACTTTTTTAGCCAGAGAGAAACCTGTGGCTATGATGGGGGATATAAATCAGCATTATCGTTACATCAAAGCACTCTCACGTGTGCAATTTCCTACACCTAAACCTGTGCCTAACCTAGATGCCCAACTCGCTCGTATCAAAAAACAAGCCATACTTGGACTTGATGAGATATATGCTTTTGTGACGATGTTTTCTTACTTTAATACACTTTCTTCTGTGGGCTTTACAGAGCCTCTCATCTCATGGATACAGGGTATCGAGATACCTGAGGAGATAGCCGAAATTATAGGATACTTTACAGAAGAGGGTGACATAAACCCTGAGCGAGACTCTGAGCTTTTTAAACTTGAACGTGCCATAAAGCAAAATAAAAAAGACATCAAGGACACACTCTATAAGCTGGCACACTCAAGTAAACTTAGAGACTACCTTGTCGACACGCAAGTACACTTTAACGGAGGGGAAGAGACCTTACTTGTGCGTGGTGGGTTTAACAATGCTATAAAAGCCACGGTAGTAGCTAGGTCTTCAGCAGGCTTTTTTTACATTTTGCCTCAAAGCATCTCGCACCTTAAAGAGAAAGAGTCTGCTTTGCTTTCTACTAAAGAAGAAATCATTTTTCGTTACTGTAAAGAAATATCGGCTGTCTTTTTTAGATGGGAGCGTTTTTTAGTGTTCATCAACAAAGAGTATGACCGTTTTGACCACTACCAAGCACGTGTACAGTTTGCAAGGGCGAAAGAGTATGTGTTTATACTACCGTCTAAAACAAAACGCATCAAATTAGAAGCTTTTGCACACCCAGCCATAGAAAAACCAGTACCCATAAGTATGGACTTTGATAAAAAAATTATGCTCGTCACTGGGGTCAATGCAGGGGGTAAAACGATGTTACTAAAGTCCATGCTCTCTGCGGTGTATCTATCAAAGTATCTGCTACCCTTTGCATGTGATGAAGAACGTACAGAGGTGGGACACTATAAAAGCATAGAAGCAGTCATAGATGACCCACAGTCGGTTAAAAATGACATTTCAACCTTTGCAGGGCGTATGCAAGAGTTTGCTAAGTTGTTTGGTAAAGAAGATGCCATCGTAGGGGTAGATGAGATAGAACTCGGAACAGACTCAGATGAAGCTGCTTCACTCTTTAGGGTGATGCTAGATGAGCTGAGTAAAAAAGGCATACATTTCATAGTCACCACTCACCATAAACGTCTAGCGTCACTTATGGCAACAGATGATGAGGTAGAACTCATAGCAGCACTGTATGATGAAGAGAGACGTTTACCGACCTACACATTTTTACAAGGAAGTATAGGCAAGTCCTACGCCTTTGAAACAGCACAGCGTTATGGTGTACCCTTAGCCATAGTAAACAAGGCAAAGCAGGTCTATGGTGAGGACAAAGATAACTTAAATGAACTGATAGAAAAGTCTACTACCTTAGAGCGTGAAATGCGAATGAAGATAGCCAAGATAGATGATGAACTGGCTTCTGTAGAGAAGAAAAAAATCACACTAGAAACTGAAGAGTTTAGACTCCAAGAAGAACACAGAAAAGCCATAGCCACGCTAGAAAACCGTTATAACGCAGCGACAAAAAAAGCTCGTCAAGCACTCAATGTTAAAGAATCTACAGAAGGCAGAAGGCTTTTAAATGTGGCTCATAAATACAAAGATTTCAAGAAAAAAGAGCTAGATAAAGCAGATGTCATACCGTTAAGAGAAGGTGACAAAGTGAAATACCGTTCTCATAAAGGTGAACTCATAGCACTGCGTGGGAAAGATGCGACCATCATCGTAGATGGGCTGAAAATGCGTGTGCCTCTCTCTCAACTCAAAAGGCGAGGGGAAGAGCCTAAACCTAAAGTAAAGCCAAAACCACGCAAACCAAAAGTCGATGTAAATGTTGAAACATCTGGAGCATCTGTGTCCATAAAACTACTGGGCATGTATGCAGATGAAGCACTAGATACTGTAGATAAATTTCTCTCAGACGCTCTGGTAAATAACTTAAATGAAGTCCAAATCATACATGGTACAGGTGCTGGGGTGTTGTCTAAACTTGTGGGCGAATACTTAAAAAAGCACTCTAAAATAGGGAAGTTTTATAGAATGCCTGGAAACTTAGGTATCACAGTTGTAGAGTTGTAGTAACTTTTAACTCCAAAGGGTATAATATACCCATTAAATGTTTTAGGAGAATTACGTGAGCATTAAAGACGATGTAGACTATGTAAAAAAAGAATTAAGTGGTGATGAAAAAGTACTAGAGAGTGCATTTAAGTTAGAGACACTTTATAAAAAACATAAATTTAAGTTATGGGGAATAGCCATTGCATTGGTAGCGTTTTTCGCGGGTACTGCTATCCAGGAAAGTATGCATGAAGCTAAGCTAGTAAAAGCAAATGAAGCATTTGTCACGTTACAGTCAAACAGTGATGATGCCTCAGCCTTAAACGCACTTAAAGAAAATAACCCTGCATTGTTTGAACTCTATTCGTATGCACAAGCCAGCCAAAAACAAGATATAAAAACACTTGAGGCGTTAAGTAACAGTAAAAATGCAGTGATAGCAGATGCCAGTGCCTATACTGCGGGTGTGTTGAAGAAAAAACCTGTAGACTCTGCCCTGTATGCTGAAATGTCACTGTTTCAAGAAGCCTATTTGGCCATCAAGTCAGGAGATGCAAAGCGTGCTAAGTCTAAGTTGGAAGAAATCGATGAACGCTCTCCACTAGCGGTTATAAGTGGTTTCCTTAAACACTCTATCATAAAGGCTAACTAATGATACGTCGTAAAAATGTAGGATTTGTAGCACTCATCGGACTTACACTTCTCTTCTCTGGGTGTAGTTCAAAAAAATATTTTGAGCCAGAAAATACATTTTCTGCTTCATATGCCGCAAATTCATATGGTGCAAATATTGTAGATTTGAGTCGTGATGGTGGTACATTAAGTAATGGTCATTATCTAGGAAAATCAGGAGTGAATGCCATTTCTCTCGGTGAGGACTTTAGATTTTTAAATGAAAACAACCGTTATGTACTTGCTGCAAATCCAGAGGGTGTCTTAAAAATCATTGATAAAAAGACCAAAGAGCCTGTACGTGCTGTGGCTCTTCATACACCCGTTGTCTCTGCTACGATTAAAAATGGTGTAATCGCCTATATCTTAAATAGTAATACTTTTGGTATTTATCTTATGAATCAAAATAAAAAGATTGTAGAAAATCGTTCAGAGCGTACGTTTGCTATCGATACTAGAGCTGCAAGTCCAATGTTTATTGAAAACCTAGTGGTGATGCCTATGCTTGATGGTAAACTTATTATTGTTAACATCTCAGATGTTGAGAGTGCAAAAGTGGTCTATATTTCTAGTGAAAAAGCATTTAATAATGTTATCCACCTTTCACGCATGGGTAACACCATGGTAGCAGCTACGCCAAAAAGATTGATAACACTTGGGACGGAAGGTAAATTAGAATATAAAGCAAATATTTCCGAAGTAGCGGTTGATCATGATAGGATTTATCTCTTTACCAAAGAAGGGCAAGTACTTTCATTAAGTCGTAACCTTGAGTTACTTGGCACGTCTAAGTTTAAGTTTGCACATTTTTCAGCAGGTACAGCCTTTGATGGAAAAGTGTTTGCTTTAGACCAGCAAGGTTCACTTATTGTGTTAAATAGAGATTTAACACGGTATAAAGTGTATGATGTGGGTGCAGTAGATGAGCCAGCATTTATAACTGGCAAAAAGCTCTATAAAGATACAGAGGTGATAGACCTTTCCAAATTAGGTTATGAGTAAGAGTAATCTATTAGTTGCCTTCGAAGAGTATTTGAGTGTTACCAAAGCACTAGATACTCTCACTATCTCTTCTTATATTTCTGACCTTACACAACTTGAAGACTTTACGAAAAAAGTGCTTACCAAACTAGATACAACAGATGTCCTAAAATTTTTAGCAGGTTTTGAAAACAAGCGTACACTTAACAGAAAACTCTCTTCTGTCAATGCATTTTTTGCTTTTTGTCACAGACAAGATTTTAGCTATGAAAAAATAAAAATACCCATGGCAAAAGTCCCTAAAAATTTACCAAAATATGTGAGCAATGAAGAGATACTTGACGGTATAAACATGATAGATAGAAGTACACTTATAGGGCTGCGTGATTATGCATTGATACTCTTCTTGTACGCTAGTGGATGCCGTATATCTGAAGCCTTGTCTGTACAACGTATAGACATAGTAGAGGGATGGTTGAAAATTCGTTTTGCTAAAGGTGAGAAAGAAAGAGTAGTACCCTTAGCTCCTGTGGCTACACAAGCCTTAGACCGCTACTTAGCCAAACAAGAGATGTCAAGCCCTTACCTTTGGTTAAACTATAGAGGAGAACAGTTGAGCCGTATCTCTGCCTATAAGATAGTCAAAAAGTACTTGGGTGTATCACCTCATGTTTTGAGACACTCTTTTGCTTCTTCTCTTATCATAGGGGGTGCAGACTTGCGTGTGGTGCAGGAATTGCTGGGGCATGCTTCTTTGGAGACGACACAGATTTATACGCATATACAGAAGCAAAATCTAGAAGATACGATGAACAGTTATCATCCATTAAGAGGGATATCATGAAAACAGTGGTCGAAAAAATGGCACAAAAAAATGTTATTTGTAAAGCACTAGAAACGGTGCTACCTAAAGTACTTGGCTCGCGTAAAAAAGTAGAGTTATATGTGGGTGTGGATTTAAAAGGTTTTTATTGTCTTATGATTAAACTATCAAAAAAGAGTAGGGTTTTACGTAAAGAGGCTGAAGAACTTATGGGGCTGCATGTGCAAATGGAAACTTTTAAAGAGACCAAGATACTCAAAAAGTATATTTGGATACAAGCCCCTCTATGCTCTAAAGCCAAAGCACTTTTAGAAGATAACCGTTGGAAGGTATGGCATGATGTATAGGGGATTGTTAGCAGATATTGGCAATACACATTTTCATGTTTTTAATGGGGAGTCTGTAGAGCATCTTTCTTATCAGGATGCGATAGGTAAATATGGTACCCATGAGTTGTTTTATATCTCTGTCAAGCATGACTTGGATAAAAAAATTACTCAAATAAAAAAATGGAAAAATATTTCTAGTTTTATATCTATTGATGGTGAGTATGAGACAATGGGCGTAGACAGAAGAGCATTGTGCATCAGCCATAAAAATGGTGTATTTGTCGATGCTGGTTCAGCTATTACTGTGGATATTGTAGAAGAGGGTAAATATATGGGTGGATTTATTTTGCCTGGTATAAAAGCGTATTTAGCGTCTTACAAAAGTATCTCTCCTGCCTTAGATACTACCTTAGAGGAAATATTAAATCTTACACACTTGCCTCGTACAACAAAAGAGCAGATAAGCTATGGTATAATCGCGTCTATAAAAGCACTCATAGAGAAGCATAGTAAGACAAAAAAACTCTACTTTACAGGTGGAGATGGGAAGTTTCTCTCAACATTTTTTGAAAATGCTCTCTATGATGAAACATTGGTTTTTCAAGGAATGATGAAAACCATCAAGGATAAAAAAATATGTTAACAGTAGCACTTCCAAAAGGAAGAATAGCAGAACAGACACTAGAGATATTTGCCCAGATTTTCGGTGGAGAGTTTAAGTTTGAGGGTAGAGAACTCATCTTGGATATGGGAGAGTTTCGTTTTTTAAATGTACGTAATCAAGATGTCCCGACCTATGTAGAACATGGTGCAGCAGACATTGGTGTGGTGGGACTAGATGTCATTACAGAAAAAGAGTTAGACATCATCCAGCTTCTCGACATGCAACTAGGTAAGTGTAAAGTAGCTATTGGCATTAAAAATGAAGACGAACTTGACTGGTCACGTCCTAACATAAAAGTGGCCACCAAAATGGTGAACATTACTAAAAACTACTTTGCTAAGAAAGCGGTAGGTGTTGAAGTAGTGAAGCTCTATGGTTCTATAGAGTTAGCACCACTTGTAGGTCTTGCAGATGCCATAGTAGACATCGTTGAAACAGGCAATACTATGAGAGAAAATGGACTTAAAGTTGCAGAAGACATCATGGACTCATCAGCACACCTTATAGCAAATAAAAACAGTTTTTATGCGAAAAAAACAGAAATACTCTCACTCTATGAAAAAATAAAAGTTGTCGTAGAGAGAAATGCCTAAGTCGCTTCAAGTCTCAGCCTCCCTTGACCTCTACGCCAAAGTAGAGGATCTCCTCGGAGTAAAAGAGGTAGCTCCTCGTCTTTATGCCCACTATCTACTCTTTTTAAATACCATTGATTTTGAAACACTTCTTGACGTTGGCTGTGGCTCTGGAGACTTTTTACTTCAAATGCAAAAGGCACTAGATATCCCACAGGTAAAAGGTATTGATTTAAGCCCCTTGATGGTGGCAAAAACACGTGCTTATGACATAGATGCAGCATGTATAGACCTTTGTGATGTTGAAGCTAACTATGATGTGATAACTGCTGTTTTTGATATGCTTAACTACTTAAATTCAAATCAACTACAAACATTTTTATTGTGCGTAAATAAACATCTAAATAAAGGTGGTGTTTTTCTTTGTGATGTCAATACCTTGTATGGTTTTGAAAATGTGGCAGTAGGTTCATATATAGTGGATGATGAAGAGAGATTCTTAACTGTTGATAGTGACTTTGAAGAGGGTGAGTATATCTCAGAGTTTACACTGTTTGAAAAAGAGGGTAAACAGTATAGTAAGTCTCAAGAGATGATTAAGCAGTATTATCACAGTGTTGAGGATATTGTGAAATATAGTGGATTAGAATTGCTTGTTGATGATGAGGTAAATTTATATGAATTAGAGGAAGCAGATAAACGCTTTTTGGTTTTAAAAAAAGTGTAAGGTGGGCAGTTATGCCCACCAATTAAGAATTTATTTGATAATCTCAAATGGATTTTCTACAACGTTCTTTCTGTCTACGATATACGGGATAAGTGCTGTTTGTCTAGCTCTTTTGATAGCTACAGTAACAAGCTCTTGGTGACGTTTACAGTTACCTGTAAGGCGACGAGGCATGATTTTAAATCTTTCACTTAGTGAAAATTTAAGACCTGCTAAGTCTTTATAGTCGATAAACTCAACTTTTTGCTCACAATATTTACAAAATCTCTTTTTGAACTTTCTTCTTTCTGCCATGATATTCTCCTAAAATGGTATTTCATCTTCATTGATGTCAATTTCTGGAATGCTTGACGTTGGTTGTGGTGTAGCGGCTGGAGCAGATGGTGCAGGTTGGCTATAGCTGTTTTGTTGTGCTGCAGGTGCTTCATAGCTTGATCCACCTTGTTGGCTATATCCATTACCACCCATTGGGGCTGCTTCATCTTTGCTTCCTAGCATTTGGAGGTTTTCTACAGTCACTGAGTGCTTGCTTCTTTTACTTCCATCTTGTGCCGTCCACTGGTCTAACTTCAATCTTCCGTCTACTAAAACTTTGCTACCTTTACGTAAGTACTGATTGGCAATCTCAGCAGTTCTACCAAAGAAAGTAATGTCAACAAAAAGAACTTCTTCTTTCTGCTCACCTGTTTGAGATTTAAATTTACGTGATGTTGCTATGGCAGTATTGCCAATGGCTGCACCACTTTGTGTATATCTAATCTCGATATCTCTTGTAAGGTTTCCTGCTAAAATTATCTTGTTGTACATAAGGTTGCTCCTGTTAAGTGCTTTGGTTTACGCTTCTGTTGATTCAGCTACTGGTTCAGTTTCTTCAGCCACTGGTGCTGCTACTTCAGGTTTTTTGTTTGCTGCATCTACTAGTTTGTTAAATTGTGTAAGCTCTTTTTGTTTTACATATTTAACGGTTAAAAACTTGATCACTTCTTCATTTATTTTAAGATTTCTCTCAAGTTCGCTGATAAGTGTACCTTCAGCTTTATAGAATAGAACAGTGTAGTAACCTCTGTCATTTTTTTCTACTTGGTAAGCAAGTTTTCTCATACCCATATCGTTAGTAGCAAGAAGTTCACCACCATTTTTGGCAACGATATCTTTGATTTTTGCAATCTGTGCTGCAGTCTCTTCGTCTGTAAGTGTAGGTTTAACTACAAACAGTGTTTCATAACAAGTCATATTGTTTCCTTTTGGTTTAATAGCCCATAGAAATGCGAATAGTATTTCAATCCGTCCAAAAATGAGCAAGAATTTTGGAAGCGTAATAATACAATAATGACACTTAATCACACATTAGTATATGAATTACATATTTTCTGTTCTAAACCCTTGACATTAATCAATCATATTTGTACTATTTGAATGACTTAACTTATACTAAAGGAATAAATTATGGAAAGAAGAAATTTTTTAAAATTATCAGGTACGACTGCAATGGCAGTGGCAATGGCTCCATCTCTCGTGACTCAAAAACTTTATGCAGAAGATGGAAGTTTATTTCAAACATTTGAAAAGGTTCAACTTAAAGACGGTGAGGGCAACCCCCTAAAAGCCAGTAAATTAGTAAAAGAAGAAAATTACTTCTTCATGTACCCACATGCAGCCACTCCTGCTCTTATGGTAGATTTACTTGAACCTACAGGTAAAGACATAAAATTAAAAGCAGAAGATGGGACAGAGTATATCTATAAATCAGGTGTAGGATCTAAAGGCACTATCGTTGCATTTTCAGCTATTTGTGCACATCAATTGACACATCCACAGAAAGCTATGAGTATGTTTCAATATGTACCGTCTACTGGTAAAACACTAGCCTATGAAAAACCAGGTGTTTTTGTTTGTTCTTCACACTTAGCTGCTTATGATCCAAAGCAAGGTGGAAAAGTAGTGGGTGGTCCTGCAAAGCAAGGGTTGGCATCTATTGTTTTAGAAATTGATGCAGATGATAACATCTGGGCCGTAGCAGTACTTGGACCAAACAAGTTCCAAGAATTTTTTGATGCATTCAAGCAAGAGCATAAAGCAGAATTTGGCAGACGTGGTGCAAAAAAACTTGTAGCAACAGAAGCAAAAGTTGTACCTTTATCTAAATATTCAGCAGAACTCATCCAAGCATAATTTTCAAATAATGTATGGTTTTTTTACCATACATTATACTATCTATAATCCTATCAAATCTCTTTTTTTATCCCTTGTACCTTTTCGATACATATTCAAAATAATTTATTTATATAGGCTGTAAAACTTTACGATTAGGTATTTATCTGTCATAATTTGATTACTTTATATTATATAAAGAGATTAACAAACCAATTCTAATAGGAGACATTATGGCAATGAATAGAAGAGATACATTTAAACTCGCAGGAGTGGCAGCTGCAGCCGCAGCACTACCAACTATGGCAGTAGCTAGTGAAGCAAAAGCAGGAGCAACAAAAACAACTGGTAAATCAGTTGTAATCATCGGTGCAGGTTTTGGTGGACTCACTATGGCAAAGGCACTTAGAAAAAGTGATAAAAGCATCGATGTAACAGTTATCGAAAAAAGATCTATGCATATGGCTTGTCCATTATCAAATGGATTACTTGGTGGACTTGATAACATGAGTCTTAGTATGTTTGTAGGTGACTATGCTCAACCAGCTGCAAAATATGGATATGATTTTGTAAACGCTGAAGTAGTATCTATAGATAGAGCTGCTAAAACAGTTACAACATCAACAGCAGGTACAATTGGTTATGATATTCTTGTACTTTCTCCAGGTATTGCATATGACTATGAAAAACAATTCCCAAAATGGGATGCAGCAAAAGTGAGATCAGTAGCAGCAGCTTGTCCAGCAGCACTTATGCCAGGTAATGAACACGTTGCACTTAAAAGACAACTTGAAAATATGGATGATGGTAACGTATATATCGTACCACCAGCAAAAGGTAAATTTAGATGTCCTCCAGCTCCATATGAGAGAACAGCGATGATTGCTAACTACCTTAAAAATGAAGGTATCAAAGGAAAAGTAATTGTTCTTGATACAAGAGGTGGAAAATTTGCAAAAGGAAAAGCATTTAAAGAGTCATGGAGTGATTTATTTGCAGACTTTATTGAGTATAAAGGTCTTACAGAAGTAACTGATGTAGATCCTGTAGCCAAAACGATTACCTATACAGAATTTAAAGATGCAGATGATGAAAAAGGTGTTTCTAAAACTGAGAAATATGAAGTGTGTAACCTTATCCCTATCAATAAATGTTCACCTGTTATTGCTATGGCAGATATTGAACACAATGGAGCAGGATATGCAGCAATGGATGGATACAGCTTTAGATCTAAATCAGATAAAAATGTGTATGTTATTGGTGATGCTGTTACTCACAAAATCCCACCATCAGGACAAACAGCTATCTGGGGTGCTCAAAGAGCAGCTGGTCAAATTGTTGCACAACTTAACGGTAAAGTTGATGATCCTACAAAAGGTCTTCCAGCTAAAGCAGCAAACGTATGTTTCTCAATGGTAGGTGGTAAACCAGAAGAGGCTATTATGGTAACACATACATTCTCAGCAGACAAGTCTGGCGTTCTTAAAGGTAAAGGAAATGTACCTAAGCCTAAAGATGGAAACGGCAAGTTTAGATCTGCAGGTACTGCTAAAGCTACTAGAGAGTGGTTTGGTGGCGTAATGAGAGAAATGTTCGCATAGTCGAAAATAGATAATCTTTATGATTATTTGCACTCATCTTTTGAAGATGGGTGCGGTCATTTACTTGACGTAAACTCTCTTACCCAAACTTCAAAATCTAATCACAACTAATCACAAATCTTTATCTATTTTATTTTTTCAAATAAAATTTCTAATTCCTATAGATAACTCTGTAATTTTATTAGCATGCTATAAAGCATTACTTCTTTCTGCGTATTAGGAGCTTTTTTTATGAGTAGTTCACTCTCTAGTAAATGTTCGTAAATTTTTAATAACGATGCAGACTTCACTTTAAGTGCAAGTTGTGCTTTTTGGTCTTCTATGGGTTTAGGGAGTTTGTAGCCTAGTATGGCAGCTGAGTCTACATGACCATTGAGTTTGATATAGGCATGAAAAAGAAAGATTTGGTTGATGAAGTATTGAGTCGTTCGTAGTATGGCTGCTTCATCTTCTCCTATGTCTAGTAGTTTTGTGATGGTGTCGGTAATGGGTTTTTTATTGAAGAGGTCAATGAGTAGTTGCTCTATAGCCAGCGGTGCAGTAGAGTAAACAAGTCTGTCTATGTCTTTGCCTGTGATCTTGGTACCAAGTATGGAAAGCTTGTCTAGTTCGTTAGCACAAAGGGCAAGGTTGTTGTTGAGTACGAGCATGAGGTGTTGTAGGGCATAGTGGTCAATGTCTAGCTGTATGGCTTGTGCTTTTTGCTGAAGTACTGTAACACCATCACGAATATTAGGCTCAAAAAATCGTACCCATACTCCACCTTTTTTGTCTGTAAAAGCAGCCTGCATAGAACGTGCATCTTTCGCCGCCCCTGCATACCCATAGAGGAAGTAATTGTCAGTATTTTTATTAGCAAGTGCTACGAGTATATCTAGCTCTTTTTTAGGTATTTTTTTCTCATGTTTCACCACCACAAGATTTGTCCCACCAAAGAGTGAAGTTTGTGATAAAAAGTTTTTCGCCTGCTCAAAATTCCACTCATCATGATAGAGTGAAAGCATCGACTCTTTAGCATCTAGTGTTTTGATGTAGTGGTCTATGTAATGGTCTACTAGGTAGTCATTTTCTCCATACAAAAGAACAGCTTTTGGGAGTGCTTGGCGTAGGCGTTGGTCGAATTCTCTTTGGTACATTAGGAAGCCACCTTTTGTGTAAGTCCTAGACTCTTCATATCTTCCAT
>Ga0256840_1001340_pt1 | contig 23440 bp, 18 predicted proteins | sample 355202metaG_FD_185969 | JGI IMG/M metagenome (GOLD analysis project Ga0256840, IMG submission 185969) | Hydrothermal vent microbial communities from Mid Atlantic Ridge, Atlantic Ocean - 355-202 | ecosystem: Environmental > Aquatic > Marine > Hydrothermal vents | place: Atlantic Ocean: Mid...
CATCATCTGCCGTGACATCAACAGGCATAGATGCACTGACTTGTGGTGCCATCCGCTTAACAAAATCTTCTGACAATGGGGGCAGCTTTGTCGTGCTTAACGAGCTTGTCGCACTTAGAGAGTTTCGTGCTGCACCATGCATTTTCCCATAAACCGCCATTTGTTCAGCAACTCTGCCAGACTGGCTCGCACCCGTTTGCGGCTTAGTATAAGCAACGGGGATAGATAGATTTTGCTGAGTTGCAGCATTAGGCAAGCTCTGATTATTGCCACTGCTTATATGTGTCGCCGCAAATGATGACGGAATTTCAGGAACCTCTTGCTCCGTATTAGGACGCACATCAGCCAATGCTTTATGTAAAGTTCGGTATAAAAAATCATGCACCAGCCGACCTTCTCTAAAGCGTACTTCGTGCTTGGTTGGGTGTGCGTTAACATCCACTTTTTCAGGAGCCATTTCCAAAAATAGTACGTAAGCGGGATGTCTGCCGTGATACAACACATCGCTATATCCTTGGCGTACCGCATGCGTCACCAGTCGATCACGAATCATTCGACCATTTACATAAAAGTACTGCATATCGGCTTGAGAGCGTGAAAAAGTTGGCAAACCCACCCAGCCCCATAACTTTAAATCTGCCGCTTCATAATCAAGGTAAATGGATTGCTCCATAAATGCTGGGCCACAAATTTCTGCCACACGTCTGTCAGCACCTAACCGGTCTTTAGCAGACTGTAAGCTCAGCGAATTATTTTGTCCGTGACGCAAAGTGATGGCAACTTGGAAATTACTCAGCGATATTTTTTTAACCACTTCCGCAAGATGCTTAAATTCAGTTTTTTCAGTTTTTAAAAACTTGCGCCGTGCGGGGACATTGTAAAATAAATCATGCACATCAATCGTCGTACCGTTGGCATGTGCGGCGGGTTCTGGCTCACTGAAATTTTCTTGCCCGTCATCAGACAATACCCAACCCTGTTCACTGTCGGCTGTTTTTGAACTAATCGTCATACGCGAGACGGAAGCAATGCTCGGCAAAGCTTCGCCACGAAAACCTAACGACTCCACATGCTCCAAATCATCCAATGAGGCGATCTTACTGGTAGCGTGACGACTCAACGCTAACTTTAATTCATCTTTAGGGATTCCCTTGCCATTATCCCGTATGCGAATACGTTTTAAACCACCCTGCTCAATATCAATTTCTATTTTTGTAGAACCAGCATCAATGGCATTTTCGAGCAGCTCTTTCACCACAGAGGCTGGACGCTCAACCACCTCACCTGCGGCAATTTGGTTAACTAAATGTGGGGGAAGTTGCTTGATGCTCATCCGCGTACTTTAACATAAACAGCGTATCTGATTAGACTTTGATTGGCCTTAGATTCGCAATTAAACAGCCAAGTTTATTTTTTAATGCCCTCTAAGAGGTGAGTTCTGTATGATATTAATATCTCGTTTTGGTGAACTTAAAAAATACGGAGAATAAACATGGAAGCGCTTTTTACACTGGAAAACTTATTAACACTCGGCATGTTAGTGATGCTACAAGCCGTGCTAGGTTTTGATAATTTATTGTATATCGCGCTAGAATCCAGACGCGCTTATCAGTGCGCCGCAAAAAGGTTGGAGTGGCCCACCCTGTGCAGGATTAGTCATGCTAAATGAAACCGCGTTAAACCTACTGGAAACCACAAAAAGCACCAGCTTTGCGATGAACCTAAAGCAATGGCACACCATTATGCAAGCTTACGAAGGCGGCGCACATGCTTACCACGCAACCATGCCAACCGATGCATTACGACGTTTTAGAGATATTATGCTGGAAACGCGTGAAATTGGTTTTGCCAATCTCAAAGAGGCTCAGCTAGAACTAGGCGAAAAAGTACGATCGCTACTTGCCAGTAAAGGCATTAAAAGCGTTGCTGCCAAAGGCTTTGAAGCACCCGGCGTAGTCGTGAGTTATACCCAAGATGCAAACGTGCAGAACGGTTCAAAATTTAGCGCTACAGGCATGCAAATTGCCGCTGGCGTACCGCTTCAATGTGACGAGCATGATGACTACCAAACGTTTCGCCTAGGTTTGTTTGGCTTAGATAAACTACAAAATATTCCTCGCACTGTGGCGAGCCTTGAAGATGCTTTGGATAAAGTGCTTTAGTGGCTTTCGATATTCGTTTATTAAGGCATCAATAGAAAATAGCTTATGACTTTTAATTCTATTCTGAAGTATACGATATTGCTTATAACTCTTCTGTTAGTGGGTTGTTCTAGCACACCGAAGTCTTTTAAAAAAAATGTCCAAATTGACAAGGTTAAACTAGTAAAAAAAGGAAAGCATCATTATCTCTTTATTAAAAAAGAGGGTTTTTTAGTTCACGATTATACTGTCAAAGACATCTATAAAATCTTATCCTCCAAACATTCAAAGAATTCTTATATTCACAATAAAAATAAACCAACAATTCAAATTGAATTCGAACCTATTTTAACGTCTAACTCAGAAAAGTTTAAGGGCTATAGTGTTAGTAATGTAACCCTCATAAACACCAGTTCTAAAAAGGATGCCTGCGGTGTAGAAGGATGCATAAAAACCGTAATAATACAGCCCTATAAGCTTCTTCAAAAAAGTAGGTTTGCGACTGAATATTTACAAAATGTAGTTTATTTCCCTAGTATTAAACAGGAGTCTATTGCAGCTGTTAAAGGCTTAAAATTTGAATGGGGAATGCGATATAAGGTCAAAGCACGTTATTATCAGGCTCCCCATTATACTAATTATAAAGTCTTAGATATCTTGCAAAAGGGCTTTTCCCCAGTCCCCTTTTTTGAACTTAAAGGGACCTTAAAAAATATGATCGTGAAGCAACTTGATAAACATCGCTATCTTCTTTACAACGAACTTGAAGTTACTATTAATGATAAAAACCTTGCCGCTAATTTGAATAAACTCATTCAAGAATCCAAGAAGGAAAAACTGGCTTACTCACGTTGGTTAAAGAAAAATAAAACATCAGAGTTTGCTTCTAAAGAGATAACATTTTCTTTAAATACCGTAGCAGACTGGGAAAAAGAAAAAATAATAAAAACTGAACTCGTAGGAATGACTCAAACTACCATTAAGCGTTATTCAAAATCTAAAAAAGGACCCTGCAATATTAGAAAACAATGGTGCGAGCAAATTATGCTCGTTGAGCCTTACCAAGCGAGAAAAGGCAACCATGAGTTAATCGCATTTTTTAAATATAATAAAGAGGATAACAATGATACCAGTGCTGCTGATAAACAAATTTTAAACCCAAATGGGGCTATCGTTACCGAGTTAGAGGTTTCCAGCGCGATTTAAATAATACTCAAGTTTTCAATGTTAAAGACATTCTAAGCGCTAACTTTTCCCCAGAACCTTTCCAATATATAATGAATATACAATATTTTAAAAATATTAAAAAAGTAAGCAAAAACAAATACTTAATATTCTCTCATTTAACAGTAAATACAAATAAAACGCTAAGTAAAAAGCTGGATGAGTTAATCAAAAAGGGTAAAGATATAGCGCAGAAATATAAAGATAAGACTCGGTTATGGGATAAGGATGCTTATCAAAATTTTAAGTTTTATTTCTCTTTTGATGCGGATATAAAAAATAAAAAGATTAATGGAATTAACTTGCAAGCTATTAAGTCTCATACCTATTAATGCGTAATAAAGTCTAAATAAAACCTCGCGCCAAATCTGCTTGGATATCCGCAATATCTTCAAGCCCTACTGATAGCCGCAATAAACCATCGGCAATCAAAGCATCATCACGTTGTTGTTGGTTTAAACGCCCGTGTGTGGTGGTTGCAGGGTGTGTGATGGTGCTTTTTGTATCGCCTAAATTGGCAGTAATAGATAGCATTTGCAGATTATTAACTATTTTCCACGCCGCATCCTTACCTCCTTTAACAATAAATGAAACCATTCCACCAAAACCGCTTTGTTGTGATTTTGCGAGTGCATATTGTGGATGACTTTCTAAACCTGGGTAATAGACTTTTTCGATTTTATCTTGTTTATCCAACCATAGCGCTAGCGCTAATGCATTATCACAATGTGCTTTCATACGCAGGCTCAGTGTTTCTAAACCGTTACTAAAAACCCATGCATTAAATGGACTAAGCGCTGCCCCGCCACTGCGAATCACACCATGAATCGTTTCACCGACAAGTTTTTTATCCCCCACTATTGCGCCACCTAAACAGCGACCTTGGCCATCAATATATTTAGTTGCTGAATGCACCACAATATCTGCTCCAAGCTCCAGTGGCTTTTGTAGCACTGGGGTGCAAAAGACATTATCAATCACTAACAAGGCATCGCCAGCATGTGCAATACCCGCCAAGGCTTTTATATCAACAATCTCAGTAATCGGATTTGAGGGTGTTTCTGCAAAGAATAGTTTGGTCGTTGGCTTTACCGCTTGCTGCCATGCGTCTAGGTCAGACAGGTCTACGAAATCAAATTCTACGCCAAATTTTTCTAAATAATTGGTGAATAAAATAGTACTGGTTCCAAAAATTGAGCGAGAACTCACCACATGATCGCCTGATTTAAGCAAACCCAGCATCACTGCAAAAATCGCTGCCATGCCAGATGCGGTCGCTACACAGGATTCGCCTCCCTCTAAGGCTGCTAAGCGTTTTTCAAATGCGGCTACGGTAGGATTTGATACGCGGGAATAGAAGTGCGCATGCTCTTCACCAGAAAAACGTGCTGCAGCTTCTTCTGCACTTTTAAAGGTAAAGCTAGAGGTTAAAAAAATGGCTTCAGAGTGCTCTTGGAAGTTACTTTGCTCATTACCTGCACGAATCGCTAAGGTGTCGAAATTAAATTGTTTGTCAGTCATATCAATTCTCTTTTTAATTTTCAAGCACGCATAAAAAAGCCCACTTTTTAATAAAACAAAAAAGCGGGCTTTAAAAAATTCTTCAGCACGCTTTAGCAAATTTTATAAAGCGCCTGCAAGCTGTTTTCAAATCAGCGCTTGAAATTAACTATAGACCCAATACAAGGATGGGTCAAATAGATTGATTAATAGCAAGAAACACCGTAACTTAGGCCTATTATTTAGCTAAAGTATCAAACAAATGAAGTATAAAGACCTGCGTGATTTTATTGAACAGCTTGAGTCAATTGGTGAGTTAAAACGTATCACGACTGAGGTTGACCCCGATCTTGAAATGACTGAAATCTGTGACCGTGTACTACGCGCTAAAGGCCCAGCGTTGTTGTTTGAAAATCCCAAGGGTTTTGATACACCGGTATTGGGTAATTTATTTGGTACGCCAGAACGTGTTGCGATGGGCATGGGTGAAACCTCTGTTAGCGCGCTGCGTGATGTTGGTAAGCTACTCGCAAGCCTCAAAGAGCCATCGCCACCAAAAGGTTTTAAGGATGCATTGAGTGCCATCCCCAAGTATAAAAAAGTCTTGGATATGGCGCCAAAAAAAGTGAAAAAAGCCAATTGCCAAGCGGTTGTTATTGAAGGGAATGATGTCGATTTAAGCAAATTACCGATTCAAACCTGCTGGCCTGATGATGCTGCACCACTGATTACTTGGGGATTAGTCATTACCAAGGGACCAAATAAGTCACGCCAAAACCTAGGTATTTACCGTCAACAAGTGATCGGTAAAAATCGCGTTATTATGCGCTGGTTATCACATCGTGGTGGTGCTTTAGATTTTGCAGACTGGCAGCAAAAACATCCGGGCGAACCATTTCCCATTAGCGTGGCATTAGGTGCTGACCCCGCAACTATATTAGGTGCGGTAACACCAATACCTGACACGCTTTCTGAATATGCATTTGCAGGCTTATTGCGCGGTTCGCGAACCGAAGTAACCAAGTGCATTGGCTCTAACTTGCAAGTACCTGCATCTGCAGAATATGTGTTAGAAGGCTATTTATACCCTGATGATATGGCCGATGAAGGGCCTTATGGTGATCACACAGGTTATTATAATGAGGTTGAACGTTTCCCTGTTTTTACGATTGAGCGTATTACCCATCGACAAGATCCGATCTATCACAGCACCTATACCGGACGACCACCTGATGAACCAGCAATGCTGGGGGTTGCGCTTAACGAAGTATTTATCCCTATTTTACAAAAACAATTTCCTGAGATTATTGATTTTTATTTACCCCCCGAAGGTTGCTCATATCGCATGGCTGTTGTTAGCATGAAAAAACAATACCCAGGACATGCTAAACGCGTGATGATGGGAGTCTGGTCGTTCTTACGACAATTTATGTATACCAAATTTGTGATTGTGGTGGACGATGATATAAATACAAGGGACTGGAATGATGTAATCTGGGCAATGACAACTCGAATGGATCCCGGTCGTGATACTACCATCATCGAAAATACACCTATCGATTATTTAGATTTTGCGTCGCCTGTTTCTGGTCTTGGCTCAAAAATGGGTTTTGATGCTACTAATAAATGGCAAGGCGAAACCAACCGTGAGTGGGGTAAGCCGATTGTGATGAATAAAAATGTCAAACAACGCGTAGATGAGATTTGGGACGAACTCGATATTTTATAATGAGACCTTTGCAAATGTTATTTATCTCGGCTGAGTGTTGCCATCCGTGTACTCACAAACGCCTGCGCAAAACGCTTCCCTAGCTCTAGCTGACCATTCGTATTGTAGTGCAAATGGTCGTTACGTTTGCTTAAATCATCCGTATTAATTAAGCGTAAATTTCTAATTCTACTGGCAGCCATTTTTTGTGCTTGCTGTACTACTTCGGTTGCGGGAAAGAGTCGAATAGGCGGGTTGATACCACCCATAATAAAAGGGCTATCCGGTGACTTTAACTCAAGCCGTAGTGCATTAACAAAGCGGTTTAAATTATTGGTATATTGCTTTGCCGCATTAGGATATTTTGCATCTGCTTCGCCTTGCATCCACAAAATTCCCGCTAATTTTGATTCCTTTTCATTAAACTGAATTTTGATTGTTTTAATTAACTTTTTAAACAACGGTCCGGCGCTTGCATTATGGGTCAAACGAGCTCTTGTTGCTGTCCATTGAGGATCCCATGCGTACAGCGATGTTCCACCTACGGCAAATTTGATTAATTTAATTGTAGCGTGTGGAAATTGACGTGATATTTCGTGAGCAAAGCCAATTTCTGGACCAAAGTGTCGAAAACGATTTAATGGGGCTTTGTAGCCATTGTAGTAAAATTCGATATTACTTGGTACCTTCTGGTAAGACGCAGGTAGCTCTACACTGTTACCTTGACCTGCCATATTTGACTGTCCAGCCAAAATAAATACCATCTCTTGGGCTGACACATGAGCTGTTATAAACGTTAGTATTAGTGCAACGAAGCTACTTTTCACACTTCTTTTTCTATTAAAAAACTGAGCCAGCATATTGCTTTTCTCTAAATACTAAAACCATATAATAACATTTAGTTATTGGCTTAATACTTTTTATTCCTAAACATAGTTACACCAGCCTTCTTTTTACGCAAAAAAAATCCCCACCATAAGGCGGGGATTTTTATAAAAGAGAAAAGTCTATTTAAGAAATTTTCTGATCTAACTCACCAGATGCATAACGCTGTGACATCTCATCAAGAGAGTAAATTTTACCAATTTTACTTGCCATTCCCGCAGAGTTGAATGCTTCATAACGAGCCTGACAAATATCTTTCATTGCATTTGTTGCTTCTTTTAGGAACTTACGCGGATCAAAGTTCGATGGGTTCTCTTGTAAATGTTTACGTACAGAACCTGTTGATGCCATACGTAAATCGGTATCAATATTTACTTTAGTAACACCACTCTTAAGACCTTCAACAATCTCAGCAACAGGTACACCATAAGTCTGGCCCATATCACCACCGTAGTTGTTGATGATTTCTAACCACTCTTGCGGAACAGAAGATGAACCGTGCATAACAAGGTGTGTATTAGGTAGACGCTCGTGAATCTCTTTAATACGATCAATACGCAAAATCTCACCGGTTGGCTCTTGGGTAAATTTGTAAGCACCATGTGAAGTACCAATAGCGATAGCAAGTGCATCAACGTTTGTTGCTTTTACAAAGTCAGCAGCTTCTTCAACAGAAGTAAGAAGCATGTCCATATCTAGCTTGCCTTCTGCACCATGTCCGTCTTCTTCACCCATTTCGCCTGTTTCTAGCGAACCAAGACAACCTAGCTCGCCTTCAACTGATACACCACCTGCATGAGCCATTTTAACAACTTCAGCGGTTACGTCAGCGTTGTATTCAAATGATGCTGGTGTTTTACAGTCTGCTTCTAATGAACCATCCATCATCACTGATGTGAAACCTGATTGAATTGAACGCAAACATACGGCTGGCTCAGAGCCATGATCTTGGTGCATTACAACAGGGATATTTGGGTACATTTCAGTTGCTGCAATGATTAAGTGACGAAGGAAAGGCTCACCCGCATAACCGCGAGCACCTGCAGACCCTTGCATGATTACTGGAGAATCAACTGCACTTGCAGCTTCCATGATCGCGTGAACTTGCTCCATGTTATTTACGTTAAAAGCGGGTAAACCGTAGTTATTTTCTGCTGCATGATCAAGCAGTTGTCTCATTGATATTAGGGCCATGTGGTCCTCCTTTAGTCTATTAAATGTGTGTTAAATAATGTTAAATATTTATATTTCAAAAAACGCCTGAAAAAGTGCTGATTATATTACCTCAAACAATAAACCCTCAGCAAACAGCGGGTTTCAGCGCTGCCAATTATCCGTTGTGGTGCTCTCCGACGCGGATAATTTTCATTTGATTAGTGCCACCGTCGGTACCTGCTCCAACTAAATCACCTTTTGTAATTAGCACTAAGTCACCATCGTCTACTACTTTTTGCTCTATTAGATGTTCAACTACCGTCCTATTCGCTTGCTTTGGATCTGTTAGTTTTTCATGTACCCAAACTGGATATACACCACGATACATACATACACGACGGCATGTTGATTTATGCGTTGTCATGGCGTAAATAGGGATACCGGAACTAATACGCGACATCCATAAAGCGGTCGATCCTGACTCGGTAAGAGCCCCGATACCTTTTACGCCCATATGATTTGCAGTGTACATAGCAGCCATAGCGATGCCTTCATCAATTCGTTCAAACCTTTTACCAATTCGGTGTTTAGAGCGTTTAGAAGAATATGAGTTCTCAGCCTCTTCACAGATATCAGCCATTGCTGCAACTACTTTATCTGGGTGCTTCCCTACCGCAGTTTCACCCGAAAGCATCACTGCATCTGTTCCATCCATCACTGCATTCGCCACATCAAACACTTCCGCACGTGTTGGAATCGTATTATCTATCATCGTTTCCATCATTTGCGTTGCGGTGATGACAGGGCGATTTAATTGACGTGAACGCTTAATTAATTTCTTTTGCATAAGCGGTAAATTGGCATCGCCGATTTCCACACCAAGATCACCACGTGCAACCATGATAACATCAGATGCTCTGATAATATCATCCATTGCTGGTTGCTCAACCGCTTCGGCACGTTCAACCTTTGCCACGATAGCAGCATCACCACCGGCATCTTGCATTAAGGTACGTGCATATTCTAAATCAGCCGCACTTCGTGGAAATGAGACTGCTAAAAAATCCACGCCAATTTCAGCAGCAGTGATAATATCTTCTTTATCTTTTTCAGTTAATGCTTCTGCAGAGATGCCACCACCGCGCTTATTAATACCCTTGTTATTGGACAGTACGCCACCAACAACGACTTCTGTATAGACTTCAGAACCTTTAACAGCGGTAACGCGTAATACAACACGCCCATCATCTAACAACAGTTCGTCACCATCATAAACATCATTTGGCAAGTTTTTATAGGCAATACCAACTCTTTCCTTAGTGCCTGCATCCCTATCAAGCGTAGCATCTAAGATGAAACCATCACCAGCTTTGATAATAACCTTCTCATCAACAAAACGCTGAATGCGAATTTTAGGCCCTTGTAAATCACCTAAAATACCAACATTCCAACCTAGCTTTTCAGCCGCATCTCTTACCATTTTCACGCGGCGTTTATGATCTTCAACTTCACCATGTGAAAAATTCATACGTACCACGTCAACACCAGCAGCGATCATCTTTTCAACAGACTCGGGAGTATCGGTAGCTGGCCCCATTGTTGCAACTATTTTGGTTCTTCTCATAGAGAAAGTTTAATCCTTTTTTATGAAATGAGTATTACGGAATACTCATTTTCAAAAATAATTTATTCCGCCTAGATTAACGGTCTAATAATATTGAAGCTTAACCCTTTGCGCGTGCTTCTAACATTGCAACAACAGGCAATTCCTTGCCTTCTAAAAACTCAAGAAATGAACCTCCACCTGTGGAAATGTACGAAACTTTATCAGCGATATCATACTTATCAACCGCAGCTAATGTATCACCACCACCTGCTACAGAGAATGCGTTAGATTCAGCAATTGCCAGTGAAATTGCTTTTGTGCCACTACCAAACTGGTCAAACTCAAATACGCCAACTGGGCCGTTCCAAACAATGGTTCCAGCATTTTTAATTACTTCGCAAAGCTCTTCGATTGACTTTGGACCAATGTCAAAAATCATATCGTCATCAGCAACATCTTCAACGTTCATAGTTGTTGCTTCAGCTGTTTCAGAAAACTCTTTGCCACAAATAACGTCGCTAGGAACAGGAATATCACCACCATTCTTTTGTGCCGCAGCTTTTAGCTCTCTTGCAGTTTCTACCAGGTCTTCTTCGTATAGTGATTTACCTACATTGTGGCCTTCAGCCGCAATAAAGGTATTAGCGATGCCGCCACCTACAATTAATTGATCAACGACTTTAGATAAGGATTCAAGCACCGTTAGTTTTGTCGAAACTTTCGCACCACCTACTAAAGCAACCATTGGACGTGCTGGGTTATCCAGTGCTTTACCTAAGGCTTCTAGCTCTCCCGCAAGTAAAGGGCCTGCCGCTGCTGTTGGTGCAAACTGGCCTGCGCCGTGTGTCGAGGCCTGTGCTCGATGTGCAGTACCAAATGCATCCATGACGTACACATCACATAAAGCTGCATATTGTTTTGACAGTGCTTCGTCGTTTGCTTTTTCACCTTTATTAAAGCGAACATTTTCAAGTAGAACGACCTGTCCATTTTCTAGCGAAGGAGAGTTGTCCAAGTAGTCAGTAACAAGGTTTACGTCTTGCCCTAATAAATCAGCCATGTGTGAAGCAACCGGTGCAAGTGAAAACTCATCCTCTGGCGACCCTTCTGTAGGACGACCAAGATGTGACATAACCATGACTTGCGCGCCTGCTTTGATAAGTAACTCAAGCGACGGTAATGAAGCACGGATTCGCTTGTCTGACGTTACTTTGCCATCTTTAATAGGCACGTTTAAGTCTTGACGAATAAGCACGCGCTTTCCAGAAAGGTCTAAATCAGACATCTTAATTACAGACATGGATGAAACTCCTTTTAAATTTTAGATTTATTAAATAAAGCAACTAGAGAATTTATCAAAAAGCCAGGGACTTAGAAATCTAAATCTTTCTAGCCTTCCCTAACCCTGCTAGGGAGTTGTCGTGCTTCTTAAAAACACGAGTGGAAATTCTCTCTAATTCTTTTATTTAATAAATCTGTAGGCATGATTATTGTTAATAACAAACACGCCCACAAATCAATTTTTTACCAATCCAAACTAATACTTAGTAGCTCAGATTGTATCTAGTAGCCTTCAGATCAAGGCGGGAAAGTAGGAGCTTACAATAGTAAGTGACGACTTTTCCAACGAAGAGCTGGAGGCTAATAGATGTGAGCTGAGCTACTAAGAGACGTGCTCTACAAGTCTCAACATATTACACGTGTAACCATATTCATTATCATACCAAGAAACCACTTTAACAAACGTGTCATCAAGTGCGATACCTGCACCCTCATCAAAGATTGAAGAAGCACTGAATCCACGGAAATCAGAAGATACAACACTCTCATCTGTGTACGATAATGTACCTTTCATAGAACCTTCAGAAGCTTCTTTGATTTTTGCACAAATCTCTTCATAAGTAGCTGGCTTATCTAGCTCACAAGTTAAATCCACAACCGAAACGTCAACTGAAGGAATGCGGAAAGCCATTCCTGTTAGTTTGCCGTTAAGCTCAGGAAGCACAATTCCTACTGCTTTTGCTGCACCTGTAGATGATGGAATGATGTTCTCAAATACTGCACGACCACCACGCCAATCTTTCATTGAAGGACCATCAACTGTTTTCTGTGTAGCTGTTGATGCATGTACAGTCGTCATCAAACCACGCTTTAAGCCCCAGTTATCATTGATAACTTTAGCGATTGGCGCTAAACAGTTTGTTGTACAAGATGCAGCAGAAACGATTGCTTGGCCATCGTATGCGTCATGGTTAACACCGTATACAAACATTGGCGTATCATCTTTTGCAGGAGCTGACTGAACAACTTTCTTAGCACCAGCATCAATATGAGCCTGACAACTTTCTGTTGTTAGGAAGAAGCCAGTACAATCAATAACTATGTCTGCACCGATGTCACCCCACTTAAGATCTGCTGGATTACGCTCAGCAGTCAGGCGAATTTTATTACCATCTACTGTGAAAGACGTATCATCTACATCGGTTACTTCACCGTCGAAACGACCGTGAGCCGTATCATATTTAAGCATGTACGCTAGGTAATCATTATCTAGTAGGTCATTAATACCTACTACTTCAAGACTTGGGAAGTCTTTTTTAATTGCACGGAAAACCATGCGTCCGATACGGCCAAAACCGTTAATTCCAACTTTAGTTGTCATGGGGAACTCCTTAAAAGTTATAAAAATAAATGTGTAAAATAAAACGCCCTGAAAAACAGGGCGTTTGTTAAATTATACTTCGCTGATCGCTTTGCTAACCGCTTCTGTTGTAATACCGAAGTATTCAAACAGCTCAGGCGCTGGTGCTGACTCACCAAAAGTAGTCATTCCAATAACCTTGCCATTTGTACCAACGTACTTCCACCAGCCATCCATAATTGCTGCTTCAACTGCAACACGTGCTGTTACTGCAGCAGGAAGTACTGACTCTTTGTAAGCCTCATCTTGTTGTTCAAATACTTCAACAGAAGGCATTGAGACAACACGAACTTTCTTACTAGATGCTTCAGCAGCTTCCATCGCAAGATGCACTTCAGAGCCTGTAGCCATAACGATAACGTCTGGTGTTCCATCAGTATCCTTAAGGATGTAACCACCCTTTTGGATGTTAGCAATCGTTGCATCATCACGCTTTTGGAAAGGCAGGTTTTGGCGAGAGAAGATAAGTACCGATGGGCGTGTATCGTGCTCAATTGCATCTTTCCATGCTACCGCTGTTTCAACCGTATCACACGGCCTCCATACTGCCATATTAGGTATCATACGCAGTGTTGGAATTTGCTCAACAGCCTGATGCGTCGGACCATCTTCACCTAAACCGATTGAATCGTGTGTGTAAACAAAGATGGTGCGAATCTTCATTAATGCCGCCATGCGTAACGCGTTACGTGCGTACTCAGAGAACATTAAGAAAGTTGCGCCGTAAGGCATCAAACCACCATGAAGTGTCACACCATTCATGATTGCAGACATACCAAACTCACGAACACCGTAAGAAATATAGTTGCCCGCAAAGTTCATGTCAGCAGAACCGTGATCATCATTAATACGCACTGATTTATCGTTAAACGTATTGTTTGATGGGGAAAGATCTGCCGATCCGCCTAAGAATTCAGGAAGCAGTGGAGCAAAACCATTTAGAGCACCTTTTGATGCAACACGAGTTGCTGGCGACTCTTCTTTACTATTAACCTCTGCAATAAATTTGTTAGCTTGTGCTTCAAAGTCTGCAGGAAGATCACCTGCCATACGACGCTTGAATTCTGCAGCTTCTGCTGGAAATGCTTTTTCATAAGCCGCAAACTTATCATTCCACGCTGCTTCTTTCGCTTTACCTGCTTCTTTAGCATCCCAAGCTGCGTAAATATCAGCAGGTATTTCAAAGGGCGCATGATCCCAACCCATATTCTTACGTGCGTCTGCAAGAGCCGCTTCACCCAGTGCTTCGCCGTGGATATTGTGTCCGCCTTCTTTTTTGTCTCCAGCCGTACCAATACCTTTACCGATCACAGTTTTACAACAAATCAAAGAAGGCTTATCAGATGCGATTGCTGCTTCTGTAGCCGCTTTGATTGCATCAGCATCGTGACCATCAATAGATTGTACGTGCCAATTTGATGCTTCAAAACGCATTGGTGTATTATCTACAAACCAACCATCTACGTTACCATCAATAGAAATATTGTTATCATCATAGAAACAGATTAGTTTACTAAGACCAAAAGAACCTGCAAGAGAGATAGCCTCTTGCGAAATACCTTCCATCAAACAACCATCACCCAAGAACACATAAGTATTGTGATCAACAATCTCGTGTCCGTCTTTATTGAACTGTGCTGCCATTACTTTTTCAGCCAGCGCAAAACCCACCGCATTTGTAATACCTTGACCAAGAGGACCTGTAGTCGTCTCGATTCCTGGCGCATAGCCGTACTCAGGGTGACCCGGAGTTTTAGAATGTAGTTTACGGAAAGCTTTAAGGTCATCAATCGAAAGATCGTAGCCTGTTAAATGAAGCACTGAGTACGGAAGCATTGACCCATGCCCGTTAGACATAATAAAGCGGTCACGATCTGCCCATTCTGGGTTCGTTGGATTGTGATTCATGAAGTCGTTGTAGAGTACTTCTGCTATATCAGCCATTCCCATCGGTGCACCGGGGTGACCAGAATTAGGGATTTGAACAGCATCCATAGTAAGAGCACGTATGGCGTTAGCCAGCGTTGTACGATTTGACATTAAAGGCTCTCCTTAGAGTTTAATATAATTTATAAAATGATAATAGATTACTGTATGGCCTATTAGCACTAGCCTTTACATGCAAATTGATGAAAGCCATATAGAAATCTATTATGTAATCCGTTAGCAAGACCTTTAAACAAATTGCACCGTAAGAATGCATCGTAATTAAATAACAACTGTACCTTTAATTATGGCATGAGTGTTACTTTTGGCCGTCAAAGCTACGCTTTCCTTTGTTAATTTAAGCGGGGGACAAAGAAAAATGGAGCAGGTATTGTGTCCGAGTTGACCAAAATGAGCAACATCTAATTTGGGGTATGATACAAAATTTGACCAATTGTGAGATTTTTCTGATTAGCTGTAATGGCAAAGTCACTACTTTTTAAGTGTCTTTGTTACGACTGGTAAAATACTCAATAAAATAATTGGCTGAGCCTCTGAAGTAGGATGCAACTCATCTTCTTGCAAGAGTTTTAAATCTACAATCACCTTTTCCAAAAAGAAAGAGACAAAAGGCAACTGATACTTTTTAGCCAAGTCACTAAACAACTGTTCAAATTTTTGTGAATAGGCAAGCCCATAGTTTGGCGGAATTTTCATACCAAGTAATATAACTTTTGCATTAGCTGCATGCGCCAGTCGAATCATTTTATTCAAGTTATTTTTAGTCACTCTGGGTGAAATACCGCGCAGACCATCGTTTGCACCGAGCTCTAAGATAATAATATCGGGTTTCACTTTTTTCAGAGCTTTAGGCAAACGAGTCAAGCCGCCTTGCGTGGTTTCACCACTAATACTACCGTTACTAATTTCTACGGCCTCGCCTAGCTCGATACGCATCAAATTGACCCAGCCTTTTTTAACTGGAATTCCATATGCCGCACTTAAACTATCACCCCAGACTAAAATTTTTTGATTCGCACTAACGACGTTTGTCGTCATTATCAATAAAACAATACTCGTTAAAACCAGCTTGAAATGAGCAAATTTAAGACCCATAGTAGTATCCTAATTCCCAGATAAAAACACGATAATAACACAAGCTACTAAGTCCATAGAACACCCCGAAAATTCTCAATTAATCTACGGATGAAATGATTATTTAGCGAGCTTACCGTTTGTTGTTGTTTAAATGGCTATCAAATACACATGGTCTTTCTAATACCCTATGAAACAAGTACTTGCACTGTTACCGCATTTCTATCTGGGCTTAGGGTAGTACCTTTTTGTGAGACTTATTACAAGGTTGGATAATGAACAATCAAAAAAACTCTAAAACCAGGCTGTCAACCGTTATTCAAGCTAAGCATTTAAGCAAAAAACTTGCCACCACGGAAAACGAAGAACTATTGATTTTAGATGATATTAACCTATCAGTTACACAAAACGAATCGGTAGCCATTACAGGGGCATCCGGCTCGGGTAAGACCACATTACTAGGCTTGCTGGCAGGCTTAGATTTACCTAGCAATGGCGAAGTCTGCCTTCTTGGCACGGAACTTTCTACTTTAAACGAAGATCAACGTGCCAATTTGCGACTAGGTCAAGTGGGCTTCGTATTTCAATCCTTTCACTTGATGGACAACTTAACCGCGTTAGAGAACGTAATCCTACCGCTTGAGCTAGAAAATAGTAGCAAAAATATTCGCCAAAAAGGTTTAGCAGCTTTAGAACAAGTGGGTCTTGAAAAAAGAAGCACGCATCGTCCTGGCCAACTTTCAGGCGGCGAGCAACAACGAGTCGCGTTAGCACGTGCCTTTGTGAGCCAACCTGCAATTCTTTTTGCGGATGAACCAACAGGAAATTTAGATCGGAAAACGGGCGAAGAAATCATTGCCTTATTATTTAAAATGCAACAGCTAAATAATACCACGCTGGTGTTAGTAACCCACGATGATAGCTTAGCAAAGCGGTGCCAAGCTCACTACAGGTTGGTTGACGGGAAAATTTCACAGTGAAAAATCTATTCACTGAGTGGCAACGATTTTGGCGCCTAGCAGAAATACGCTTATTGTTGTTAGCGCTATTGGTTGCTGTAATCGCAGTTACTTCTGTCGGCTTTTTTACTGATCGCGCTGATAGAGCAATGAGCCAGCAAGCCACTACCATGTTGGGTGGTGATATGGTTTTAGTATCAACTAGACCAATCAACCCTGAATTTTTAGCCGAGGCCGAAAGACGTGGTTTACGCACGGCTGAAACGATTAGCTTTCCCAGTATGGTTTCTACCTTGGATAGCCTTAACAACAGCGATAACAACAATGATACGTTCCAGCTCGCGCAAATCAAAGCGGTCTCCACAAACTACCCTTTGCATGGCACCATAGAAATTAGCGAAACTGCGACCAGTGCTATCAGCAAAGCATCCTTAAAAAATCTACAGGATAACGAAGTACTTGCTGAATCCCGCTTATTCGTTACCCTAAGAGCAAGCACAGGAAAAACAGTCAATCTCGGTAAAACAAAAGTACGTTTAGCATACTTTATTCGCAAAATGCCAGACCAGTCAACTAGCGCATTTCAGCTTGCACCTAAGTTAATACTGCCAATGAAAATGCTTAAACAAACAGGCTTATTAACCCCTGCAAGTCGTGCTAGTTTTAGCCAGCTATATGCAGGTGATACTAATGCGATTAAAAAATTTAGAACATGGTTAAAACCGCAATTAAAAAATACTGAGTCCATCCGCACCTTAGATGATGGCTTGCCAGCAGTTCAACAAGCTTTACAGCGTGGTCAACGTTTCTTAAAAATGGCATCATTGTTAGCAGTAATTTTAGCAGGTGCTGGCATTGCATTAAGCAGTTACAGTCTCACCCAACAGCAAACACCTGCAGTTGCCGTGTTAAAAACAATCGGTGCGTCGCGTCGTCAAATTCTAACACGCTATTTAAGTCAGCTATTTATCAGTGCAACCATAGCGGGAATTATTGGTGCTGTGCTAGGTTATTTTATTCAGTTTTTTCTAGCGCAATATCTACAAAACTTTGTCGGACAAAACTTGCCCAGAGCTAGTTTGTGGCCTGTTCTCACGGGCTTTTTGACTGCGTGGTTGATGGCTTTTGGCTTTTCTGCCCCACATTTATTACACCTCATCAACATCGCGCCGATTCACATTCTACAAGGGAAAAATAACCAAGCAAAATCATCAAAGTTGTTTTCGATTTTTACACTAAGCCTGGCTGTCTTACTGTTAATGTGGCTGCAAACCAACGATTTAAAGCTAAGCCTCACTTTACTCATCGGGGTACTTTTTGCCATCGTAGTTTTCTGGGGAGCAGCCTTGCTTATGTTACGCTTAATCCATGTTCTCGGGCAACGCTTTCGCCTACCCAAAGCCAATCAACGCATGGCACTAATGGTGGTAGTTTTTGGTATTGGGCTATTTAGTCTATTGCTTTTAACCACATTGCGCGGTGATCTTATCAACCGCTGGCAAGCCAGCTTACCCAGCGATGCCCCCAATCATTTTTTAATTAACATTCAACCTGATGAGCTAAAGCCATTACAAACATTGCTCGCAAAAAATGAAATAAAAACGCCGCTATATCCGATGGTACTAGGCCGCTTGATTAAAATTAACGGCAAAGCAACCTCAGAAGATGATTACGACAATCAACGTGCTAAACGCCTGTTAATTCGTGAATTTAATATGTCGGCAAACTCCAGCATACCACTTGGCAATAAAGTGATCTCTGGAAAATGGTTTGCAAAAGATTCCATGAAAGGTTTATCAGTTGAAGAAGGCATCGCCAAAACGCTACACTTAAAAATGGGCGACAGCATGACATTTGATATTGCTGGCGAGGAAATCACACAAGAAATCATCAGCCTGCGCTCAGTAAAATGGGACAGTATGCGACCCAATTTTTTTGTGATGATGGCACCTAAAGCATTTGATGATCAGCCCAAGACCTACATTACTAGCATTCACATCAGCGACGATAAAAAAGCGCTCTTACCGATAATTATCCAGCAATTTCCTAGCGTTACAGATATTGACATCACAGCTATAATGACTCAGGTACGCGACTTAATTAACAAGGCCGCATTTGCGGTACAAGCAATATTTCTATTCACACTAGTAGCTGGTGTCGTGGTGTTATTTGCCGCCTTACAATCACAAAAAGCACTACGCCGAAAAGAAATCGCTATCCTAAAGTCACTCGGCGCAAGTCGTGCTTATTTACGCCGCAGTCTACTTTTAGAGTTTGCTATCATCGGTGGTTTAGCTGGTTTCTTAGCTAGCTTATTGGCGCTTGTTTCTGGCAACATCACCGCATATTTATTGTTTGACCTGAGTCCTGAAATTAATTTCAGTTTAATTACTGTTGGCACTTTTCTGGGCGCCTTATTAGTTAGCATATCGGGTTATTTGAATGTCCGCGGGTTGTTATCTGTACTGCCCGTATCTTTATTTAGATAAGATTCATTCTGCCTATAATAGGATTTTTATACGAAGATCTAAGCTTTCTTTCAGAACAAGTAGCTTCAGATACTAGAATAAACATATAAAGTAGTGTAGAATCTTTCGCCCAATGTCTGAGGAGCGTTGCAATCTAACGATCTGTTATTAAACAGAACCACGTTAGGCTAGGCTCAGACGGTTTGTTTTACTTCACAAATTTGCAACGACGCTCAGCTATATTTTAAGGAGAACTTATTATGGCTGGGAATCATCTATTTACTTCCGAGTCTGTATCAGCGGGCCACCCCGATAAAATGGCAGATCAAATTTCTGATGCCATCCTTGATGCAATTTTAGAACAAGATACCGAAGCACGTGTTGCCTGTGAAACAATGGTTAAAACCGGCATGGTTGTACTTGCTGGTGAAGTAACTACTTCTGCGGTTATCGACTACGAAGCGATTGTTCGTGATGTGGTTAATGACATCGGCTACAACTCATCTGAAATTGGTTTTGATGGCGAATCTTGTGCGGTACTTAATGCGCTTGGCCAACAATCACCTGATATTGCAATGGGTGTTGATCGCGCTGATAAAGAATCACAAGGCGCGGGCGACCAAGGTTTGATGTTTGGTTACGCGAGTAATGAAACAGATGTTTTGATGCCTGCACCGATTACGTATTCGCATCTTTTGGTTGCAAAGCAAGCTGAGCTAATGAAAAACGGCACACTGCCTTTCTTGCGCCCTGACGCTAAGTCTCAAGTAACGTTTCGCTATGAAAACGACAAACCTGTAGCGATTGATGCAGTAGTTCTATCGACACAACACAATCCAGATATCAACTTATCTGACCTTCAAGAAGCGGTGATGGAAGAAATTGTTAAGCCAGTTTTACCCTCTGAATGGTTAAACGCAGACACGCAATACCACATCAATCCTACAGGTAACTTCGTTATCGGTGGCCCTGTTGGCGATTGTGGCTTAACAGGTCGTAAAATCATTGTTGATACTTACGGTGGAATGGCGCGTCATGGTGGCGGTGCATTTTCTGGAAAAGACCCGTCAAAGGTTGATCGCTCTGCGGCCTACGCAGGTCGCTATGTGGCTAAGAATATTGTTGCTGCCGGTCTTGCTGAGCGCTGTGAGATTCAAGTTTCTTACGCGATTGGTGTGGCAGAGCCGACGTCAATTTCGATTGATACGTTTGGTACTGGCACGATTGGTGACGAAAAGATTGAAGCGTTGGTACGTGAGCACTTTGACCTACGCCCTTACGGCATTCTTACCATGCTTGATTTACTAAAACCTATTTACAGACAAACAGCATCTTACGGTCACTTTGGTCGTGAAGATATTGGCTTGCCTTGGGAAAAGACAGATCGCGCAGATGCTTTAAAAGCGAGCTCTTAGATAAAACACACTTAGCCTTTCTTTATTTGGACTTGGCGGACAATAAACAACATATTATTTTTAGGAAACAAAAAAATGAACGATTACATCGTAACAGACATCTCCCTAGCTGACTGGGGCCGAAAAGAACTAACCATCGCAGAAACTGAAATGCCAGGTCTTATGGCGCTTCGTGCAAAGTACGGTGACGAAAAACCTCTTAAAGGCGCCCGTATTGCAGGTTCTTTGCACATGACTATCCAAACAGGTGTTTTAATTGAGACACTAACAGCACTTGGGGCTGAAGTACGCTGGGCTTCATGTAACATTTTCTCTACTCAAGATCATGCAGCAGCTGCGATCGCTGATTCTGGTGTTCCTGTTTTCGCTACTAAAGGCGAAACATTGGATGAGTACTGGGATTACGCACACAAGATTTTTGAGTTTGGTGATGAAACTGCCAACATGATTCTTGATGACGGTGGCGACGCAACCATGCTTATCGAGTTAGGCACAAAAGCAGAGTCAGACCTTTCTGTCTTAGATAACCCAGAAAGTGAAGAAGAAGTAGCACTTTACAACTCAATTAAAGAGAAGCTAAAAATATCACCAAACTGGTACTCAAATATCCGCCCTAATATCCAAGGTGTAACCGAAGAGACTACAACAGGTGTTCACCGTTTGTACGAGATGGAAAAAACAGGCGAGCTAATCTACCCAGCAATCAACGTAAACGACTCTGTTACAAAGTCTAAGTTTGACAACCTTTACGGCTGTCGTGAATCTTTAGTTGATGGTATCAAACGCGCAACAGATGTAATGATTGCGGGTAAAATTGCGGTTGTATTAGGTTACGGCGACGTGGGAAAAGGTTGTGCTCAATCTCTACGAGGCTTAGGCGCAACAGTTTGGGTTACAGAAATTGACCCAATTTGTGCACTCCAAGCGGCAATGGAAGGCTACCGCGTAGTGACGATGGACGATGTTGCTGACCAAGCCGACATTTTTGTTACAGCAACAGGTAACTTCCACGTAATCAACGAAGAGCAGATGCTTAAAATGAAGCATGAGTCTATCGTTTGTAACATCGGTCACTTCGACAACGAAATCGCTGTTGCAGATATGGAAAAGTACGAGTGGGAAGAGATCAAGCCACAGGTTGATCATATCATTCTTCCTTCTGGCAACCGTATCATCTTACTTGCCCAAGGTCGTCTGGTTAACTTAGGCTGTGCAACAGGTCACCCTAGCTTCGTAATGTCTAACTCTTTTACTAACCAAGTACTTGCACAGATTGAGATCTTTAAGGATGGTGATAAATACGAGAACAAGGTTTATATGCTTCCTAAATCATTAGACGAAGAAGTAGCACGTTTACACCTTGAAAAGATCGGTGTGAACTTGACTGAGTTGACTGATTATCAGGCTGATTATATTTCAGTGGATAAGAAAGGGCCTTACAAGGTTGAGCATTACCGTTATTAATAGCTCATCTCACCCCTGAAGCTGAACTATCAATAATTAGCAGTTTTTAAAGCCTCTTCTCTTTCTTGCAAAGGAAGGGGCTTTTTCGTAAATAAATTTAGGAAAACATTATGAAAGCACAATCATTCAGCTTTGAGTTTTTCCCACCCAAGACAGACAAAGGCATCGAAAACTTAGCAAAAGTGCGCGATGACTTTGCAAAGCTTAACCCTGCCTTCTTCTCCGTTACTTATGGCGCGGGTGGATCAACGCAAGATTCTACGATTAACACGGTGATTACGACACAGAAAGAATCAGGAATTCCTACGGCTTCACACCTTTCTTGTGTCGGCTCTAGCGCAGAACAAATTCGCGAAATTCTTACTGTTTATAAAGAAAACGGGATTAATCGCATTGTCGCCTTACGAGGCGACCTGCCTTCTGGAATGCGCAATATTGGTGATTTTGAATACGCCAATGAACTAATCACCTTTATTCGCGAAGAAACTGGAGATTATTTTCAGATAGAAGCAGCAGCATACCCAGAAATGCACCCGCAAGCACCTAACTATCAAACCGATATGGATAATTATGTGCGCAAGATGAATGCCGGTGCTGATAGAAGTATTACGCAATATTTCTATAATGCTGATGCTTACTTTCACTTTGTAGACAGTGCCAGCAAAGCAGGCTCTGATAAGCCAGTAGTCCCAGGTATTATGCCTATCAGTAACTTTGTACAGCTAGCACGCTTTTCAGATGGGACTGGCGCTGAAATACCACGTTGGTTACGCAAACGATTAGAGGGCTATGGTGATGATTTGGATTCTATTCAAAAACTTGGCAATGAGTTTGTAACAACAATGTGTGAAAGGTTAATTGCTGGCGGCGCGCCTGGTTTGCATTTTTATTCGATGAATCGTGTTGAGCCAAGTAAAACTATTTGGAATAATTTAGGCTTAATAACGTAACAATGGTTTTACTTCAGTGCTCTTCGCCGAACCTTATAGGTGCTTAAGGAAAGCCTGATTAAGTCCCATAAAATTCTGTAAGTCTCTAGGGCAGTATATCCTAGGCGTATTTTGATATGAATGCTTATTGCCTTCATGAGAAATACAACAACGGAGATGCTGCCCTAGAGCCTTACCCTTTGGGGCTTAGCCAAATTCCCAGCCTCTGTGTTATGTTCACTTTAAAGGCTCGTTGCACCATGC
>Ga0256840_1001341_pt1 | contig 23414 bp, 12 predicted proteins | sample 355202metaG_FD_185969 | JGI IMG/M metagenome (GOLD analysis project Ga0256840, IMG submission 185969) | Hydrothermal vent microbial communities from Mid Atlantic Ridge, Atlantic Ocean - 355-202 | ecosystem: Environmental > Aquatic > Marine > Hydrothermal vents | place: Atlantic Ocean: Mid...
GCGTAAAAATAACAAAATTCAATGAAGAAAGTGATGCTTTTTTCTCCGTCGATGCTGAATCCATTCCTGATATTCTTGAGCCCGAGGTGGACTTTGAGGCGTTGAGCGCGACCGTGCGCCAGACCTTTCAAACCTATGTGGAATTGAACAAACGTATCCCTCGCGAGATGCTCACCCTGGCAACCCAAGCTACAGATCCCTCACGCCTTTCTGATCTGATCGTCGCGCAATTGGCCATCAATAAATTGCAGAATAAACAAGAGATTCTCGAAATTAGCGATGTCGGGCAACGCATGGAGCTTCTCCAAAAGATCATGAAAGAAGAAATTGAAATTCTTCAGGTCGAGAAAAAAATACGCTCACGCGTAAAGAAACAAATGGAGAACTCTGACAAGGGAGACGCCCAGGCACGTGATTTGGGGGATCCAAACGAATTTAAAAACGAGATCGAAGAGCTCGAAGAACGTATCGAGAAAAAAGACCTGCCCGACCATGCTCAAGATCGCGTTAAACGCGAGCTGAAAAAGTTGAAGATGATGAGCCCAATGTCGGCCGAGGCCACCGTGGTTCGTAACTACGTGGAATGGATTCTTTCCTTGCCATGGAACGAGACCACCGAAGATCGTCTTGATATTGATGAAGCCAAGGCGACCCTTGAGGCCGATCATTATGGCCTCGAAAAACCTAAAGAACGTATTCTTGAATACCTTTCCGTTCAGAAACTCGTCGAAAAACAAAAAGGTTCTATCCTTTGTTTTGTAGGACCTCCAGGCGTTGGTAAAACCTCCTTAGGAAAATCAATTGCATCGGCGACGAATCGAAATTTTGTACGATTAAGTCTTGGTGGGGTCCGTGATGAGGCCGAGATTCGGGGTCATCGCCGAACCTACATCGGTGCCCTTCCAGGTAAAATCATTCAGAGTTTGAAAAAAGCGGGGAGCAGCAATCCTGTTTTTCTTCTCGATGAAATTGATAAGATGTCCACCGATTTCCGTGGGGATCCCTCAAGCGCGATGTTGGAAGTTCTCGATCCAGAACAGAACGAATCCTTTGGAGATCACTACCTCGACCTCGATTACGATCTCTCCAATGTCATGTTTATTTGTACGGCAAACGACCTCTCCAAGATCCCCGGTCCCCTTCGCGATCGTATGGAAATTATCGAAATCGGCGGTTACCTGGATCACGAAAAACTCGCCATCGCCCAAACTTATCTGGTCCCCAAACAGATCACCAATAACGGTATAGCGAATAAAGAAGTTAACTTTTCTCCAGAGGCGATTAATCGCGTCGTTGAGGAATACACCCGCGAAGCAGGTGTGCGTAACTTGGAACGCGAGCTCGGAAGTATTTGCCGCAAGATCGCGCGTAAAGTCGTTGAAGGAACAACGGAGAATGTTTTCGATATCACTGCAGAAAATGTTCCTGAATATCTTGGCCCAAAGAAAATGTCGCGCACCTTGATCGAAGAAAAGAACCAAATCGGCCTTACCAACGGCCTAGCCTGGACCCAATATGGCGGCGTAATGTTGGTAAACGAGGCTACTATTATGCCCGGACGTGGTAAACTCATCATTACCGGTAAACTCGGCGATGTGATGCAAGAATCTGCGCAAGCGGCGATGAGTTACATTCGCACACGCGCTGAAAATTTCGGTCTTAACCCGCAATTTCACAATCGCATTGATATTCACATACACTTTCCTGAAGGTGCGGTACCCAAAGACGGTCCTTCGGCCGGTATTACCATGGTGACAACATTAGTAAGCGCGCTTACTAACATCCCGGTCCGCAGAGATGTTGCAATGACTGGGGAAATCACATTACGTGGACGCGTACTCCCCATCGGTGGTCTAAAAGAAAAAACCCTCGCCGCAAAACGCGCGGGAATAAAGACGATTCTTTTTCCCGCCGAAAATCAGAAAGATCTTTCCCAGATTCCCGAAGAAATTTTGATTGGCCTGGAAATGATTCCCGTTTCTCACGCCGACGAAGTCTTGATGCACGCCCTTGAACTCAAAGATCCCGAAAGTTTCCGTAAGCAACTTTCCCAGCCTATAACACCTCCTGATTTAATCAGCGAACGACCACCACGCAGTGAAGCTGTCCACTAAACTTTTGTTTCTAGGCGCGACGAAACCCAACATTATTCAAAAGAAAGCTAAGATGACATCCTAAACCCATGTTGCTAAGGTGATCTTTTCACGTGTGTAGTAATGACTCAAAACATGTTTGCCGCCATCGATCTAGGCTCGAACTCCTTCCATATGGTTATCGCAAGTTTGGAAAATGGAGAGCTCAAGGTTATTGACCGTATCAAGGAAATGGTGCGCTTGGCCGATGGTCTTGACGAGACGGAAATGCTTACAGAAAAGGTGATGAAAAAAGCCTTACAAGCGCTTTCGCGTTTTGGTGAACGTTTGCGTCATGTTCCTCAAAAAAACGTACGTGTTGTTGGTACCAACACTCTTCGTAAAGCAAAAAATTCTCGTCAGTTTTTGAAAAAAGCAATCGCATCTTTGGGGCACGATATTGAAATTGTGGCAGGACAAGAGGAAGCGCGTTTGGTCTATTTCGGTGTGGCAAATTCCATTGATTCAGGAAACGAAAAACGCTTGGTGATCGATATTGGTGGCGGTTCGACGGAGCTCATCATCGGGACCGGTTTTGATCCAATCATGCGTGAAAGTAAATATATGGGATGTGTCAATTTCACGAAAAAGTATTTTGAAAAAGGCATTATTTCTGAGGAAAATTTTCGAAATGCTGAAATTGCAGCCAAGCAAGAATTGCGTTCAAGTGTAGGCAAGTTTACGTCTTTAGGGTGGGTGGATGTCATAGGTGCCTCGGGTACGATTAAATCAACCCAAAATATTTTGGATATTAACGGATGGGGCAAACAGGAAATAACCTTAAAGGGTTTAAAGTCGATTCGCTCCGCGCTCATCTTTTCTGGAAAAATAAAGAAAATTCAACTTGAAGGACTCTCGCCTGATCGTTACCCGGTGTATTGCGGGGGCCTAGCGATTCTGATTTCTCTTTTCGAAAGTCTCAAAATTGAAAAGATGACCGCCAGTGATGGCGCAATGCGCGAAGGCATTTTATACGATTTGATTGGGCGTCATGAAAATCGAGATATTCGCGATAATACCATCGACGTTCTTATGGCTCGACATCAAGTGGATGTTCCCCAAGCCGAACGCGTAAAAAAGACCGCCGAGGATATTTTTGAAAAACTAAAGGGCCCGTGGCAACTCGACGAAAAACGTTTTTTACGAATTCTAAGGTGGAGCGCAAAGATCCACGAAATAGGCCTATCTATCGCCCATTCTAATTTCCACAAACACGGTTCATATCTTGTTGAAAATTCCGATCTACCGGGGTTTTCTCGCCAGGAACAAAAAGTATTCTGGGCGCTTATTCGATCTCATCGACGTCGTATCAAACCCCATCGCTTTATTGATCTCTCGTCCAGTTACGCAAGCGTGGGAATCTACTTGGCGGTGATTCTGCGATTGGCCGTTCTGCTTCACCGTTCACGGGAGGACGCGCGTCCTTTGATCGAATGCTCGGCAGATCCGACCCACTTGAAATTGAAATTTCCTTCAGGCTTTTTAAAAGCAAATCCGCTGACGAAAGCCGATTTAGAAAACGAAAAAAATTATTTGGAAGAAGTCGGAATTAGCTTTTCTTACTGAATCCATTGGATTTCATCCCGCCACGTTGGGTTTCGTCGCGCTGCTCCATCAACCCCAACCTAGGATAATCACATTTGATCGTAGGTTGGGTTGACCGAGGCTTTCGCGAAGCGAAAATGAGGAAACCCAACCTTTACAATTTAGGAACCTATTTTACCTTTCTCGTTTCAAATGCGAGTACATTTTTCGAAAGGAATGTCGTAATCGTATGCGAGTTTAGCACCTTGAATCATCTCATCAATATCGCCGGAGCTTAAAAAACGAATCGACGCACGACCTCCCGATAAAGGCCATTCCTTGAGCGCGTAATCAACGCAAGCATCCACTGGATCGTAAAGATGAACGCCAGGAAGAAGTTCTGAAATCAACACCGATGCAGCCACATAATGTGTGCACGCGAGGATCAGCAAGTCGACATCTTTAAAGCCCGACAAGATTTTTGAAAAAACCGGCCTTGATGAGGAATCTAGGTGCTGACCGGCTTCGATAAGCGCGGAAAGAGCTTGTGCAATTTTGCTGCTGACACGAAACCCCATTGCCTCAAGCGGATCCGTCCATGCGCCTGATAGGATCGTTCTTTCTCCTCCGATCACACCGATGTGTTCGGCCTCAACTTCTTCCAAAACTTCTAATCCCTTTTCGATCACGCCAAGCACGGGAATAGAAAAAGTAGACACAGGCATAATCGTACTCGCTGCATTGCAGGCAATGATCGCATGTGTGACCCCGTGATGGTGCGCGGCGTGTTCGACAAGGTCCTGCACACGATCCGATAGTTGGGCATGGGTCTGTTTGCCATAGGGAACTTGCCCGGCATCGGAAATATAGACGATGTCAAGATCTGGCCTCACCGATCCCACCTTTAATAGCGTCCCAATCCCGCCGATTCCCCAATCGAGAATCAGCAAGGGGTGTTCTTGAGGACTTTTCAAGGGTAGCTCTGCGGCGCAATGTAGTCGTCAAAAATCGGTCCACTGTCGAAGGCAAGAACACGATTTTGCCATCCCACATTAAGCATTTCTACCCTCCTGCCTTTAAAGCGGCTTTCAAGATACCAACGCATCTCATGGTCGGAACGAATCGGATTGAGTTTCAACATCCTTGCCCATCGCGCGTCTTTGGAAAGCGCAAGAAGCGGCGCTTTCCATTCCGGATTGTTTCTATGCTGCCACATCTGCTGTGCTTTTGATCGAAAAAGGGCGGGGAATTCACGCAAGCTTACCGGCGCTGTGACCATATCGATCATGAGAAACTTGCCACCCGGTTTCAGAATTCTGACAATCTCTTTCATGATCGGATCCCAATCAAGATAACGGAAGGATAGAAAAGAGGTCACAATATCAACACTATTATCGTCAAAGGGAAGAAGGGGTCCATCGATCTTTTCGAATGAAATCTGTGCCATGTCCGCACTTTTTCGGCTCGCAATATCCACCATACTTTTAGAAAGATCTACGCCCACACCCTTGGACAAAAAGGGGCTCAATTCGCGAAGCATCGAACCGTTACCCGAACCAATATCAACCATCGAAAAGGTTTTTTTTGGGAGATGTTTTTTAAGCCACTTCCATTCATCTTTTCTGACTTTAATATCCTCAAAGACCTTGTCGTATAAATCGGCGACGGAATCATAACTGCCATCGCTTTCCTCATTTGGAGGAAGAAAGGATTTCATTTCCTCGTGTCTCAATAGTCCGCTGTGTTTACCGATGCTCCCCACCCATCCGTGAGATTTTTTTCCCGGACATCCCATTAAGTATAGATCTCCATAGGACCATCTGGAGGCGTAAACGAAGGCATCGGGCGACTTGGAAAAGGATGTATACCAATGGTACCCAAAACTTTGAATGTTGAAGGTGCGAGAAAAGAAAGGCGCAAACCATCGTGCGCTGCGACACGCATGAAAATAAGCGCGCCCCTTTTCGGAAAAAGGAATCTCAAGTTGCCTCCATTCGAAGGGGCTAAATTGTTCGGGAAGATCGGTCCTACCAAACATCGGCCCATACATTCCAGCATGGCCAACAAAATGAAACTCCAATATTGATTTACCATTCTTAGTAAATCGATCTACCATTTCAACAAATGTTTTCTTATCCTCAATCGCCTGACAAATAATTTCATTATTTCTAAATTGATGACTTTTTTCTTTGGCTAGCGTTCTGGCCACACGTGATAACGCCTCACCGCCTTGTCGATATTTGGTTGTGTAAACGATCCACAATATTGCGTTATTTTTCTTCATGGCTATTAAAATGTTAAATAATTAAAGTAAACACACTAACTATTTTCTAGGTAGCTTCCAACGCGGCGAGAATCAACGTCGAGATTGAGGTCTTCGTACATTTCTTTTGCGCGTTTCCACAAGGCTTTCGCCTCGTCCAGTTTTCCTTTACTTGCGTACAAATTGGCTAAGCGTTCCAGAGGTTGAGCGTAATCGATATCAGCAATTTTTGTTCTTGAGGCCAACTCCAACAACGCTCCAATATCTTTTAACTCGCCTCCCAAGGAACTTGCCAAAGCGAGATTGTATTCGATGCCGGCAACCAGATAGGGATAATCGTTGGACTGAATGATACCCGCCGCCGATGCCAAATAATCTTTAGCGGCCGAAAAATCGCCTCTTGCCATTGCGTTAATACCAAGGTTTGCCATCACCACTGCCATGTCGTATTCCACGCCAATGGCCGTGTACAAATCGAGTGCCGTTGTATAGTGGCGTTCGGCCTCAGCGAAGTGAGATTCAAAACGTTCGATATCACCAAGGCCATTGTAACATTGCCCTTGGCCGCGTTTGTCGCCCAAGTTTTCATAGTAGGCAAGGGTTTGAGAATATCGACTACGCGCCTCTGAGAAGTTTTTCTGATAACGCGCAATTTGAGCTAAGCTCAACATGTTTCTAGCCAAGCCCGTTGGGGAGTTCTCTTGAGAATAGAGCTTCATCGACTCTTCTATTTTTTCGCGAGCGACATCGGCTTTTCCAATCACGCGATTGATCTCCCCCAAGATCCACAACGACTCGGCTTGTCCAACCAGGTGGCCTATTTTCCCGCCGAGTTCAAAAGCTTCCTCAGAAAGAACTTGGGCGGCCGTATATTCACCTCTATACCAAAAAACGCGCGCTAATCCGCGTACTGCTTCTCCGTCGAGCATGATCTGATCACTATAGATGTTTACTATTTCGCGGACCTTCCTAAAGGCCCACTCCGCGGCTTCAAAATCGCCACGTTGCCATGCAATATGTCCAAGTCCGAGCCAACTATATCCCAAAGGACGAACAAGATTATCAGGTAGATTTTCTGTTTTGGCGATTAAACGTACAACACGACGGTATGCCCTTTCGGCAATCATGAATTTTCCAAAGCCCTCATATAAATCTCCCAAGCGAGACAAGACTTCTAGATAGAGTGCCGGATCGACATTTCGCTCTCCGAGTTCTTTCATCGAAACAACGTTTCCTAAAGGAACGGAGGTGCTACTTTCGATATTTAATCGGCGATCGAGAATGCGAAGAAGAGCCTCGAAAGCGTCCGAGGTTCGATAGAGCTCAAAGCGTCGAAGTGAATCGTCGCCAGCAATTTTATACCATCGTAAGGCATGGTCTTCGTCACCACAGGCCAAAAAGTGACCAGCAATTTCGAAGGCAAAGTTGCGTGCGTCAGTCATTGCCGAAAATGCCAGAGCGGCAGCCTTATGGAGTTTTTGTGCGTCTTCAGGCGAGGTGTTCTGCACGATGAAATCACACACCAAACCGTGCGAAAACCCGTACCATTCTTGCGCACTGCCAGGAATTTCGACCAGAAAACCTTCGGCAACAAGATGTTCAAGATCGATATCGAAAGACCCCTGCAAGGTATGTCCTTCCTCGCGTAACATTTTCTTTACGACATCATAGCGAAAACGCGAGCCCGCAAAGGCGGCAATTTGGAGCACCTTTTCGAGTCTACCTCTTCCATCAAAATGTGATTCTGCTTGACGCAAACGTGCATGAAAAAGATCGCCTAAACTTGGCGGTACTGTGTTTTTAATAATCTGAAGATTGGTTGCACACCAACGCCCTTCTTTCCACTCAAGCAGTTTTTCTTCTCTCAGATAACGCAAGAGCATGATCAGATGGAGCGGGTTTCCCGAAGAACGTTCAAGAACGATTTCGACGAGTTCAGGCTCGCTGGGTAAAATCGCTTGAATGAGATCCACACCATCGTGATGTTCCAAACGCGGAATAATCATGCGATGAACAGAAGGATACTTTCGAAGAATTTCTAAACGTTCCACGATCTTGGGACGGTCGGCTAAGTCTTCGCTTCTCAATGTTGCCACAATAACGATTCTTAAAGAACGGGCTTTGATCTCAGCGACGAGGGTTTCTAGAAAATCATAGAGCCCCAAACCTGCCCAATGGACATCATCAAAAAAGAGTAATCTTGGAACACGTTGAGAGGCAACTTCGAAAATACGTAGCAGAAGTCCGAAGAGCTCGGAGCGTGTTTTAGCGTCTGGAAGTACTGTGCTTTCTGAGGGTCGTAAAAACTCTACAAGTGTGAGCACATCCTCTTTTGAGTCGTGTCCCCACGCAAGCAAACGTTGCTCAACTTTCTGCGCCAACTTCTGTCTCGGAACGCCAGCCGTATGGAACATCGAATCAAGCACTTCACGTGCACCGCCGAGTCCGTAAACATCGGGGGAGAAAGCTCCCGAATGTGTTCTAAACGCGCCTTCTTCTTCGAGCGTTTGTTTGAACCAATTTGCAATGCGAGATTTTCCGACACCCGCTTCGCCTTCCAAAAAGACGATTGAACCAGCGCTAGAATGGCGCGCCTTATCTGCGTAAAAGCGCAGTTGTTCTTTTTCTTTTGCGCGTCCGGTGAAAGGAATTTCTTGCTTCCAAGAATCAACGATCGAGGCCTCGGTCGCGCGTTTTAGCGGTGAACCTTGGAGGCCGGATGCTTCTTGTGTGACCCGATCTTTACTCAACACATGATGGTGTAGGCCTTCGCTGGGGTAGCGCCTGGACAAAGGGTCCTCTTTAATTTCAGCAAGGAGGGTTTCCAATTCTTCGCGCATTTCGCCGCAGGAATTCCAACGATCGGCAGATCTTTTGCGAAGCGAGCGCATGATAATCCGGTCCAATTTCTCGGGTAAAGAGATCCCCTTTCTTGCGACCATTCTGGGAATAGGGTCATGTACGTGGTTGCTCATGACCGCTAAACCGGATGCCTCTTGGAAGGGACGTTCGCCGACGACGAGCTCATAAAGTAGTAAACCGAGAGAATACATATCAGAACGCGGACCTAGAACTGCCTCGCCTATCGCCTGTTCAGGACTCATGTAACGAGGGGTGCCGACGACCTCTCCGATTTGCGTTTCTCGTTCTCCGCCCACATAATCGTCAAGGGTTGCGATACCAAAATCCACGATTTTGGGCTGACCCATTTTTCGTGGCAACTTGGCTTTAGAAAGAAGAACGTTGTCAGGTTTGAGGTCGCGGTGCACGACGCCTCGGGCATGGGCATGGGCTAAACCGGCAGCCAATTGAATTCCGATTTTTATAATATCGTAAACCGAGATACCACATTCGATCGCGCTATCAAGGGTGGGACCCTCGATCAATTCCATCGCGATATAGGGAGGTTCATCAACGCCAAAACCATAAACAGTGGCGATATTGGGATGAGACAATTTAGTCGAGGCACGTGCTTCACGGGTAAAACGACGGCGCAATTTTGCGTTACCTAGATATTCGGGTCTTAACATTTTAAGAGCAAAGGGACGGTTCTTTTTATTGGTGCTATGGGCTCGCCAAACCTCCCCAACGCCACCTTGGCCAATGAGTTCTTCAAGAACAAAACGTCCATAGACGTTCTTTTCGATTTTTTTCATATCATCGTTCCTTCGGCCTATCTTTTGATATGGACCTAAGGGTCGTCCATAAGTCAATTTCTTTCACGAATCAATTGGATAGATAAAAAAATTGCTCGTCCATAAAAGGGTTGTACAGTTTCTACGTTGCCCACACCATAGGGCATCATAACAGGAAGTTGTTAACTGAGACAAAGGAGTGACTCATGACTGTAATTCCATTCGTACCCGAACGACGCAAGCGTCGATCAGCCAATATCTATGAAGCTATTAAATTCCAACTGGAAGGGATTTTTTCTTCGCAGAAATTACGTAATCTAACCATCGGAGACTCAAGAGGTCTTTTGGTCGCCCATGCCGGCGTGGAAGAGGAGGCCCAAGTATTGGCCGCCTACGCCCCGCTTATCTCACGGGTAAAAGAAAAAGAAAGCTACCATCAAGTGATGGATGAGCTTCAAACCTTCATCCCAAATGCGGCAAGCGATACAACGGCCGTCCGTTCTTTCGTTGTCGACGGTGAGCAAATGTTCATCACTTTGGTTGGAAAACCTGGCGAATTAGAGCACGCAGACCTCTACCAGGCGGTCTCTGGCATCAAGCGCATTCTTGGTTCGCACGAAATCGCTGCTTAATCGAAAAAACTAGAAACGGAATCTTAGACCAACCGTCTGAGCATCCTGATTAATCCTGATACTAGGTTCAATTCGCATCGACCATCCCAGGTCTGCGGAATTTCGCGCGTGTTGAATCTCGTATCCGCCAATCATACCAATAAAGGGTGTTAAAAAAGCGAGAAGAAACAATCCATCTTTAACGGCACCGCTTTGTTCATCAGCGAGAATGACAAGTCCAACAGACCCCGCGATTCCGAAAAGTTCACCAACATAGACCGCCCAAAGATCGCCTTTACCGTCCATCAAATTTCCGCCCACATAAACTCCGATCGGCGCTAAAGCGAACTCAGCCAACAAGAGAGAAAACGCGAGCTCTTCGGAAAAGTTGCTTTCCAATAAAGATAGAGTGACTAAAAACATGATTCCGGTAATGGCAAAAGCGGCGAGAGCTTCGGCTCCCAATCTGGCTCCTGCACTCGATCTTTGTGTTTGGCGATCTGCAATAGGTTCGTTTCGCGTGAGCGGTTCGTAATCGACAGGTTTTGCACGCGTTAGCGGATTGCGTGGGTTTTTTGAGGTGTTTGGAAACTCATTTTTTAGCGCGTTTGGTTTAGGCGGTATTCTTTCAGATGTTGGTAGGGTTTTCTGCTGGGGCGCGAGCTCATCCTTAAAAACATCAATATCCTTAACCGTCTTCTCTTCAATCCCAATCGTCTTTTCTTGGACTTTTTCCCCCTTCTCTTTATTCGATTTCTCAACCACTCCTCGCGTTTCTCCATCCTCTTCTAGAACACGAGTTTGCGCCTTTTCCTGTCCGACTTTGAGTGTAATGGAATCACTTGAAAGTATTTTTCCATTTGAAATATGATCGATCTGAATGGTGATGTTGGTTTCTGGAACACTAATCCCAATAGTAAACCTGCCTCCAATGTCAGCACGATAACGCCCGAATGTTTTTCCATTAATGGTGACATGAAGTTTGGCGCCAGCTTGGGCAACACCACTGACGGTAAAGGAGCCATCGACAAATTCTGTTGTGGGTTCTTGAATTTTGACCGAAACAGAATCTTGAGCGAAGCCAATCGAGGCGGTAAAGGTAAAAAGAAGAAACATCGCGTAGAAGAATAAGCGGTGTAAGGCGTGTGGAGGCTCAAAAACCATATTTCCGCTAAGGGGTTGTAGGGGTCGCACCCTACGATTCAATTTCATTTTGAATGAAAATTGTCTAAATCGACAGCTATGACGTCGTAATTTTTGATTGGACTGAGATGACATGGGTAGGGCCTAAAGCTAAAAAGCGTAGCGTTCTCTTTCGATGATAATATCTGCAACTTTTCTTCTTAACGAGACGAGGTCAATTTGGGTTTGGCACGTCAATCGGTCTAAATTGTTAAGATGGGTTTCAAGTTTCTCACCTTCGGCGAGGTGGCAAAGGAGGTTCAGACCCAATTGTTTACACTCTTGATAATGATCTGCAACAAGAATGGATGTCGCCGCGCGTTGGAGAAGCGTTTTCTCAAATCCTTTTTCAGCGATAATTTGGCGAGTTCTGGTTACCGTGGAATCCATCGCATAGACGGCGGTAATGAGGTCGGCTAGCACCATTAATATTTCCTGTTGGTCGCGAAGATCGGCCATATGTTTTTGGATAGCCTGGTTGGCGACATACATCGTCACATGTTTAGCTTGTTCGGTGATGAAACTCACAAAAGTCATATTTTCATCATCAGCACGTGAGGGGATGGGAGGTGTATTGGAATCGGCCAAGCGCTTATCGACCGCCTGGATAACTTCAAAGAGCCCCAACTGTCCCTTCATTGTACGCTTTAACACCATACCAGGAATGAGCATGCGATTGATTTCGTTGGTGCCCTCAAAAATACGATTGATACGTGAATCGCGGTACATGCGTTCGACATCATATTCTGAGGAGTACCCGTATCCACCGTGAATTTGGACCGCTTCGTCCGCCACAAAATCGATGGTCTCCGAGCCGTAGACTTTCATAATCGAATCTTCGATTGCAAATTCTTCAATGGCTTTCATCACCAAATCCGAATAGTTTTCGGCCTTGGGATCAATCGCGATCATGGTTTCGTCCATGTCACCAGCGACGCGATAAGACATGGATTCCAGAGCGTAAAGACGAACCGCCATATCGGCTATTTTTGAACGAATAGCGCCAAAATCTGAAATAGGTTGCCCGAATTGCTTGCGCTCTTTCGCATATTTAACGGCAAGTTTTAGGGTGTACTTTCCCGCGCCCAAGGTTCCCACGCCGAGCTTGAAGCGTCCGATGTTGAGGATATTAAAGGCAATCTTATGGCCCTTGGCGACTTCGCCTAGAATATTTCCGGCGGGAACTTTAACATTATCAAAGTTCACCATGCAGGTGGAGGAGGCTTTGATTCCCATCTTGTGCTCCTCGGCTCCGATGGAAACGCCCTCGGTATCGGCCTCGATCAAGAAGGCAGTGAATTTTGAGCCTTCCACTTGGCAGAAGACGGTAAAAACATCCGCAAATCCGGCGTTGGTGATCCACATCTTGGAGCCGTTGATCGTATACATGCCGTCATCGCCTAAAACGGCTTTGGTTTTTGCCGACATTGCATCCGAACCGCTGCCTGGTTCAGTCAATGCATAGGCTGCGATCAATTCACCTGTCGCCATTCTTGGCAACCATTTTTCTTTTTGTTCTTGGGTTCCAAAAAAGATAAGCGGCAAGGAACCGATGCCCGTATGTGCACCAAAGGTGACCGAGAAACCTGCGAAAATTGAAATTGCTTCGGTCACGATCATGCTTGTCGTTTTATCGACCTGAAGCCCACCGAAGTCTTCGGGAACGTCTACCATGAGAAGCCCAAGGTCGGCCGCTTTTTTTAGAAGGGATACCATGAGTTCATGATCGCCACCTTCCAAAGCCTTGATGTGGGGAAGGACTTCTCGAATCATAAATTGATCGGCCGTATCGGCGAACATTTTTTGTTCTTCGGAAAAATTTTCTGGTGTAAAGATGGGCCGCGCGCCGACTTCTTCAATCAAAAATGAACACCCTTTTGGAATATTACTCATCACGTCTCCAGTGAACTTCAACTCATTTCAATATAGATTTATTACCGCTCTTCGAGCGGCGATTCAACAAGGATTGTCTGATTATTCGATCGTACAAAGGGTATTGAGTCGCTTCTCCATTTTGATCAATCCCTCCCGGTCCTTGATGCGATAAATAAACCCTGCATCGGATCGATTAATACGTTCAATCAGGTCCCAATCCCGCAAGAGTTTAAGCGTGTTCTGGTATGTCGGCTTGGAGAGTGTTTCTTGAAAATGGAGTTCGCCTTTTTCCAAACGTGTCTTCGCATTTTTTAAAGAAAGGGAAATGCACTCTTTTTCGGTAAGTTCAGGTTCATTCAACACCACATCAACGACCACCCAATAGGCTTCGACAAAATTGAGAACTTGGGTGCGAAAGAAAAACAGCTCCGAGGGAAAGGGCGCTTGATAGGTAACAAGCGTGACCTCGTCGTGAACTTTTGAACTCACCCAAGACCGGGACGTGAAATAAGAAAGTGTCGATGAAAAGACGCTTTCGAATTCAGAACGCTCGGCGTAAATCCATTCGTATTTGAATAAACGACTCAGAAAAAGAGTTTGATTTTTGAGAGCCTCCAGCTCAACTTTTGCGCTATCGAAACTTCGGATAGCCGTTGCAAGTAAGGCCTCAGGAACAAAATGATGCACGATTGAATTTTTCGAATAGGCGAGTTCCAATCTGGCTTCGGGCGGAACGATAAATCGGTTTTCTTTATCCCGGGTTTCGACCTCAATAATTTGGTCCATCTGTCGAAAACGTTCCAGGGCAATATCAATGAGGGGCGCCAGGGCACGACCAAAAATCGATTCAACCAAAGGATTGCGCGCGTCCGGATTTTCGACCAAGGCCTCCATTTGCGTTTTCTTTTCTTCAAGAGCCTCTTCAATGGAGCGCGACATTCTCACCTCCCGTTCCGCTTCGCTGAGAAAACGATACACAAATCCAAGATCGGCAAGGAGTTCGGCTCGCCCGATTCCCTCACCCTTATCTTGATGAGAAAGAAGAACCATCGCCGTTAACGCAGAAGGGGTTACCGTCGTCGCGGTGTTGATATCATAAATAACGCGATGACCCAGTCGAACCATTAGAGCGTTATTACTTCCCTCATCGTCCTCCGATGGTTTCTGCGAAGCGTTGTTTTTCTCTAAGTAGTGTTCAAGGTCAATCGCTTCACTAAATTCGATATAAATACGTCCATATTTACGCGCTAAAAATTGCGGCGTTTTGAGAAGCGCGCTCAAACCCTCTCTTTCTTTTTCGGCCCCAAGTTGTTCTTTTTTATGCGCTCCTGATTCGATGACATGTTCGTAAACAACGGAGATGGGAATCAATTTCACGGATTCTAAACGACCGCTTTGCACACCCGATACGATCATTTCAAGCATCCCATAACGTGGTTTGACGAGCTTTCCTGTTCGGCTCCGGGTCCCTTCAATAAAAAATTCGATAGGATAGCGGTGCTCAAGTACGGTGTGTAAATATTCTCTAAAAATGGTTTTATAGAGCACATCATTTTTGAATGAACGGCGAATAAAAAACGCGCCGCTTTTTCGAAAGATAAATCCCAAAGGCCAAAAATTTAGATTTGCTCCCGCAGCGATGAGGGGAGCTCGAATCCCATAATGGTAAAAAACGTAGGTGATGATGAGGTAATCCATGTGCGATTTATGACTCGGTATCAGCACAATGGAATTTTCTTTGGCGACCTCTCGCAGCGCTTCAAGTCCCTCAATATCGATTTCTAGACCGTCGTAAAGGCGATACCAAACGAAACTAAAAATGGACGATAATATTTTCAAGGCCATCAAATTTGGTTCGGCGGCGATCTCTTGAAAGAGCGCCTGAGCCTCACTTAGAATTTCTTTTTCGCTTTTCCCTCTTTCTTTAGCGACCTTTTCGACGGTCTCGATGATATGGGCTTTTACACAAATTTCTTTCCAAAGTTGTTCCGCTTTATCATCCGGTGGACCGAGGACAACATGACGTTCATCGTAAACTCGCTTACTAAGTTGTTGTTCTAAAATTTGAGCGAGATCGGCCGTATTGGCCTCCGGAAGATCGCAGATAAGCGTGTCTAATAAGAGAGGTTCACAGACTCGCGCGACAGGTTGTCCAAACTTTAGAAAGCTTTGCCATATCGTTCGAAACCAATATAGAAATTTTCTAAAAAATCGTGGCGATTGCGCCGTACCAAAAACCTCTTCTACAATCGTTGCATGGTGTTTATCGGGACGCCTTTCCCAAATGATAAGCAAAGGTATAAAGCGGAGTTTTCGATGCTCTTCTCGTTGAAGACCGACCGCTGAAAATAAAAAACTTTGCACAAAATCCACGTCGATTTTTTTATTTCTATCGGGACGCTTTAGAAATAAAAAAACCGAGTGGTGATGTTGAAGATGAGTGGTGAATACTTTTTGGTCTTCTTCGTGTTTTCTGAAGGAAAACCAAGAGACCATGTAGCGCCAAAGGCTTTGGAAGAAACGGAGTTTTACACCGTTGGAGAAATGGGCGAGTGGAATATCCTGGTTTACGAAAAGCCAATTGAAGTACAAATAATCGAGTAGACTTCGACTTTGCATGACATAAATTGAGGTCTCTCCTTCTTTTTTAACCAGTTTTTGGCAATCTTTATCTTCGATAAAAACGTGGGCGAAAAGCATCGCGCTAACAAAACGGGCGATCCACCCGAAGGTGGAAATCATCGCTGTCGGATGGGGTCGGGGCGCTTTATCGCCGGGGCCAATGTTAGGGCTCCTACTTTTCATATTTTCACTAAAGTTCCGAGCGTGTGTTTATCGACTCATCTTATTTTCAACACTAATCGTGAGGGTGAGGATCGGCAATGTCCTTTCTTAAAATAGAGCGAACGCTTTTTTGCTTTTTAGAGATTTTTGGAATGAGGAAACGACGTTTCGAAGTTAGAACTTTTGCATGCTATTTGCACAAAAAACGCACACAGAAGAAGCGAACTCGTCTACAAATACGCGATTAAGGTGTCTAGCTTTCCAACTATGAAGACGCTGAAAAACATCCTGGTGGTTGAGGACGAAGAAGATATTCGTACACTCACCAATATTGCATTGTCGCTCGATGGCTTTGAAACCACCCTTGCCGAATCAGGCGAAGATGCACTCTCACACCTACAAGCGAAGAGACCGGATGTCATCTTACTTGATGTGATGATGAAAGGAATGGATGGACTGGAAACCTTCAGAGAAATGAAGAAAATTCATGATAATTTACTTGTGATTTTTCTTACGGCACGTGTAAAAAGGGAGGAAATCGACAATTACCTGGCCCTCGGAGCGGCCGGTGTTATCGCAAAACCCTTCAATGTTACAGAATTGGGCAGCATTATCCGAAAGATCTGGCGAACAGAACATACGGAAAGTCCAAACTTATAGAACGTTGACAATCTTGGCGGCCATGTTGTATTGGGCCAGATAGTTTAACAATTTGAGTACTTTTTCCCGCTCTTTTGGCGGACCACACTACAAAGGTAGAATTATGAAAACGCAGTTAAAATCACTCTTATGCCTCGCAGCTCTTGGCGGAACGATGGGATTCGCTCCCGCGCTTTTTGCGCAAGCTGAGCTTATGCCAGAAGGCGAAATCGTTGGAGCCGGCGATGATGACGTCGTCGGTTGGAACCCTTCCTTAGCGGCTACCGGCACGATCAACTGGATCTCTAACTCCAACGTTATTGGCCAAGTTGAAGGATCTTCCTTCCTCTTCGGTTTTGGCGTTACTGGAGGCGTTGACTACGTCAACGGCGCGCACCTTTGGCGAAATAGCTTAAACATCTCGCAAAGTTGGGCAAAAACACCCGTTTTAGAATCCTTCGTAAAGAATAATGATGTTCTCGATTTTACAACCGGATATTATTACTTCTTCTTGGATTGGGCCGGCGCTTTTGGAGAGCTCAACGTGAGCACTTCGATTTTACAAGCAGAGGCCATCACCGCTGATCCGGTAACCTATGAGATTAAATCTACCGGTACGACACCAACCCTTTCCACAACAACCACTGACGCACTGAAGATTGCAGATCCTCTTCAACCCTTAACTTTATCTGAGTCGATCGGTCTTTTCGCTGAGCCTCTACAAAGCGATGCGCTAAATATTAGCCTTCGTTTAGGTGTTGGCGGGCGTCAGACTTTCGCTGAAGGCGTTTTAATTAACACCGATAATGCCGACACTGCTGACATTATTGAAATGCAGGAACTCGGCGATGTTTCACAAATCGGCGCTGAATTCTTTGCCGGTTTAACGGGTAAACTCGACGAGGGACGTTTAGCCTACCACGCTGGCGGCGCCGTTCTCTTCCCTTTCATCAACAACGATCCTTTTGAAAGAAGTGCAAGCGACCTTACTCGTGTCGCCATCGAAGCTGGCGCGACGGTTAACGTCTTCAGTTGGATGTCTCTTGTGTATGACGGAAAATATACCATCGATCCGCAGCTTTTCCCCAAAGGCGAAGAAGTAAACCAATTCCAAAACAGCCTTCTCCTTACCTTCACCTATACCCTTATCGACCGAAAGGCGGGTATCAAAGCGCTCAAAGCTGAAGCGGAAGCAAACGCGGCGAAGAAGAAAGAAGAAGAAGCAAAAAAAGCTGCTGCGGACGCAGAAAAGAAGAAGGCCGAAGCAGAAAAGAAAAAAGCTGACGATGCCAAAGCTGCTCAGGACAAGAAAGCCGAAGAAGAGCGTTTGAAAGCTGAAGCTGAAGCGAAGAAAGCCGAAGAAGCTGCGCAAAAAGCTGCCGAAGAAGCTCAAAAAGCAAAAGAAGAAGCTGAGAAAGCAAAGGACGCCGTTCCTCCAAAACCTTAAGTAATCTTCTCCGAAAAACCGATTTGAAAGAGTTCCTGAATGAGGAACTCTTTTTTTTTAGCATGTCGGGTTTCGTCATTTTCGCTTTACGAAAGCCTCCGTCAACACCGACCTACATCCCATTTTGAAAATTGAGAAAAACGCTTTTCGATGAAATCTAGAATCCGCTTTGCCGAGTAGGTCTCCCATCTGAAAGAAAATGGCTCAGATAATATCGTGCGGAAGGAGAAGAGAAAATACTGTGCGCTCCGCTAGCATCGATAACCAAATGATCGGCGCTCGACTTTCCCAGATCTGATCGGGGCGCCAATCCACGTACGAGAGTTTGCGGTCGGAGACTATTTTTCCGCCCTTCCCAATAATTATTACATCTACTTTCATTGCCACACTTTACCGAATTTTAAGGGTTGGGTAAGTAGAATTGACTTCGTGTGATCATTTTCTGAGGAATGGAAAGTGAATTGTAGGGTGCGACCCTACAAAGAAAGAAAATCCTCAGAAAGGGATCACACTAGAATTGACTCTTTAAGGTTAAGTTTATGAAATATTTTATTACAGGTGGCGCGGGCTTTATTGGAGCCTCGCTTGGACTCGCATTATTGAAAGACGGTCATGATGTGTTGGCCTATGATTCTTTCGAATCAACGCTCTACGATCGCGCAACAAAAGAAAAAAACCTGGAAGAACTTAGAGCCTTTGACACGTTCTCTTTTGTCGAAGCCGACATTCGAAATGTGGACGATCTTAAAAAAGCAATGATGGGCCAAGACCTGGTGATCCACTTGGCAGCCGTGGCGGGAGTCCGCCCTTCGTTAGAAAACCCCTCCCACTATTACGACATCAACGTCACCGGAACATCGAATGTATTGAGTGTTGGCAAGGCGTGCGGCATCACTCGATTTGTGATTGCTTCAAGTTCCTCCGTCTACGGCGGAAACACCAAAGTGCCGTTTTCAGAAAACGATCCTGTTGAGCATCCCGTAAGTCCTTATGCGGCAAGTAAACGCGCCCTTGAATTATTAGCGGGCACTTTTGAGCGACTCAACGGTGGTGATGTGACCTGTCTTCGTTTCTTTACCGTCTACGGACCGCGTCAACGTCCGGAAATGGCCATCCATAAATTCATTAGAATAATAGTAAATGGTGAGACTATTCCAATGTTCGGTGATGGGAGTTCTGGACGCGATTACACCTACATCGATGACATCGTTTCAGGAATTCGAGCGGCCATGGATCGACCCAATGGATTTAAAATTTATAATCTAGGTGGCGACGATGTGGTCCTCTTACGCGACCTCATCTCGACGATTTCGGAGGTTGTGGGAATTGAGGCAAAGATAGAAGAATTGCCCATGCAACCCGGTGATGTTTTCGTCACCAATTGTGACTTAACGATTGCACGCAAAGAACTGGAATTCCAACCAACGACCGGTATTCGATCCGGAATCGAGAAAATGTGGGCGTGGTACCAAGACGTTCACATGCAAGGAAAGACGCCCTCATGAAGAGCGAAATTGCGATCTTCTTACCGACCTTAGGTGGCGGTGGTGCGGAAAGAAATATGGTTAATCTCTCAAGGGGGCTGGCCGATTTAGGCGTTAGCGTTTCGTTGCTCGTCGCCAATGCGATTGGTGATTTTCGTGGCGAGGTATCCGAAAAAGTAGATCTCGTTGATTTCAAAAAAACCAATACCATCAAAGCTTTTCCGGACCTTTTGGCTTTCTTAGATAACCATTCGCCACATGTTCTCTTGTCGACAATGAATCACGCAAATCTGGTGGCCATCGGCGCCGTACACGCATCAACATCGAATACCAAAGTTGTTGTACGAGAGGCCAATACCTTATCGAAAACCAAAGAAGCGGCGCGCTCCTTTAAAGGGAAACTTATCCCTCAATTGGTTCAAGCCTTCTACCCAACAGCCGATCACATTATCGCACCATCTGAGGGCGTGCGTTGCGATTTAATAAGCAACTTTACTTTAGAGGCCTCCCAAGTAAGTACAATCGCAAATCCTGTTGTGGACGAAAAGTTGTTTAGTTTACTAAGTGAAGAACCCGAAGGAGATTATTTTTCGGGCGATCTTCCCGTCATTTTAGGGGTGGGAAGCTTTTCTGAACAAAAAGATTTCCCCAACCTCATTCGTGCCTACGCAAAAGTTCGACAAGAGCGAAACTGCCGTCTTGTGATTCTGGGACGGGGCCCGTTAAAATCATCCTATCTTGAATTAATCAAGGACTTAAATCTGGACGAGGTTTATTTTCCAGGTTTTGTCTCCAATCCTTTTGCCTTTATGTCGCGCGCAAAAGTCTTTGTCCTGAGTTCAAAATGGGAGGGCCTTCCCAATGTTCCTATTCAGGCACTGGCCAGCGGTTGTTTGGTCGTATCGACCGATTGTCCGAGCGGTCCCTCCGAAATATTGAACGATCCGCGTTTTGGAAGCTTGGTGAAAACAGAAGACAGCCATGCTTTAGCGCAAGGCATATTGAACGCTTTAGATAGCGATTCGAATCGCTATCGTGAGGCGCGTTTAGGGCGTGCGATGGATTATTCAGTAGCGTCAATTTCGGCGAAGTACCTCGCGTTGTTTCGCTCCCTTCAAAATCCAGATTAAGGTCTTAAGCGAACCAAATCATCGGGCGTGACCTTTTAGATTACACTAGTTTTAGATCGATGAGCTTCTCGTGAATTTCTAGTTGTTTTTCGGCGCTGATAATTTCTGCGCCTCGCAACTCAAGAATAATTCTCAACGCAAGCCAGATACGGGAATCATCAAATTCTTGAATCACCCTCATATTCAACAAAAAACTACGGTTCGGATTGTCCCGGCTCACAATAATATGTTGGGGCCCGCGAATGCGAAAAGGCGATGGACTATCAATATCTTCGAAACACGCGCCTCGAATATTAGTAACTTGATTTACAAAACTGGCGGCCCATCCTTCGATAGGCGATGAAAAAATTGTTTCCGTCCAAAGATCGTCGCGAGAGTTCCCGGCATCGGGAAAAGCATTGCCGATGGTTTCTGCGTTGAGAAGAATCTGCAGCCATTCTTTTTGATAAGCAGGCGCGTTTTCGGCGAGTTCGTCCAGCGGAAATTCATAGTGTTGGGTCAAAGCATGAGCGGACAGGGGAAGACCTTGGCGGCTTTGAAATATTTTTCGACTTAAGAGCATCTCAATTTCTGAAAAGCGGGAAGAGAGGTTTAAGAATGCGCCTGCTCGCCGCACAACGATCAGATGAAGTGCGCCAAATAATGCGGGTTCGGCCAAGGCGGAAATCTGTTCCAGATCTTGGCTCTCCCAAAGAAGGTCAGCGACTTTTCCGTATAACTTGATGGATTGATCGAGAAAAATATCCCGTAAAAATTCGTCTTGGGACCCAAATAATTCCCCAGAGCACATTAAGCGTTCAGGAAGGTACCCGTATGCTTTTACACTTCTTTCTTCAATATCAAGAATATGAAGGGCGTTCTTTGCAGACCGAGGCATCAAGCAAACCAACCCTGATGCATTCTCCGCGTTTTCCGAAATCCAGGTAGAAAGAACGGCGTCTCGAAGGTCCGTTTTTTCACCGTCAAAAAGCCCCTGCGAAAGGATCTGGAATTTTCGCGAAAGCATATGAAAAACGAAGGGATTGAAGGCTAAAAACATGCTTTTTTCCGTCCCCACCTTTTCGTCCAAAGCTGGCAAAGCAATCGGTCCCTGAGGCCATCCATCAAACATTTCAAGCAAGTTATGAAGATTTTTTAAGGGAACCACTTTATCATGTTGATTCCGAAAAAGAGGAAAGTCGGCCAACATATCGATGAGTTGGGGAGGTGTCGAAGGATGGCTTAGCGTCCAAATAAGATGGCGTAGGGATTGTCGTCTTAGTTCAGAATCTGCCTTAATATCAACGACGCAGGCTTTAAGTTGAACGATGAGTTTTCGAGCGATCTCTAGGGTAATATTTTCGTTATTTTCACAAAGTATAAATCTAGAATCGTAAATCCCTAAACCAATAGCGATATCACGAATGGTAAACTCGCGTCCTTTTTCGTCCCTCGTCGAGGCGAGAATGTCGCGACAATCAATACGTACGTAGGCGGCATCGCCAAAGATCGCCACGAGTTCTTTTTCTTCCAAAGGACTTAACGCAAGAATACGAGAAGGGTCTAATCCTCGCGTGTCCGAATGGATACCTTCTACAGATCCATAGACGAGGCCGAACTGGGTATTCATAAGATCTACTATTTCTAAAATCGATTTTGGTTGGCCGTCTAAGGTTCGCAGGATCGGCACATCGAGTATTTCTTTGGTCTCCACTCCGAGTCGGCGAATCGAAAACCTATCTCCTTTGATGGAGAATATCGTGCACGCCGCGATGGCATGAAGAACATGGAAGGCGCCCAAACTATCGATTTGGATCACCGGTGTGTATTCGTTTGCAATCCGGGTTGAGAGGGCAATCGTTTGTGCACGGCAGGCTTGTAAAATATCTTTAATGAAACGCGAGCTGGTCATGCTCTGGACACTTTCATCGGAATCGACCTTAACGCGAATGTGAAATCCTTTAGGGTAGTCGGGGCACTCTATCCCTTTTACGATTCGTCCCCGTTGGATGAATTCAATGAACGAAAGATCTTGATCACGAGGCGTGTAGATTGTCGCGCTCTTTCGATTAACGTCGGTGAGTTGGACATCCAAAGGTTCCACAAAAAAGGGACCACGAGGTGGATTGGCCTTTGGCTGCCGAAGAAAACGCAGTTCTTTTTCACTTCCTTTGGCAACAAAAAGTTTTCCATTTCCGAGCAGCAAATCGCTGACGATTTTGTAGTTTTCCTCAGAGCTTAAAAATCCAGGGAAACCGTAAATCTTTTCGTAATCGGGAATGAGTTTAACCTTAGCCACACCCTCTTTAAATAGGATCGCGCCACCGGCCTCAAGGGCTCTTTTTCGACAACTCGCCAGGTCTTCAACGCTCCCGTCTGAAAGCTTAAGGCTTATCGTATTTAGGTCTCTACCGGATACAAGTTCTCGCGCAAAAAGCGATACCCTGGCCCACATCTCTTGCCATTTTTCGTCCTCAACAATCGCCGCGTGATCGGCCGTTTTATTGAGTGCATCGAAGGCGATAATTCCCCCAAATTTATAGGGTAGGCCGAGGTCGCGCTTAACGGTTTGAATCCACACGCCGTGGGTGAGAATTTTAAAGCGGTCGGTGTTCGAACTTTTTGACAGACCAATGGTGCCGTAGAAATCGCCTTCGTCGAATTTGATGGATTTTTTAACGCCTAAAAGATTGAAGGAACGCACCGAGGAATATCCAAAAAGAACCCGG
>Ga0256840_1001342_pt1 | contig 23408 bp, 16 predicted proteins | sample 355202metaG_FD_185969 | JGI IMG/M metagenome (GOLD analysis project Ga0256840, IMG submission 185969) | Hydrothermal vent microbial communities from Mid Atlantic Ridge, Atlantic Ocean - 355-202 | ecosystem: Environmental > Aquatic > Marine > Hydrothermal vents | place: Atlantic Ocean: Mid...
AGGGAGAGTTTTCAGAAGTACCTATGACTTCAAACCCGTCTGGGATTTTTTCTGCTCTGTCTCCATGGCTCATCCATACCGTCTCATCGTTACTCATACCTGCAAAGATGGCAGCACTGGTTATGCTTAATTTTGCTTTACCATATTCATGATGGTCAGCGGAGACTACTTCTCCACCATAACGCTGTGTCATCAACTGCATACCATAACAAATACCCATAATAGGAAGCCCCAAAGACCACAGCTCTTCATCTGGCTTATAGGCGTCATCTGCATACACAGAAGCAGGGCCTCCAGAGAGGATAATACCTTGTGGTTTACGTGCTTTGATATCTGCAATCTTTTCTCTATAAGGTACCACTTCACAGTAAACCCCTGATTCTCTTAACTTTCTAGCGATAAGTTGCGTGTATTGTGAGCCAAAGTCGAGGACTAAAATGGGTACATGTTTCATAGATTAATGCCTTGTATAAAAATTACTGTAATTATACAATGACTATGGTTAAAAGCCTTAATTATTTTCTATATAGTGTGAGCCCAAAGACTCTGTTCTTGCTAGTGCTGCATCCACAATAGCCGAGGCAGTATTAAGCCTAAGTTCCAGTAATCTACCTATCTCTTTATTTTTCATATCATATATAAAATTTTTTGCTTTAAGCAAACCTTGTGTTGTTCTAATGATACCTATATCTTCCCACATAATCTGTCGAAGTTTTTGTTTGTAAATTTTATCATTTTCTTTATGTAGTATATTATCGTAATCTTTTTCAAAGCTAGGTATCTGTATCTCTTCACACGATTTACTTAAAATATGGTCTACTGCACGCTTCGCAAACACTACACCTTCAAGCAAAGAATTAGATGCCAAACGGTTCGCACCATGTACACCTGTACGTGCCGCTTCACCTATTACATAAAGCCCTTTCATGCCAGAAATACGTCCATGTGTATCACACTTTATCCCACCATTAGCATAGTGAAAAGCAGGTGAGATAGGAACCCTATCTTTAGGAAAGCTATAGCCAACAGCCTCAAAGGTACGTGTAATATTTGGGAAACGTTGTATAAACCATTTCTCTTCAAACATAGAAAAATCTAAATATGCTTGCTTGCCAGTTTTACGTTTATAGTCAAAAATACTACGAGAGACTATATCGCGGCTTGCTAGCTCTCCTCTGTCATCATAATCAAACAAAAAACGTTTTCCATCATCGTCTACTATGTGTGCACCCTCACCTCGTAGTGCTTCGGTAAGTAAAAGTTTCCTTGCATATGGCGTCTCTACAAAAACTGTAGGGTGAAACTGCATAAATTCCATGTCTGCTAATTCTATACCCTTTTCTGCACATATACCATGAATATCAGCTGATACGGTACGTGAATTTGTATTGAATGCATATAGTGAACCAATGCCTCCTGAAGCAATGATGACATCATCAGCATAGATGGTTGTAGGTTCATAGTTTACTGTGGCCTTAACCCCATAACATCTTCCATCCTCTATGAGCAAATCATATACCAAAGTATTTTTCTGTAGTTGATGCATATTTTGCACCATCATAAAGTAGTGCATATACCGCCCTGTAGCGTCCCCACCTGCATGTACTATACGCTCAACGGAATGTGCAGCCTCTTTTGTGTAGAGTATATTTCCTTTTTCATCTTTGTCGAACTCCATACCTTTATCTAAAATATCAGCTGTTGTGAGTAAAGAAGTACGAGAGAGTATCTCTACTGCATCTAAATTATTATGTTGTGCCCCTGCCTCCATTGTATCTTTTATATGTAGGGGAATATCTGCTTCGTTTAATGCTGTTACCATACCTCCTTGTGCATAAAAAGTATTACACTCCCAAGGAATGTCTTTACAGACGACCAGTACTTTTTTCTCTTTAGGTATATTCATCGCCGCATACAGTCCTGCTATGCCTGCACCGATGATAAGTACATCATATTTACGACTCATGTTTTTTCACTTCTTGTTTTTTATCTATATATACTGGTCTTGTCTTATGTCCACAACCCAGTAGCACTATACAGCAAAGAGATGCTATAATCACTGTATGAAAAAAGCTTCTAGTATTTTGTCTCATCTCTCATCTCAACCTCAATTTAAATTTTTAAAGCAGCAAGTGTGTTATAAAAAATATATAGGACTTCTTACACCCAAATATCAAAAATCAATTGCCTTTATCTACATTAAAGACGATACTCTTTTTGTAGCAGTCACCCATCCTGGCTTTAAAATGGAACTTAATTATAATAAAGATTTATTAAAATCCCTATTAACACAACTTTCAAACCACGATGAAAATTGCGAAATGATGACGGCGTCCAAAGTAATAATCTTTCATAGTAAATACCACCCCGTTAAAAAAGAACAAGAAACTATTTCTACCGTACCCTACTACAATGAACTAGCCACTATTGATTTTAATATACAAAGTGATGATGCAGAACTCATCACTAAATTTGAGCAAATAAAAAAGCAAATTCTTGCTAATTCAAGTGAACATTAATGCAGCAAATAATTCAAAACTTACCTACTTCTTCAGGAGTCTATCAATATTTTGATAAAAAAGGAAAACTCCTTTATGTCGGCAAAGCCAAAAACCTTAAAAATAGAATCAAATCGTACTGGCACTTTAGCCCTACGTTTAAACCCAATACATCACAAGGTCCTCGCATACTCAAAATGCTTCATGAAGCAACAAAACTAGAATACATTGTAGTCCAGACCGAAGATGATGCACTCATCTTAGAAAATTCTCTCATTAAACAACTTAAACCCAAATACAATATCTTGTTACGTGATGACAAGACCTACCCCTATATCTATTTAGATGAGTCTGTTGATTTTCCACGTTTTGAGATTACACGTAAAGTTATCAAGGGTAAAAATGTCACCTACTATGGTCCCTTCCCTACAGGAGGACGAGCCCTACTCGATGCCCTCTATGAAGTCTACCCTCTTGTACAAAAAAAGTCTTGCTTACGTGAAGGAAAAGCCTGCTTGTTTTACCAAATCAAAAAATGTCTAGCCCCTTGTGAAGCAAAGGTCACACCCCAAGCCTATAAAGAGATAGTTACACAAGCCAAAACTTCCATTGTCAAGCGTAAACACCTTATTACTACACTTAAGGACAAAATGTCAAACCTTGCGATTCAAGAACGTTATGAAGAAGCTGCTGCGATGCGTGATTCCATAGATGCCATCTCTTCGCTTACTATCTCTTCAAATATTGACTTAGCCAATGGTCTTGACCTTGACATATTTGCTATACAAAATGGAGATGATAAAGGGGTCATCGTTAAAATGTTTATGCGTAACGGAAAAATTATCTCTTCCGCACATAGCTACTTTAGACATACACATATTTTTGATGAAAATGAAGCGTATAAACAAGCTCTCCTAGAGTTTTACACTATAGATACGCCAAACATTTCACAGCAGATACTTACTGCACACACCTTTGAAGACATTAAACAGGTAACTTCGACACTTTGCACACGATTTAATAAAAAAGTAGAAGTACTCACTCCTCAACGTGGTTCTAAAGCAAAACTTATCTCACTTGCATTACAAAACTGTAACGAGTTACTGCGTAAAAAAGAAGAGGTGAGCATCATAGAACAAAAAGTAGCTAATTTACTTGAGTTAAATACTATCCCCTACCGTGTTGAAACGTTTGACAATTCACATATGATGGGAGCTGCCACAGTAGGAGGAATGGTTGTATGGGATGAAGGTAAGTGGGACAGAAGTACCTATAGACGTTATGAGCTACATGCACGTGATGAGTATGGTCAGATGAAAGAACTACTTTCCCGACGTATAGCAAGATTTGAAGAAAACCCTGCTCCAGACCTTTGGATACTTGATGGGGGACAAGCTAACCTTACACTAGCACTTACTCTACTCAAAGAAGCAAACGTAAATCTAGATGTTATTGCCATAGCTAAAGAAAAACTAGATGCTAAAGCACACCGTGCTAAAGGTGCAGCCAAAGATATACTCTACACAAGCGAAGGGATCATGGAACTAAAACCAAACGATACACGTCTACATTGGATACAACGCCAACGTGATGAAGCACATCGTTATGCGATTAGCTACCATCAGAAAAAGAAAAGAAAAGATGATACACAAATATCGTTACTAGACAAAAAGGGTATAGGCAAGGCAACTGTCGCAAAACTCATTCAATATTTTGGAACGTTTGAAGCGATAGAAAAGGCTTCTTATTCAGAAATTGAAAAAATAACCAATAAAAAAGTTGCATCCTTACTTTACAAAAAAAAATCAATTAGTTGATTTGACATTTTTTGACATTTCTCAATTATACTTACACAGCACGAATACTTTAATGCAGTCTCTAGTTTACATAAATGGTGTCATTTATATTTTCTACTAAAAAATATGAATTTCATGCTATTTTTAGCAAATTTGTACTAAAGTTTCAGTAAAATAGTGCCAGCAAGCTAAAGGAATACTATGCAAAAACCAACGCCTGTCGACGAAGCGTATGTATTTGATAATGGTTTAATTATAAGTACTACTAACTTAGAAGGAATCATTACTTATTCAAACAGAAAATTTTGCGAAGTATCTGGATATAGCAAAGATGAGCTCAAAAACAAAAACCATGATATCATAAGGCATCCAGATATGCCTAAAGCATCTTTTAAAGATTTATGGGAGACTATACAATCAGGAAAAGAGTGGACAGGGATTGTAAAAAACTTGCGTAAAGATGGTAAGTATTATTGGGTCTATACCCATATAACACCTCTTATCTCAGATGGTACGATATATGGCTATACTGCGGCAAGAAGACCCGCATCATCAAATGAAATTGATGAAATAACGCCAATATATACTGAAATGTTACAAAAAGAAAATAATAAAGGAGCTATCTAAATTATGTATTATATTACCAATCATAATGACCAAATCATCGCTGCTGACGAGAATCTTTTGCGCTTACTCCAACTTCAAGACATTGATGATCTCATTAAAAAAGTTTTACTAGAAGAGATATCTTTTATGAAACAATCATCTACTGAACTTCAGATAGTCACTTCTATTGAAACATACACATATACTATACATCTTACCAATCTAACAAGTATGTTAGGTGGTTTAAAACTAGTATGTCTGGAGACAAGTAAAGAAGAGAGTGATGATACATCTTCATTTACTATGCCTGATGCTACCTTAGGCGGAGGAAGTCTGGGTACACAGATTATTCAAAATACTGAAGAAGAAACATTATCTATATTAGAACATGAAGACCATACTCTAACTATCGGTATCATGGATGACGATATAAAAGATGAGGCTATAGCACTTGATATTAAAGAAGAACCATCGCATATAAACCCAATAATAAAAGAGTTAGATAATACTACTAGCACATTATCAGAGAGAGAAGAACTTTTTGACCTTTCGACTGATGAAACAACTCTACGTAACAATATGGATTTTAATGACACACTAACAACTCCTAAAGTGGACGATAGTGAACTTTTTGACCTAGACCTTTCAGTCCCCCCTGCAGATATAGTGGATGACATTAATATAACTACTAATGAAGATACAAAAGAATTATCAAGACCAAATGAACCTTTAGACACAAGTCCAATTATCATAAATATAAAAGAAGTAAGTGAAGATATAGGTATTTCAAACGAAGACTATGAAACCTTTTTAAATGACTATATTGATACTGCCATATCCCTTGAATATGAGCTACAAAGTGAAGATGAAAATGAACGTCTATCTGCTATGGCTACACTTACGCAGCTTGCCGATGTTTTACAACTACCTAAAGTCAACAGCATCATTCAGCAAATATCTACAGTATCCAAAGATGAACTTCCTCATTTAGTAGAATCATTTTATCAAACACTTTCAAGAATAACCACAAAGAATGTAAGTGACGTATCAACCGTTTCAATAGAAGAGAATTCTTCTGATATGCTACTGGATTATCAAGAAGTAGTTCAAGAACAGACATCACCTAAAAATGGATTTGGTAAAATTTACCTTGAAGATGTAAAGCCTATACATTTTGATTTCCAATTAGAATCAGCAGCAAATGACTTGTCTTTACCTGTAGAACTTATTGAAGAATTTGTACATGACTTTATTGAGCAAGGACATACAGAGACTAAAAAAATGCTCCAAGCCTATGAAGAAGGGGACTTAGATACCATACAAAAAATTGGTCACTTACTTAAAGGTGCCTCAAGTAACCTACGAATTAACGCATTATCAGATACCCTTTATGATATTCAGTTTTGTGAAGACAGTGATAAATTAGAAGATTTGATTGAACGTTATTGGGCACACTTTATATCTTTTGAACAACAAATAAACTTGATTACTAAACAATAAGGAAATAGACGATGACTATACGTAACAAACTTAAACTAATTGCACTTTTACCGATTACCCTTCTCATCTTACTCTCAAGTTATTTTCTTGTAACTTCTTATGTGAACTATGAAAAAGCAAAGGCACTAAAAAGTGTCTTATCAAACAATGCCAAACTTTCAAACCTATTGACTGAAATCGGTAAAGAATCTGGACTTACATCAATTTATCTTGCTAGCGGGCAAGAAGATTTTATGGATTCACTTGTAAAACAACGAAAGAATACTGACCGTATTTTAAATACTATCATAAAAAATCTCTCTGTTGACAACACTACATATTTACCATTTCTGCTTGAACTCATGAATGAGAATGACATACTTGACACCAAAAAATATAAAACTCTCTTAATGCAACTGACACAACTTTCTATTATCAGGAAAAATGTTGATACTGAAGATAATGATTTTAAAACAATATTTATTAAAGGATATGAAAAACAAATTTCAAGTCCAATCCTTGATAATCTTTTACAGATTAATAATTTTGCACTCAATGAAAAAATATCATCTTTAGTTACATCATTATCAAATTTGTATATTGCTAAAAAAAATACAGCCTCAGAACGAGGATTTATCTCTTATTACATAACTAAAAAATCATCTATGTCATTTAAAGATATTTCTCTTTGGAATAATTTTAGAGCAAAATCAAATTTAATTGATATTAATCAATTAAATGAAAGTAGTGTTCAAAAGCAATTAAATACACTGTTTCAAGACCCTCTTACAAAACATACATTCCAAGAACTAGAGGAGAGATCTTCAGCTATTCAATCCAATATGACAACAGGGAATTATACAATAGATCCAATAGGATTATTTGCTCTATATACACAAAAAATATCACTCATTAATAAGGCTGAACTAATCATTTCAGATACATTATGGAAAAAATCTGATGCCTATTTACAATATCAACTTATCCTCCTTTCCATTGCTGCTGCTATTTGGTTACTTTCATTTATATTAGCATACCTAGGATATAAAAGATCCCGTGACGCTACACGAAATACTAAAGAACTACAAGATGTGATTAATAAAGCTGTAGATACTATGAAAAAAAATGAAGACTATCTCTCCTCTGATACTTCCTATATAGAAAATATTAATCTTGCTACTAACAAAGGGATAAAAGAAGCTTATCAATTTCTTGAAACACTCATTGAAACTGCGAAAGAGGATAAACTTACAGCACTTCGTGCAAATGAAGCTAAATCACTCTTCTTAGCAAATATGTCACATGAAATACGTACGCCTTTAAATGGTATTGTTGGGTTTACAGAAATTCTTAGAAGTACGGAACTTACATCTGAACAAGAAGAATTTCTATCTATCATAGATAAAAGTTCAGAAAACCTACTCAATATTATAAATAATATTCTTGACCTTTCTAAAATCGAAAGCAATAAAATTGAAATTGAAAATATTGTTTTTGATGCAGCAGAAGAGTTTGAATCTGCAATAGAAACCTATGCAGTTGCTGCTTCAGAAAAAAATATTGATCTAAATTATTATATGGATCCAACAATTTCTTCAAAGCTTAAAGGAGATCCGACAAAAATAAAAGAAATTCTCATCAACCTTCTCTCAAATGCTATTAAATTTACTTCATATGGCGGAAAAATCAACCTTACTATCAAAAAAACACATGAAGAAGGCGATTTAAATCCTCGAATTTCATTCTCTGTGCAAGATGATGGTATAGGGATGACAAAAGATCAACAAGCAAGAATATTTGAAGCATTCTCTCAGGCAGATGTTACCGTTACGAGAAAGTATGGTGGCACGGGATTAGGACTTACTATTTCGAGTCAATTTGTTGAGCTTATGGGCGGAGAACTCGAACTTGAAAGTGCGAAAGATCAGGGTACAACTTTTTTCTTCTCTCTACCTCTTGAAGAAATCATTTCCAATGAAGCAAACTATGTACATGCTTTTAATGACATCACTATTGGGAAATATGAGCAGGAAATACCAACAGTACTAGATACATATCTAGAAGATTATTTTAAATATTTTGGACCATCTGTCAAACATTTTGAATCTGTTGGGGATTTACAAGAACTTATAGATAATGATGTATGCAAAAATTATTGGATTGATTTAGATAAAGCTAAACAAAATATTTTAGATACTATTGTTACTATAGATAAATCAAAACTGATTATCCTTGCAAATATTACAAGTCGTTCAAGAATAGAAGAATTGGGAATCAATCAAGATAATGTTATATACAAACCTGTAACACTTAGCAAATTGAAAAATATATTGGTAAAAAGCACTTCAGCATTGCCACAAATTATAGAAGACACACTTCCTAAACAAGCAACAAGCTTTGATGCGAATATACTTGTAACTGAAGACAATATTATTAATCAAAAACTTATTAAACGTATACTTGAAGAACATGGAATCACTGTTGATATTGCAAATAACGGATTAGAATCTTTTGAAAAGAGACGCGCCAATGACTATGACCTTATATTTATGGATATCCAAATGCCAGTCATGGATGGAATAGAAGCTACACATGAAATACTCGCTTACGAAGAAGATGAAGAGATATCACATGTTCCTATAGTTGCACTTACAGCAAACGCCTTAAAAGGGGATAGAGAAAGATTTTTGAATGAAGGAATGGATGAGTACATTACAAAACCCATTGAGACATCTGAATTGATTTATGTACTTAATAAATTTTTGTCCGATAAATCAACTATATCATCTGCTAATCCAGAAGAAAAAGATTCACAAATCAAAAAAGAGGAAACTACAACAGCAGCAACTGCATCTTTAGATGATATCAAGATTTCTACAACAGATCATGATGACGACTTGCTAGTACTTGAAGAAGACACTAATGAGATTATGCTAACAGAAAATGAAAACCTAGAAGTAATATCTGACACATTAACACTTGAAAATGATGAAACTGTATTGGTACTTGAGAATGAATCCAATGATAATATTAAAGATAATGAAGAGTTGGAGATAAATTCTGATGCTTTAACACTTGAAGATAATATACCTGTTGATAAAGAAGAATCAGTTTCAAAACAAATTTTAATTGCTAAACAGTTTATATTGGAGCGTAGAATCCTAATAAAGGTTTTAGAGAACCTCGGATATTCCTATAAATCAATAGAAGACATCGATAAGCTAGAAGAAGAAGCCCTCTCTGGTGCATTTGATATCATATTCACTGATAAGACTATAGTAACAGATGAGCTTATGAACAACTATAGCCATCTAACTATTATTACTGAAAAGAAATCTAAAGATGAAATTATGGCTCTCATTCAAAGCCAAAGAGGATAACAATATATGGCACTAAAAATATTAATTGTTGATGATGACTTTATCAATAGGAAACTATTACAAACATTATTAAAAAAGAATGCAAATATAACAGAAATACAAGAGGCAGAAAATGGCTCTGAGGCTTTAGAAAAGCTAAAAAAAGACTCTACTATTAATCTTGTATTACTAGACATCATGATGCCAATTGTAGATGGAGTTGAATTTTTAAAAATATTCAGATCAGACATGGTAAACTCGCACATTCCTGTGATAGTTTTATCTACTGATGATACAAGGAAAACAGAAGTTTTTGACAATGGTGCCAATGACTTCTTAAGAAAACCCATTAAAGAAGAAGATTTATTTAATAAAATATCTCAATGGTCTTAGAGATTTAAAATTTTGATACGTTTATATTGACTTATCAAAATTTCTATTTCTAAAACTATCTTACAAAAACTTCCTCAAGTACCTCATCAATATCTACTACACCAATAATCTTAATATTATTTTTGACTTCTTTAGGTATTTCTTCTAAATCTCTTTCAAAATTTTTCATAGGTATAAGTGCTTTTGTGACTCCTGCTTTGTATGCAGCTATAAGTTTTTCCTTTAGTCCACCTATAGGAAGTACTTTGCCTACAAGTGTAACCTCTCCTGTCATTGCAATTTTATTGTCTATTTTATTTCCACTCAAGATAGATGCAATCACAGTAACCATGGCTATACCTGCAGATGGTCCATCTTTAGGTGTTGCACCTGCTGGCACATGTATATGAAGGTCATACCGCTTATATACTTCAGAACTATCAATTTTAATCCGTTCTTCTCGCTCTTTTTGACTATGAGGTATCACCGAAGGCATAATCGCTAAACGTCTTTCATCTATGAGTATTTTCACTAAAGAGTGAGCTATTCGTGCAGACTCTTTCATGACATCTCCAAGGCTTCCTGTAAGCTGCAATGTACCTTTACCTTTGATTTTGATGGCTTCAATTGTAAGTACATCCCCACCCACTGCTGTCCAAGCAAGCCCAGATACAATGCCCACTTGTGGTTTTTCATCTACTGTTGAAATTTCAAATACTTTTTTATCTGTAAATTTTTCTAAATTCTTTTTTGTAACAGCTATAATATGTTTACTTTTATCTTCTAAGAGTATTCTCGCACTCTTACGCATGAGCCCTGCGATTCTACGCCGTAAGTTCCTAACCCCAGCTTCTCGTGTGTATTCATCTATAAGTATCTTTAATGCCTTATCGGTGATAGAAAACTCTCGACGCTTTAAACCATGTTTTTTTAACTCTTGGGGAATGAGATAGCGTTTTGCTATTTCAAACTTCTCTTTAGGGGTATAAGAGTTCAGTCCTATAAACTCCATTCTGTCTCGTAATGGTGCTGGTATACGCCCTACATCATTTGCAGTGGCAATAAATATGGCATTTGAGAGGTCTATGTTAAAGTTTAGATAATAGTCTCTATATTTGCTATTTTGTTCAGGGTCAAGTATTTCAAGTAGTGCCGCAGTAGGGTCACCTCGCATACTTCGCCCTACTTTGTCTATCTCATCTAGTACAATCACTGGATCCATTGTCTTTGCTTCTATGAGTCCTTGCACTAAACGTCCTGGCATTGCTCCTACATAGGTTCTTCTATGCCCTCTAAGTTCATTGACATCTTCTAGTCCACCCAATGCTATACGAATCAAAGGACGACCAAGTGCTGTAGCAATGGAATTGGCTAAAGATGTCTTACCTACCCCTGGAGGTCCTGCAAAACAAAGTATAGCACCAGATGCTTCTCTTTGTTTAATACCACGCAACTCAGCTAGTTCACGTACAGAAAAAAATTCTACTATACGTTCTTTAGGTTTATCTAATGAATAATGGTCTTTGTCAAGCTCTTTTGCTACTTTTTGTACATTTAAATTTTGCTTTGTGAGTTTTCCAAAAGGAAGTTCTAAAACCCATTCCAAATATGTTTGTAATACATTTGCATCAGCAGAATCGGGATGCATACGTGCAAAACGGTCAAGCTGTTTACTTATCTCTTTAAAGGCATCTTCGCTCATTGCTGGTTTTAGGGCTTCTACTTTCTCTCTAAAACTTGCTATCTCTTCTTCACGTTGGGTATCCATACCCAACTCTTGTTGTATCTCTTTGAGTTGCTCTTTTAGAAAGTATTCTTTGTTGGTTTGTTCTATCTTGGAATGTACTTTTGTACGAATTTCACGTTGCACCTTCACAGCTTCTATCTCAGCGCTTATTACATCTATGAGTCCCAGTAACCTTTTTTCTATATTTGGCTCTACATAGAGTGTGTAAGCAACACCTTTATCAAGCTTTAACATAGAAGAAACAAGGTCAGCTATACGGTGTGCTTCGTCATTTTCTTCTATAGTTCGTACTAAGTCTGCAGAAAAAGAACTGTTCATAGCTGAAAGGTTTTTGATTTTGTCTCGCAAGATGCCCATGAGTGCATCTACTTTTAATTTATTATAATCTTCAGACTTAACAATATCGATACGTGCTTTATTAAATATTCCTTCTTCTTCTTGAATTATCTTAGCCCTAGAAAGTCCTTGAAAAAGTATCTTGACTCTACCGTCAGGAATATGCACTTTTCGCATAACAGACCCCACTACCCCTACTTTATATAGTGAGTCAAAATCCCTACTTCCTTCTTTACCCTCTATGGTAGAAGTTACAAAAAGTAAAGAGTCATTCTCTATTGCATGGGTAGCTGCATCTATGTCTTTTTTATCTGTTAAAAAGATAGGGCTTATCATAAATGGGTAAAGAAAAAGTTCATCTTCTACGACTATAGGCAGTGTGGCTGGAAATGCATCATAATCACTGAGTTGCATAGTAAATCCTTTAAGTTTGTAATGTTTATTAGGTTATATATAACATGTGCAGATATAGAATCTGTCTCTACGTTCTTAATCAAATACCTTACCTATAATCCCCTGTTTGGGTGCTGTGATATCTGATGAATTTACAAGAGAACCTTTGTTCTTATCTCTATATATCTTTGCTGCATTTGGTTTTCCTGTACGGTCATAGAGTGCTGCGATGTTTTCATTTAGTAAGTATTGGCTCATATGTAATCGTATAAGCATTGTATTGACCATAGGTGCATACATGGAACCTGGGTATCTATAGGTAAATGTTTTTGATTTCTCTATGCTGTCCATAATCAGTTTTTGATCCTTATAGACATCTTTTATACCCAAGAAAGAGGCTTTGAGCTTCATGAATTCTATGTACTCACGGTTTTGGCTCTCGCCATAACGTTTGTTATATTCATCTAAATAATAGTTAGATAATAGATATTTTTCATTATTCATATGTGCGTGTGCGAGTAACATAATGGCTGTAGGCATCTGTGGGGAACGCATATGCTCAGATTTTAAAGAGATATAAAAAGCATCTGCTTTGTCCATGTTTCCATTGGCTATACTTTTGGCTATCTGCTTATACCAATAGAGAGCTGGTTTGTTAAACTCTTCTACACTCTCAGAACTTCCTGCACATCCTGCAAATAGAAAAGCCCACATTGTGACCACAAATGCTCTTGTTTTAAAATTCATCTTCACCCTTATATAATATATTATGTTTATAATAGCTCAATGTATGTAAAAATCGTATTAATTTAGTTTGCTTGAAACACACGACCTGTCTCTTTTTCTATAGTAATAATCAGATCTATTCCATTTTCAAATTCAAAAGTCAAATTACAATCATTCTGCATCAATGTAGAATAATCAGGTGTACTAGAATTTTCAAATCCTCTATGAGGACGCCCAAGGTAATCAAAACCTATAGACATAGTATCCCCAGGGCATTGAGAGACAAGTTTAGTATCATTTTCTATAATACTATACTTTTTTGTTAAAAATATATTTGGAGAAGATACTTCATTAATAGTTGTAAAAATTTGTTCCGTGATATCATCTTCGCAAGGCTTAGTATTTTGTCCCATCATTACCTCTGAATTCGTAGGGTCTATGGCTGCTTCGCCTTTATCTACATCGATATTCCCTCCCATATCCTTATCTGAACCTACATAATAAAAAATACCTTCATCGCTACAACCCTCTTTTCCAAAACGCCAAAAACGTCGTTGCCAATTTGTATTTGTATTCTCTATAACATTATCCATAAGCGCCATATGCTGTGTAAAGCGAAGTGCAGAGATAATCTCATCTGCTGCTTCTTGACGTAAATCTTTGTCCATGCGTGGCATGGCAAGTGCCGCCAATATCCCTATCACTACGATGACTATCACAAGTTCCAACATCGTAAATGCATACTGTCTTTTATATTCCATGCCTTATAACCTTTTATTTTTAATAAATAAAATAATAACTAACTCTATCTATTTACTGACTAAAAATGATGTATTAATTATAATTTCTCTATAATATTAGCATATACTTTTTTGACATTTTTGACATTTTTTATACTATAGTTTAGGAAGTTAATTGAGTATTTTCAAAAATACTTATCACATTACATACTTTTATTAAGGAATTTTTAATGTATTATATCAAAGTTATTACTTTTGGTTTATTCTTTCTGCCACAACTTCTCTTGGCAACATGGAGTGTCTCTACAGATGGTAGAACTGCTTCAACCCCTTCACCTTATAGCAATAATATGGATGAGACAACCACATTGACAGACACAAATGGAAATACTACTCTGACTGTTTATATAAACGGAGAGATGGAAAGCGACTGGGACTTTGTTTACATTACTGACAGTGCAGGAAATACACGTATATTTGATGGGACTATCGATACATCTTTTACAGCAGTTGGACCAACCATTACACTTCGCTATACAACGGACTTTTCAGAAACACGTGCAGGTGTGAGAGTTTCATTAGATTCACTACCAGATTTCACATCCAACAATCCAAGAGATTTTACGAAAATAGACATCGCAGGTCAAAGTGGTACCAATATCTATGGCGATTTGATGCTTATAGGAAATCAGTCACTCTGCTGGAAGGGTTTAACATATAATGGCAGAAGATGGGTGGGTACAGAAACTTTACAATGCCAAAATCCTCCTTCTGCTGCATCCAACAATGACTATTGGCAAAGACATGCCAATTTAGATCCTATAGCTGTCAGTGCTGGATACCTTAACTCAACTTCTGCAGATTTAACCATTGGTCCAGATGACAGAGTCATAGAAGCTTGGCTCTTTGTCATAGGACGATTAGACACCGATGATCAGGCACTACGTGCATCTGCCCAAAATGTCCGACTCAAAACACCTACAAGCGGAGGATATATCAGTCTACAAGCAGATACAGACAAGTTCAATTGGATGGTTGATAATTCTATCTTCGATTATGGAATTGCTATCAATGTCACGCAATATGTACAACAAAGCGGCAGATACTGGGTAGCAGATCTCAAAGCAACAGAGATGCCAAACCAAGGTTCAGGCTGGGGTATTGCCATCATTGTGGAAGATACAACAAGCCAAAACAGAACACTTAAAAACATCTCTTTATACAATGGATTTAATGGTGTGTACAGTATAGGAAACTACCCTGCAACAGTGACCTCAGATATCAGCGGTTTTTTTACACCCAGAACTGGTACGGTCAAGTCAAACCTGATTGTCATGGCGGGAGAATCCGATAGATCTTTAAGCGATTCGATGAGGATTACCAAAAAAGATGGTACAGAAGTAAATATTCAAGATAGTCTTAGTGATACTCAAAATGTACAAAACGGAACTATCTCTAAAAATGGTTCCAATGTAACTACTAGAAACCCAAATTATGAAAATACTCTAGGTATAGATATTGATGAAATTGATGTAAGTGATATTATAGAAAATGAACAGACCTCTACAGAAATTACCATTGACTCCTTTGGTGACAGAATCTTTCTAAGTATGTATGGATTTGCCACTGAACTCTACATGCCAGAGCTATGCTACGACTATAACATCCAAAAAAATGGGTTTTCACTCAATGTAGATGAGGGAAGAAACTTTACTATCAATGGACTAGGAGAGATCAAAGCACATGTCTCCATACGAAGTAAAGAAGGGGATTTTGACTTGGAAAACTCTAAACTGAAGTTTTATCTTGAACCCTCTGATAAATTTTCTTTTCTAAATGCCCAGTACTCACCAAATACAGTTAACACTCTCATACCTGCCATTACTACACTCCAACATACGGCTGTCAAACCTGAGATTGCTGTAGGTGAAAATGCCAATACGAATGGAGGAACTATTAGTATCTATGAGCGTTATTTTGCACAATATAATTTTAATATCTTAGAAAATGAAACCAATGAAGTACATTTTAACATAGAACTCAATACATCTATAGATTTTGGTTCAGGTCCTGTAGAGTTTATACTTTCAGCCCAAAACAATACCCTTCCAAGATGTGACCAAAACCTCACCTATAACCCACTTTTAGGTGCATTTAACATAGAAAGAGTAGACAGTGGAGACTATGATTCTGTCAGTCAACCACAAGAACGTTACCCGCTCTATACACAAGTAGCCAACAAAGCATTTGATTTTTCTGTTGTTGCTTATGATGTCAATGCATCACCTTCCTATATGAGGGAACTTACTATGCCTAGCCCCTGTGTTGTAGAGATAGAACTGATAGATTCTGCACCCTATAATGACGAAGGATCATTCTTTAAATGTCAAAATACACAAGAAGATATTATACAAACGCTTCCCAATGGAGAAAAAAGTATGCTTATCCAAATAGCTAGTGGCACTAGCAGAACAGATATCGCAGATACAATGTACACCCAAAATGCACTTTGGAATGCCGCATTTAGGGTATGGTATTATACAGATAATGTCGGAAACCTAGTCGTTCATGACTGTGGGGAAAAAATAGATGGTGCATGTTTTAGAGAGAATGTATACGACAAGGTAAAACTCAATACCAGTACTGATTTTTGTGCCAGTGATTGTAGCTCTGCCAATGACTCTACTGACAGCTGCTACACATGTCTACGTAAGTTTTATGCCACACCTGTGTGTTCTAGAGATAACTTTGCCATCAAACCTGCATCGTATCATATACGTATCTCTGACAATAATGAATCAAACGACACAACAGCCACTAAACTGCAACTTAGTGAAAATATCACCAGTCCATTACCTATCTCTATTGCCGCAGGTTATGGCTATAAGATTGAAGTTGAAGCTACACAATTTGGCAATAATAACAAAGCAAATGGATATACCACACTATTTACTACACCTTCAGATCAAGACAAACAGTCAACTGCCTTTTACAATGATACAAACATGACAGGTTGTGCAGATACAAGCAATCCAGACTGGGGAGTATGGTTTGAAAATGGGGAAGTAAAAGAGTCCATAAGTGGTACACGCATTAACTTACAATCAAACAATCTTGTGAGTATCTCCAATGTAGGAAACTATAACTACCATATAGAAGACAGTAACTGGACCATCGTTGACCAATCAAGATATGTAGACAAAGATGGCAACAAACTTAAAACTTTTCCTGATGTAGATGATTGTATTACCAGTGGTGATGACAAGTACTCCATTGCAAGTGATGGCGACAAACTGTCTGGCTGTGGAATTACTTCTAAAATAGACTACACTGGCGGACCAAACCCATATGAAGATCTGCCACTAACAGTACAACCTTACAGTTTTGACCTAAGTCAAATTGCACCCATACGACGACCTGCAAGAAATATTTTGTTCATGAATGACTTAAGTAATGATGATTACTATGGTAATATTTTAAGTGCAAAGCTATCACAAGCAACATCCTTTGAAGGAAATATCACTGCCTTGGGAAAACAAAACACACCACTAAGCAACTTCACCGATGGCTGTGCTGCAACAAATGTCATACTAGACCTCAGACGTACCATGTCTCCACTGGAGAGTACACTCACTGACGATGCTCCCTTACAACAATATTTGGAAATAGGTGTTGATGTTGTAGATGCTCAAGAGGGTATAGACAAAAATATCACAGTACCTAAAATAGCCTTTGAAGAGAACCATGGTGGAAGTGCTACAGTGAGACTTCACACCACACTTAAAAAACCTATAGGCTTTGGAAATGCCATTAACCCTGTACAAGTACAGTATAATGCTCTTTTTGGCAATAGCCCTGATGCTACTTCCAATACACATATGGCAAGCAACTACATCCCTGAAGGTGAAAATACTTATGATCAAAATACCACCTATGTTTATGGTAAGGTTACACCACTTCAAAGACTCTATGAAAATGTAGAAGAAAGTTTTATTCAGACACCACTCTATGTAGATATCTTCTGTGATGATACGTTAGCTCCTTTAGAGATAAATGACTGTATCAATACTTTTGGACTCAACATACCTTCAAAAGGTACACAGGAAAAAGAGTCTGATTGGCATCTTGCAACGCTATTTGCCAACAATGAACTAGGCACTACAGACATTACTGCTTCTCATTTGGCTGAAAATGATGCTGATCCTTTTGTGTCGGTAGATGGAGGCACAAAAAGTAAAATTGTGTCAGATGCTTCTTTTAATGACAACCAAGCCACACAAAATGACATCAATGTTTCTGTAGCAGGACCCAACAGAAATAGTATGGTCAAGGTTAAATATGACCCTGCACCTTGGCTTATTTATGATGAAGACGAAGACTTTTTTAGAGTACACTTCATAGGCCCATCTTCATGGGCGGGTGTTGGCAAAACAGGGCATGTCACAGACACTGCCTCAAGTAGAACTAAAAACAACAGGATGAACTGGTGATGAAATATAATCCACTTAGACCTGCAATTGCAATGATTGAGCTTATATTTGCCATTGTGGTTATGGGTATTGCGATGCTCTCCATACCTCTTATGCTTGAAAGTGCTACAAGAAGTAGTAGTGTTGCATTTCAACAGGAGTCCATAGCTATTATTGCGTCACATGCAAACTCTATGATGACTTATGCATGGGATGATAACAACACCCAAGAATTTACTCCCACTAACCTCCTTACAGTAACTAATGGTGACGATGAAATAGACGGGAATTCAACACTTAATCAAATCAATCAAATAAGAACACTTGATGTAGCCAGTAATGCATCACTTCCTATATTGTTTGGTTTTAAAAATGATACTATCACCACGGGAAGTGTTGTGCATGAAGAGATTATTCCTGATGATGTTGATGATTTTCACAACACAGAAACAAACCTTACTATAGCACTAGATGGAGAACAAGTAAGTAATAAAGGAGACTACATGGACATTAGTATCTCAATGCGTACACAAATCACATATCTAGATGATACGGCAAATTATAGTGCATGTGCTACTTCTACAGGATGTGCCTTCTCGAAGACAAGTACACAATGGGATACTTCAATTTCAGGAAGTAGCAACATAAAACTCATCACCACTTCACTCACTTCCAGTAATGTTACACAAAAACAAATAGAGTTACGTTCTTTTATGTGTAATATTGGTGCAGCACAACCGAACATAAGGGAGTCATTTTGATTTCTAAATTTTTCAAATGCAATAGAGGTTTTACTTTATTGGAACTTGTTTTTGTTATTGTTATATTGGGTATTGTCTCTTCCATAGGCTCAAGTGCCATCGTAAAAACTTATGAGTCTTACCTTATACAACGTTCTGTACACAATGCCAGTATCAACACCGAGTTAGCCATTAACCAACTTGCAAATAGACTAACCTATAGAATGGATATGAGTCTACTTGCAAGAAAACCTGGGCGAACAGGTACAGTAGAAGGAGTTGATTTTTTCCCTGCAAGATCAGTACCTCTTGACAAAAGAGGAGACTTCACTGCACTAGAATGGATAAGTTATGACAGTGATAGTTTTGAAGCCTATGAAACACCAGGATGGAGTGGATATGTCGACTTAAACTCCAGCCAAACGACATATACAGGTATCCATTCTATAGGTTCTGATACTTCAAAACTTGCTCCTATCATAAAGTACTATACTGGTACTAACGATGGAAGTGGTGGTGCCTTACGTTTCATAGCAGCAAACTATGACAGTAACGATAGTCACATGTATACCTCTGCATGCCTATATGGTGGCAGTGCAAATGGATGTCTTTTCCCCCTTAATGTTGCAACTACAGAGCAATTAGCCTTTACAGGTGGAGGAGATAGAACACCAGGAGAAATGATTTATAGTGAATTTTATAAGTATGCTACATCTGCTTTTGCTGTAATACCTGAAAATAAAAATTTTATTAATGGTCTTGAGGTCTATGATTTAAACTTTTATTATGCCTATCAACCATGGCAAGATGAAAACTATACAGATGGAGAAAAATCTACTTTACTTAAAAATGTCTCTGTTTTTAGGTTTAGAAAAGAAGAAAACTCTATACGACTCAAACTCTGCGTTATAGAACGTATTAGTGATTCTGAAGAGATTTCTATCTGTAAAGAGAAGGCGGTAATACGATGATGTATCACTTCACAAACAAACGACCAGCATTTTCTATGATTATGGCTATTTTTGTTATTGTACTCATATCAACCATTGGTGCTTTTATTATGAACCTCTCAGGGAAAATGGTGCAAGAAACAACATCTCAATATCGAAAAGAACAAGCTATACTCTATGCTAAAAGCTATACAGAATTTGCCATTATGGCAGCAACATCTGAACCATGTGTAAACAAAATTACTGCAAGTTTAGATGGTACACAAGATGAAGTGAAAGAAGGCATAGGTTACTTTGTCGATGTACGTATTAACTACTTAGGCTCAAATAGTACATGTCCAAACCAGATAGGTACTGCTAGTATATCAACTCTTGATGCAATAAGCAATGTCATTATAATAGATACCTATGTACGATACAGAGATCCTGCAAGTATCGCTGCTAAAAATGGAAGTGCGTGGTCTGTAGACCCTGGCATAACATATTATAGAAGAACACTCCAAAGACTCTAATCCATTAACGCTTCATTAAGTCTTTTAAGTTATACTTAAGAATGCACATCAAAAGAGATGCATATCTTACACATAAAGGAACACTTATGAAACGTAGTATTACAGGCAGACACTTTGACTTAACAGAAGCCATTAAAAATTATGTAGAAGCTGCTGTTGATGTCGTAGATAAATACAATCTTGACATTACCACGGCTAACACTGTTATAAGTAAAAGTGAAAAAAAAGGTTTTACTGTTGAATTTATCATCAATTTAAAAGACAAAAACACCATTGTGATTACACAAAATGATAAAGATGTTTATGCTGCGATAGACTTAGCCATAGAGCGAGTCAAAAAATCACTCCGACGCCATGCAGACAAGATAAAAGGGCATCGTATCATGTCTTTTAAAGACTTAGGCGTAGAGGCAGAAGCCGTGAGTGAACTGGATGTTGAAGAGATAGAAATAGTCCCTATGGATTTAGAGTTACACAAACCAATGGATTTTGATGAAGCAGTAGATGCACTCAAAAATGAAACAAAAAGACAATTTATCGTTTTTAATGACCATGAAGGTATTATGCGAGTGATGTATAAAAGAGCTGATGGAAAATTTGGTTTATATTAATAGGACGAAAAATGGGCAAAGCCCATCTTTCCTGCGTTAACACTGGGTTCACTTCAGCAGTGGGCTCAAGAGACTAGTCTCTTTTTAATCTCCCAAACTCCCCAGTCTATTTTTAGCCTTGACAACAATTTCTTCATCTTCTCCCATATCTAGCCACTTAAACTTTTGACCACTTTGTATCGTTCCATCTAGTATGTCCCCAGAATCACGAAACTTCAAATCAAGTTTTGCAATGTCAAATCCATTGGTGGTTTGCGTAAACTTACTGAGCCTCTCTGAGGGTTTAAAGTTACTGTATAGGTAACACCAGCTCTTTAAACCATTACGCCCTACTCTTCCCCTTAATTGATGCAATGTCGCTAATCCTAGCCGTTCTGCACCTACTATAACTATAAGAGTAAGCCTAGGTAAGGAAATACCTACTTCTACTACAGTAGTAGCCAATAAAATGTCTCCTTTTTCTCTAAACTCTAAAAGTACTTCTTCTTTTTGCTTGTCTTTTCCATGGGTCAAATAGACATTGTCAAACTTACTTTCCCAAAACCCTCTACTCTCTTCAAGTGACTGATAAGGTACTTCTGTACTCTCTTCTACCAAAGGGTATATGATGAGTACTTGATGCTCCTTAGCAATCTCATCTTTAATGTGTGTGAGTAAATTTGGAAAATCTTGCTTTCCAATGGTCTGAGTCAGTACTTCTCTCTCAAAAGGTGTAGTGGTGATGAGACTCACATCTAAAAGTTCAGAGTCCATCATCGCTTGTGTTCTAGGTATGGGAGTTGCTGAAAACTGTATGAAGTGTGGTTTACGCTCCCCTGCACTCACCAATGCCTCAAGTGTTGCACGCTGTTTAGTACCAAAACGATGCTGTTCATCTACCATCACCAGTGAAGCCTCTGGTAAATCTTCCTTATACAGTAAAGCATGTGTCCCTATGATGAAATCTGCTTCAGTATAGTTGCCTTTATCTTTACCCTGCATCACCAAAGCAATGTTTACAAACTTTGGCAAGTGTTTACAAGCTTCTTCATAAAGTTGTAAAGCAAGAAGTGAAGTGGGTGCCATGAGTATGCTTTTATGGGGAAGTGCCATCATGACTGATGCGAGTATCACCATGGTCTTACCTGAGCCTACATCACCTACTACCATACGTTTAGCTGCTTTTTTTTCAGAAGAAAAATCTTTTTTTATTTCATAAATAACCGTTTGTTGTTCTGTTGTCAAAGTAAATGGTAAAGAGTTTACAAAAGATTGACAATCACCATCTAAAACCCTTAATGATGGAAAATCTGCACGCTTACCCCGAAGCTTTTTAAGATGGTTATATGCTTCAACAAATTTAAATACAGATACAAACTCTCCTTTAAATTTACCCTCCTCATATACCTCTTCTATACTTTTAGGAAAATGACACTTCATGAGCGTGGCTACTTCTTTAGAATCCAAACCTTCATTATAAAGGTTTTGCTCAGATACATATACTTCTATGAGAGAAGTAATTTCACTCTCTTTGAGTACAGTTTTATATTTAGGGGTAATCTTTCCTACTTTTTTGATGGATTTTGGCTGTGACATTTGCCAATAGCCTTTGTACTCTTCTAGCTTACCCTGTATAACATGAGATGAGCCTACTTCAAACAGTTTATGATGGTAAGGAGTCACTCTAAAAAAAGTAGAAGATAGCCTTCGTCCTGATTGTGTAAGGGTAAATGTGACTCTCAACTTTCCGTTGTAGACTGAACTCTCTATGACTTTTGCTTCTAAGGTATTGACCTTGCCGAGTTCTGGTTTTAGTGTGAGTGTGGTGTCATTATAAGAAGTAGGTAGAATGAGTGCCAAGTCAAGTAAAGTATGGATTTTCAGTTTTTTAAAAAGTTGTTTTGATTCTTCCACACTGAACTCCGTTCAAATTAAGAATTAAGAGTGAGGAATTAAGAATTCTCACCTGCTCATACAAAATTATAACAAAGAAAAAAGAATAAGGTAAAAAATATGTCATATTGACATATAAATAAAAGTATCGCAAAGCGATACACACTATAATTCCTAATTCCTAATTCCTAATTCCTAATTC
>Ga0256840_1001343_pt1 | contig 23394 bp, 14 predicted proteins | sample 355202metaG_FD_185969 | JGI IMG/M metagenome (GOLD analysis project Ga0256840, IMG submission 185969) | Hydrothermal vent microbial communities from Mid Atlantic Ridge, Atlantic Ocean - 355-202 | ecosystem: Environmental > Aquatic > Marine > Hydrothermal vents | place: Atlantic Ocean: Mid...
GCGCCAATATAATCGTGCGCCAGCGGTAAATAAGCGGCGGTGCCTGCTTTGATACAAAATGACATACCAACAATACGCGCATCCATATAGGCGAGGCTGGTGGTTTCTGTGTCAAAGGCGAATAGCTTGGCTGATTTGAGTTGTGCTATCCAATCATCCAATTGTTCGCTGGTGAGGATAGTTTGATAATCGACTTCTTTGATGTCTTCAACCGCAGGAATCGCAATTTCATCATTGTTGCCAGCAACACTGCTAGCGCCTAATGTGATGGGTGTATCCGATGTGCTTTGTAAATTGCTCAAGCGCGTGCGGAAACCGTATTTTTGATAAAGCTCGGCGAGTTCTTGTTTTTTGACTTCATTAAAGCTAGCAAACTCGGCCGAGTAATCTAAATCTAAATCACAAACAATCGTGACCAGCTCGTAAGATAGTGGTAAAAAATCTAAAGAAGCGCGTAAATTCTCACCAATCTTGCCTTTGAATTTATCCGCATTTTCCATAATATCTTTTAGCGAATCATATTCTGTCAGCCATTTTACGGCTGTTTTTGGCCCAACTTTAGGTACACCAGGAATGTTGTCGGCTTTATCGCCCATCAGCGCAAGGTAATCACGAATACGTTCAGGTGGAACGCCGTACTTATCAATCACGCCTTGGCGATCATGAAAGCTGTTCGACATGGTGTTGATCAGGCTGATTTGGTCATCAACCAACTGTGCCATGTCTTTGTCGCCTGTTGAGATAATAACATCACCATCATAGCCTTTAGACATCGTGCCGATAACATCATCCGCCTCAACACCTGGCATAATAATCATCGGATAGCCTTGGGCTTCTACGATTTTATACAACGGTTCAATTTGATCTCGTAATTCATCAGGCATTGGTGGGCGCGTGCCTTTGTAATCAGGGTACATATCGTTGCGAAAGGTTTTACCCTTGGCATCAAACACCACCACCATGTGATCGGGTTCGTAGGTTTTTCGCAAACTATCCAGCATATTTAAAACACCGTGAATGGCGTTTGTTTGCATTCCATCAGGGCTGGTTAATGATGGTGGCAATGCAAAGAATGCTCTAAATAAATAGGACGAGCCATCGACTAGAATGAGGGGTTTGTTTGTTTTGTTATCTGACATGGGTTGGTATACTGCTTTAATAATATCTTTAGAGTATATAAGAATGTCACAAGTAACAGCACCGATAATTCCTCAATTTAAAACACCCGCTACCGCGCAGATTGAATCATTGCGTCCACATTACACGCCAGAGCAAAAAGAAGCGGTGAAGGATGAGATTAAGAAACTCTTGAAAGAACAAGATGCGGTATTAATTGCACATTACTATGTTGATCAAGAGCTACAAGAATTAGCGGAAGAGACGGGTGGCTATATTTCTGATTCTTTGGATATGGCAAAGTTTGGTAAAGATCACTCTGCAAAAACGTTAATCGTTGTAGGTGTACGTTTTATGGGGGAAACTGCAAAAATTCTTAGTCCTGAAAAGCGTGTATTAATGCCTACTTTAGATGCGGAGTGTTCGTTAGACTTAAGTTGTCCGATAGAAGATTTCGCGCCGTTTTGTGATGCTCATCCTGATCATACCGTTGTGGTTTACGCCAATACCAGCGCAGATGTGAAAGCACGGGCGGATTATGTGGTGACGTCAGGTATTGCGTTGGATTTAGTCTCTTGGCTGGGAAAACAAGGTAAGAAAGTTCTATGGGCGCCTGATAAGCACTTAGGTAATTATATTCAAAAAGTTTCAGGCGTTGAAATGGTACGCTGGCAAGGTGCTTGTATTGTGCATGATGAGTTCAAAACTCGTTCATTGGGTAAATTGATAGGTGAACACCCAGATGCAGCGGTATTGGTTCATCCAGAATCACCTGAAGAAATAATTGCATTGGCTGATGTGGTCGGTTCGACTACACAAATCATCAATGCTGCTAAAGATTTACCGAATAAGCAATTTATTGTCGCAACTGATAAAGGCATTTTCTATAAGATGAAGCAGGCAGCCCCGGGGAAAGAATTTATCGAAGCCCCTACGCATGGCGATGGTGCAACCTGTACTAGTTGCGCGCATTGCCCTTGGATGGCAATGAATGGCTTGCATAACCTATTAGAAGTTTTAAAAAGTGGTAGAAATGAAATTCTTGTGGATGAGGATGTACGTGTGAAGGCGCTTAAATCTACGCAACGTATGTTAGATTTTGCTAAAAATTTATCAAACGGTAAGATATCTGCTTAATTTTTAGCCGCTCAGTCTCCACATATTCTCGCTTATCGGAGATACCTTGTGTGATACAGGTCATGTAAGGCTTAATAGAAGGAATAAGAGCTAAGCAGGTGCTTGGCAGGCTTTTTCTCAATTCATCAATATAAAGTCTAACGAATAATTAAAATTACAGGGTTATATCATGTACTTCTATGCTTCATTGCTTGCCGCGATTGTTATTACACTTATTGTGGTTAGTAAAATAGCTCAAATGTTACTTGCTAAACGATTCACGTTTCCTTGGGTGCTTATAGCATCTTTAATTGGTGGTGCGGCTGCGGTTATGGCATATCTCATACTTTCTATTTTTGTCAATGGTATTGATCCTATGGTCATGCTGATTGTTTCTCTTTCAACCATGTTTCTAGTATCAAGCGCTGCTTTTAAATATATAAACCAAATGTCTTGGACCAGTGCTATTACTACGAATGTTGCAAATATTGCAGTTATATTGATTACAATGACAGCTGCAGTGGTACTGAATGGTAAGTCCTTAGAAGAAGAATTTGTAGCATTGAACTCAAAAGTAAGCGATAAAATATCTACGGTTGAGTCAGTCGCAACGAATATTCAATCTGATGCTATTACTGCTGAAGCCGACGTGGCCTTTGAAAATCAGCAATCAGATACGGTGGCTCTTGAGGGTGAAGAATTAATACCTGAAACAATGGTCGATAATGATGAATTTGTTGATGAGGAGCCAATAATATTAGAGCGTGATCTATTGCCACCTTCAGTCGCTAAAGCATTAGAGAGAGAGAAGAATCGAGTTTACAGAAAACCTAAGTTTCAAGTTATTAGCGTAGGCAACATTGGTTCTTTAGTTGGTAAAACTATAAGAATATTAAAGAGTAACGGAAATACAATTTCTGGATCGCTAAAAAGTTTTAATGGCTCTGATGCTTATGTTGCCCAACGAATTTCGAACGGTATTGCTACTACACCTATAGCTATTGCTAAGATTCGTAAGTTGGAAGTTTATCGTTAAAAAGTTGTAGTGAGAAAAAAGGGTGCTATTTATAGCACCCTTTTTTTGCCTAAATTATCTTTATTGCTTACCAATTATTAAACCTTCCATTGTTGCCTACATGATAATCACTTCCCCAATTACTATTTTTCCATTGTCCATGGTTTGGTGGATATGGGGCGTAGCCATTATTAGTTTCACGTGGCCAAAAGCGATTGTTGTTGTGATTGTTTTCATAGTAATTACAGTTTACAACACCACGTTTACAGAGAGTGTTTCGCCATTCATATTTGAAAAAGTGTTTAAAGCTAGGCTTGTTTTTAGCTTTAAAGTTAACACGAATTGTCGGTGAATATTCTTCACGACCAAACCCTGTTCCAGTTGACTCTTCTGCTAGATAACCACGGCGTGATGGAGCACTTTTATTACTTAAATCACCACGGCGATGTTTTTTATAATATTGCTTATATTTTTCATCAAATACTGCAACTGCAATCACTCCCATGGCTGAACGATCACCCCATGCGTTAGAGTATGAGTCCCCAGCAGATGTGAAATAGAAACGGTTTACTCGATTATTTCCTGTTCTCCAGCCTTTGTAGTTTGCTGATTCGTAAGGATCAAGGACATACATTTTTTCATTTTGACGTAAATAGGATTTCTTCCCGCTAAGAATATTTCTCCCATCGACGGCAACAACAACGGCAATACGTTTGTTGCTAGTATTGCGTATACGTAATTGATAGCGTTTGCCTTTAATCGCTTCTAAATATGTACGCTGGGTCTTATAAGTGGGACTGTTTGTTGTGTACTGATTAAGTGCTCTACCACGATCATCAACAACATCAATTCGAACGGGAGAGTTGGAATATGAGTGTGATTGTTCACCCCAAGAGTTTTTTTTGGCTTGCGCAGTTGATGCGCCAATAGCTAATGATAAAAGTACTAATAACGAAGTAATAACTTTTAAATTTTTCATGATTGTTTCCTTTTTAAGTCAATCAATAGATATGACTTAAAAAGGAGTGATTTGTTCATTTTTTAATTTTCTGGTTCGTTTTCTTTGATCTTATGCATTTGGAGTAATTTATTCATTATGGAGGTAGCTAGGTCATTGCCACCTCGTGTCCCAAGTATAGTAATGCACGGTATACCAAGCTTTTCACAGTTATCCCAAAGGTATTGTTTGGCTTCTTCAGCACCACTGAAACCTACAGGTGTAGCAATAATGAGGGCAGGTTTTTTACTGCTATCATCATTTTTGATTTTCTCTAGTATTTCTAATAATCGAAATAATGCAGTAGGCTCAGAGCCAATTAAAATAATACTTTCTGGTAGGTAGGGTTTCCATAAATCAACAGCTACCATGCTACGTGTAAGTTTTTTTGATTTTGCTTGAGATATGATATTTGCTTTGTTAATAAGGCAAATAGGTTCGTTTTTTAGATATTTACTTTTAAGCCCGCACACAACATTTTCAGTATCACAGAGTAGCTCATAATCTTCATCAAGAGCTTCTAATGCTTTTTTTACAGCCTTTTTACTAAACCGAATATTTTCTAAAATAGATAGATCACCGCAAACTACAGACACCTGTCTGGCAATTTGTTTTTCTAAGAGGTTTAAATGCTCTAAGTTATAGTTTGCTTTCACGAATTCGGTGGAGTTTAGTTGTAGCTTTTGTGGGGATTTTTCGTATTTAATCATAGTGAAACGATTAGACTGCAAGGACAGCCTTTAAGGGGAAAGAGAACCTGTATTATAGATTAAATAAACCTATTTTTATCTACAAATCATCGAAAAAGAGGGGGGGTGGGTATTATTAAAACCTCTTTTAAGGGTTTAAGTCACTAAAAATATTGATATTTATTGATTTTACGATGATGGTTTTAATTTTTTAATAAAAAGTGAGCTAACTTTTTGTTTCCAGCAACATTAAAGTGACCATCAGATGGAAAAAAATAGTCTTTAGTGTCTTTCTTGAATAAGTCACCAAGCAGAACCATAGGCTTTTGAGTAAGAGCTTGTAGTTTTTCATCAATCTCTTGATATAGGTTATGTGTTATTTCAGGTTCTGGGTGAAGAATGTAAATTTTATAATTAAAAGCATATTCTTTGCTGAGCTTGTCGAGCCTATCAAATTCTTGTTTTGTTATTTCAAGTGCTTGATTAAACGTTTCTCTCAACTCATCAGGGTTATCACGAATCATGGGTAATATCTTGTAGTAGGCGACACGTAGTAAGTTAGAATGCTTTAACCCAAGTGCTATTAGGTTTTTTATAGGTCCCAAGTCTTCTTCTATTGAAGCAGTTTTTGAATTTAGTTCAACAGGCTCATAGGGTAAGCCTTGTTTGCGTTTACTAGCAGCTCCTATGTTGTCACTAAAGTCATTACCAGTGAAGAAGAAGAGATGAACCATCTTAGGAGACCATTTCTTGGTTTTAATAAAAGACTCTAAGCGATCAATTTCATAAAGTGTACTGGCGCCAGGTACAGCAAGGTTTGCACAACTTAGTCCACGAGTCTTGCAATAAAGCGCAGGAAATGCCTCGTCATCTGTTACGCCTTGAGCATAAGTAAATGAATCTCCAATGAAAATATCCGTAGGCTTTCCTATCGCTTCGGGCGCTCGATAACCGTCTTTAGTTATTGTTGTTACAGCATCAAAATCAGGTGTTGTAATTCTAAACGTTTCTCCTGCTTCAATATAACTGATTTTTTGCTTATTCCCCTCCATGTCTAAAATACTTGGACCTGGAGATATGGGTGTAACATAGCGACTCGCAATCTCACCAACCGCAAATACAACAGAGAGGCTGATGCTGAGAAGTAATAGGTTTCCTATTAAGTTTTTCATGGTTTTCCCTTGGTTTTTTAGAACAGCGTGTAGATGAATGGAGCAATCGCGGAACCTTGCGCTAATACTAATAAAGCACCAAGCAATACCATTATAAGAATGATAGGAGCTAGCCAGAACTTCTTTCGTTCTTTCATAAATGCCCAAAGGTCTTGTAGTAAATCAACCATAATAATTTCCTTTTCTAATACTTTTTTATGTAGTGTTTCGGCTAAAACGGCTTTTCCAAATGTTCTTTTTTTCGTACTTTGCTGATTTTTCGATAGGTATTAGTTTTTTTATCTAATTTTCTATTCATACTGTCTTTACCAAATATTTTGAGTAACATCCCGATGGGGAAAATCATCACGAAAAACATCAATCCAAGAATAATACGGGTGTTTATAAAACCTAAAACATTACCAATCTTGAGCCAAATATGGTTTACAGGGCGTAAAGTTTGAGGCGCAATAGCTGCAATCACCCAAAATACTACCATGACGATAAACGGCCACATTGGCCAAGTATCTTTTGTCTTATCACCAATCCAAGGGAAGATTAAACCAAAGATTAGGGCAAACATGCCACCCATGATAAAGCCGAATTTTCGTAAGTCAGATCTTGTTACTTCTGCTGTATTTATTTCGTTACTCATATCTATATTCCAAATAACCTAATCAGTGCCTTATTAATCTAGCGCAAATTCATTGCGCCAATCACCTTCTTCTTTCCATTCTGGCTGCGTGGTTTTGTCTACGAGGATATTCTCCATTACAAGAAAATCCATCTCGGTACGCATAAAACAGCGATAAGCATCTTCTGGTGTATTTACAATGGGTTCACCACGTACATTAAATGACGTATTTACCAGTACAGGGCAATCTGTTCTTTCTTCAAAGGCATCTAATAGATGATAAAAGCGTGGGTTTGTTTCAGGGTGTACGGTTTGTACACGTGCCGAATAATCAACATGAGTAACCGCAGGGATTTGTGAACGCGGTATATTAAGCTTGTCGATGCCGAATAGTTTATCTTGCTCAGCACTCATTTTAGTACGTTTGTCTTCTTTAACAGGTGCAACAATCAACATATAAGGACTAGGGCCAGTATGCTCAAACCAGTCAGAAACCTTGTCAAATTTAACAACGGGTGCAAATGGTCTGAATGATTCACGGTACTTGATTTTCAGGTTCATAGTCGTTTGCATTTTCGTGCTTCGAGCATCACCGATAATTGAACGTGCGCCTAATGAACGTGGACCAAACTCCATACGACCCTGGAACCATCCAACAACCTTTTCATCCTCCATTACCTCTGCAAGTTTTGGCATTAATGCATCATCTTCTAGCTCAATGTATTTTGCACCAACTTTATCAAGGTACGTTTTGATTTGGTCATTGGTGAACGATGGCCCTAAATAAGAACCTTTTGTGGCATCAGGCACTTGTAACGTACGAGGCTTTTCTTGATACTCATGATATACCGATAGAGCTGCACCGATAGCACCGCCCGCATCACCTGCGGCAGGTTGAATCCAAATTCCTTTAAAAGGGCCTTCACGTAATAAGCGACCGTTTGATACACAATTAAGTGCTACGCCGCCCGCTAGACACAAGTAATCCATCCCTGTTTCTTTATGGACAGATCTAGCAAGTCGCAAAACAACCTCTTCTGTCACCCATTGAATTGAGCGTGCAATATCCATTTCTTTTTGAGTTAGTTCACCTTCTGCTTCGCGCGCAGGTGAACCAAATAAATCTGCAAACTTTTTATTGGTCATGGTTAGACCCGTTGCATAGTTGAAGTATTTCATATTTAGACGAAAAGTACCGTCTTCTTTAAGGTCTATAAGGTTTTCTAAAATCAGATCAACATATTTAGGTTCGCCATAAGGTGCTAAACCCATAAGCTTGTATTCGCCTGAATTTACACGGAAGCCCGTGTAATAAGTAAAGGCAGAATAAAGTAGACCTAATGAATGCGGAAAATCAATCTCCCACTGTGGTGTAAGTTTATTGCCATCACCTAGCCACATTGAAGTTGTAGCCCACTCGCCAACACCGTCAAGGCATAAAACAGCGGCTTTTTCATAGGGTGAAGGATAAAAAGCTGAAGCGGCGTGAGATTGGTGATGCTCGGTAAATAATAAGCTTGGCATTTCATTTTCAGTAATACCAAAAAGGGACGATAACTCACGTTTCAATGTCTTTTTAAGAAATAGTTTTTCCTTTAACCAAATTGGGATAGCCGTAATAAATGAACGAAAACCACTAGGAGCATAAGAAAGATATGTTTCAAGAAGGCGCTCAAATTTTAATAAAGGCTTATCGTAAAATACGATGTGCTCGACATCTTTGTGTGTGATGCCTGCCTCTTTCATGCAGTATTTAATTGCATTGGCAGGGAATGCGGGGTCATGTTTCTTACGTGTAAAGCGTTCTTCTTGAGCGGCTGCGATTACGTCTCCATCGCAAATAAGCGCGGCGGCACTGTCGTGATAATAAGCTGCAATTCCAATGATATATTTTTTCATGTGCGGTATCTTTAATATTTATTATATTGAGAGAGGCTACCTAATCAGGCTTTCCTTAAAATAGTATCTCTGCTAACTAAGGCAAAGGAATGATAGTAGTAAATAGCTTAATAATTAACCAACTCGTGATGAATGGTTGGAACGATAGGATGGAGTGTGATGATAAACAAGTGTTTAAAAATTAATCACCTTAATAATTAGGCTCATGATGTTTTCTGGGAATTAACGCTGATGCTAAGCTACACTTAAAGTGTGCACTAGAGCGCTTATTAATAGTAATAATTAAAGCACTTCATTTTTATAAACACTTTTATTCTTCTACCCTTTAATCATACCAAATTATAAGAAAACTATGACAACATCAATACAAACAAATGAAAATAAAGAAATTAAAAAACTCCTCGTTGCTAACCGAGGTGAAATTGCAATTCGTATTTTACGAGCGGCATCAGAGTTAAATCTGTGTACGGTTTCTATTTATACTCATGAAGATCGTTTTTCCCCTCATCGTTATAAAGCTGATGAAGCCTATCAGATAGGTGCTGATGATGATCCTTTAATGCCTTATTTGAATATAGAAGGGATTATCACAACAGCAAAAATGAACCATGTGGATGCGATTCACCCAGGTTATGGTTTTTTATCTGAAAACGTAGAGTTTGCGCGTCGTTGTCGTGAAGAAGGCATTATTTTTGTAGGGCCTGCACCTGAGGTTATGGAGCAGCTAGGTGACAAGGTTCAAGCTAAGCAGAATGCTATAGATGCAGGTATTCCTGTTATCGAAGATAGCAAAGCATCACTTGATAACGTAGAAATTGCAATGGCAGAAGCGAAAAAAATTGGCTTCCCATTGATGATTAAAGCGGCATCAGGGGGGGGTGGGCGCGGTATGCGTATCTTACGCTCAGCTGATGAATTACCAACAGCGTATAATGATGCACGTAACGAAGCGGCAAAAGCTTTTGGTGATGATACGGTCTTTTTAGAGAAATACCTCGATTCTCCAAAACATATCGAAGTGCAGATATTAGGTGATAGCCACGGTAATTTAGTACATTTGTATGAGCGTGATTGTTCGGTGCAACGTCGCTTTCAAAAAGTTATTGAGGTTGCCCCTAGTGCGACTTTAAAAGAAGAAACACGTAAAAAGCTTTATGAATATGCTTTAAAAATCACGCGTCATGTTAATTACAGTAATGCCGGTACGGTAGAATTTCTCGTAGATAGCGATGAAAATATCTACTTTATCGAGGTAAATCCTCGTATTCAAGTAGAGCATACAATTACCGAAGAAATCACCGGTATTGATATTGTAAGAAGCCAGATTCACGTGGCAAATGGGTATAAATTATCTGACCCTCAAATCAACATAAAATCACAAGATGACGTGTCAATTCGTGGTTTTGCGGTGCAGTGCCGAATAACCACTGAAGACCCAACACAAAACTTTAAACCCGATTTTGGAACCATTATTGCCTACCGCAGTGCGGCAGGCTTTGGTATTCGTCTTGATGTTGGTGCGGCGTATGTTGGCGCAAAAGTTTCCCCCTTTTATGATTCGATGCTGGTTAAAATATCGGCATCTGGGCGAACGCTAGAAGGCGCAATTCAACGTGCACATCGTGCTTTGCGCGAGTTTAGAATTCGTGGCGTTAAAACCAATATTGGCTTTCTTTTAAATGTATTGGATCATCCTACTTTCCGTGCAGGTGAAGTTAAGGTTACCTTCCTTGAAAGTCACCCTGAGCTTTATAATGTTTCAACGCATCTCGACCGTGGTACAAAAACACTCAGTTATTTAGCTAATGTGATTGTTAACGGCAACCCTGATATTAAAAAGATAGACCCAGACCGTAGCTGTGCAACTGATTTTAGAAAACCTATTATTCCAAAGTTTGATGCATTAGCGGCTTATCCAGAAGGTACAAAAAATAAGTTAGATGAGCTCGGCGCTGATGGTTTTGTACAGTGGATTAAAGACCAAAAACACATCATGTACACGGATACAACCTTGCGTGATGCGCATCAATCATTGCTTGCAACACGTGTGCGCACCCAAGATATGATGAAAATTGCTGAAGGCTTGGCAAAAAATCATTCGCAACTTTTCTCATTAGAATTATGGGGTGGTGCAACCTTTGACGTATCAATGCGCTTTTTGCACGAATGCCCTTGGGAACGTTTACAAAAATTGCGTGAAGCGATTCCTAATATCATGTTCCAGATGTTATTTCGTGGCTCGAATGCCGTGGGTTACAAAGCATACCCTGATAACTTGATTGAGAAGTTTATTATCGAATCATGGGAGAACGGCATTGATGTTTTCCGTATTTTTGATTCGCTTAATTGGATTGAAGGTATGCGAAAATCCATTCAAGTGGTACGCGAACAAACAGGAGGCTTAGCCGAGGCAACTATCTGTTATACCGGCGATGTGCTTAATAAAGATAAGAGTAATAAATTCAATCTCAACTACTATCTTGATCTGGCAAAACAACTTGAAGATGCTGGCGCTCATACACTCTGTTTAAAAGATATGGCAGGTTTGCTAAAGCCGTATGCGGCGGAAGAGCTGATCCCTGCTTTAAAAGAAGCGGTTAATTTACCATTGCATTTGCATACGCACGACACCTCATCGATACAATCAGCAACTCTGTTAAAGGCGATTGAAAAGGATGTTGATATTGTCGATGCCTGCATGAGTTCGATGTCGGGCTTAACCTCTCAACCAAACCTCAATTCATTGATTGCAGCAATGCAAGGTCAGCCCCGTGAACAAGCTTTTGATTTGGACTCACTGAATCAATATGCAAATTACTGGGAAGACACGCGCGAGATTTATTACCCGTTTGAATCAGGTCTAAAAGCGGGTACGGCAGAAGTATACAATCACGAAATTCCTGGTGGGCAATATTCAAATCTTCGCCCGCAATCGATTGCGCTAGGGTTGGAAGACAGATTCGAAAAAGTAAAAGAAAACTACGCAGTCGTTAACAAAATGTTTGGCGATATTGTCAAAGTCACGCCATCGTCAAAAGTAGTGGGTGACATGGCTATCTTTATGACATCAAACGGTTTGACCGAAAAAGAAGTGATGGAAAAAGGTGGCTCATTAGCCTTCCCCGAATCTGTGCTTGATTTATTTAAAGGCAGTTTAGGACAAACCGCAGGTGGTTTTCCTCCTGAGTTAAGTAAGCTCGTTTTAAAGAAAGAAAAGCCTTTTACTGATCGCCCAAATGATCATCTTGAGCCTATTGATTTTGATAAAGAATTTTCTGAATTTAAAGAGAAGTTTGATGACACGCGCAGTTTCTTAGATTTTCTTTCTTATATGATGTATCCCAAGGTTTATGAGGATTTTTATCAACACCTTGAAGATTATGGAAACGTTGCCGTCATCCCAACGACAGCCTTTTTCTATGGTTTAAAACAGCGTGAAGAATTAATGGTTGAGCTGGGTAAAGGTAAGGTCATAATTATTAAATTGTTGTACCGCTCACCGCCTGATGATGGAGGAATCCGCACCGTTACTTTTGATCTGAATGGTCAAACGCGAAGTATTACAATAAGAGATGACTCGGTTAAATCAACTAAAAAGGTTAATCGCACAGCAATTGAAGAGAATGAAATAGGTACACCGATTTTAGGACGACTTGCCGCGATTACAGTTGAAGAAGGGCAAGAAGTTGAAAAAGATTCTCCTCTATTTGTAATTGAAGCAATGAAAATGGAATCAACAATAACGGCACCATTTGATGGTGTGATTAAAAAGATTCACCTAGAAATTGGTGAGATTTTAGAACAAGGTGATTTGGTTATTGAGTTTGAATAATACTCTCTCTCCCCAGCGGGGGGGAGGGCTGGAGAGGGGGGCAAATATCTACTATAGGTTTGAGCTTCTACCCCCTCCCTAACCCTCCCCCTACTAGGTAGAGGGAACTAAAACATATAAGAGAGTAAATATGTCCAAAAAAGACAGCGTAACACTAATAGATAACCGCACAGGAAAACAAATAGAGCTTGATCTCTTAAAGCCCACTAGCGGGCCAATGACAATGGATGTACGCAGTCTTTATAAAGAACTTGGATACTTTACCTACGACCCAGGTTTTATGGCAACTGCAAGTTGTTGGAGCGATATAACGTATTTGGATGGGGAAAAAGGTATTCTCGAATATCGCGGATACCCTATTGAACAACTTGCCGAAGAAAGCTCTTATCTTGAAACCTGTTACCTGCTATTACAAGGCGAACTACCCAATAAAAAAGAGCTGGAAGAGTTTGAATACACCATCAAACATCACACCATGTTGCATGAGCAACTGTTACGTTTTTATAGCGGATTTCGTCGTGACTCTCACCCGATGGCAATCATGGTTGGCGTGGTGGCCGCACTATCTGCCTTCTATCACGATGATGAAGATATTCATGATCCTGAAGACAGATTAAATGCCGCCCATAGGCTAATCGCAAAAATGCCAACCATTGCCGCATGGAGTTATCGCTATGCGCAAGGAATGCCGTTTGTGTACCCTGATAACTCACTTAGCTTTAGCGAAAACTTTTTACACATGATGTTTTCAATGCCAACGGAGGAGTACAAGGTTGACCCGTTGTTGGCGAAGGCGCTTGATGTGATTTTAATACTTCATGCCGATCATGAGCAAAATGCATCTACCTCCACAGTGCGTTTAGCAGGTAGCTCACAAGCTAATCCATTTGCGGTAATTGCCTCTGGCATAGCATCGCTTTGGGGACCAGCGCATGGTGGCGCGAATGAGGCGGTCATTAAAATGCTGACGGAGATTAATGATTCAGGCAAACCACTCTCAACCTTTATCGACCGCGCAAAAGATAAAAGTGACCGTTTTCGTTTGATGGGATTTGGTCATCGTGTGTATAAAAATCATGATCCTCGCGCAAAAATCATTCGTGAGATTTGCCATGAAATGTTGGCACAAAATAAATGCCAAAACCCTGAACACCAAAGACTTTTGGATACTGCAATGGAGCTAGAGCGAGTTGCATTAGAGGATGATTACTTTAAATCTCGAAATTTATACCCTAATGTTGATTTTTATTCGGGGATTATCTTTTTAGGCATGGGGATTCCACTCAATATGTTTACGGTACTGTTTGCGGTAGGTCGTACAGTTGGTTGGGTGTCACAATGGAACGAGATGATGGGCGACCCACAATCAAAAATTGGTAGACCGCGTCAGCTGTATACAGGTTCTGCGACACGGGAGTATAAAGACATCAAGAGTCGCTAGTTTTTGCAGAAAAGAGTTCCTTAAGGAAAATCCTGATTAAAAGCACCCACAATAGTGAGGTTTTAATGGTTTTACCTTACCACCCCCCCTCTTTTTCGCTGTTTTGTATTAATTGCTCCAAAAGTATTGGCATATTAGCCCCACATCTCCGTACCCTTCGACTCCGCTCAGGGAACTACTGCTGAGTAGCTCCCTGAGCAGAATCGAAGGGTACAGGAAGCATATAAATACTTTCAAACACAAAAAAAGCGAACCGAAGTTCGCTTTTTTTGTGTTTCTTTTCTAATCAATTCATCTTACATGATCAGAACCTAACGCCTCCTCTTAGATTTGCTTGTCTAATACCAACTAAACCAAGCATCATCATAAGTAGTATCAATGCCCATTCACTTAAGGTTGGTACGGCTGTTGGTGCATACTTTTCAACAAAATTTTGCGCTACAACTGGGGCACCAGCAACTACAGCTACACTGAATATTTTATTATCCAATGGATCACCCCCAATATCTGAAACTGACTGGAACCCAGCAGGTTGCACCTGCTCAATTTGGTAATCACCTGGTGTTGAGTATGAAGCACTAGGCACTACGTTTACAAAAGTATAGTTACCTGTAGCATCTGTGAGTGCTGTTATTGGTTGACCTGTAATCAAATCAATCACAGGATTTCCATTAACATCTAGTAGATTCATTACTACACCTTCTATTGGATCATCTCCAACACCATCATTATCAGTATCTTCAAGTACTTGACCTGTAATACTGCCGACAGAGGCATAAGCATAGTTTTGACTAAGGTTATCCTGCCCTTCTGCCAAGGTTACAGCAGAAGTAGAATCAATACCGCCATCTGGATCAACGGTATTTGTTAACCCTGATAATGCTACTGAGGCTGTATCAACTGTTACTACATAGTCACCTGGTGGTAAATTATTAAATAAATACTGACCTCCGCCTGCTGTAACTTGTGTTATAGCAACACCATCACCATTACCTAAATCAATACCTGCAGGTGGGGTTAATGTAACCGTTACATTATCAAGCAGTGTATCACCACCATCTAGCAAACCATCGTAGTTAATATCTTGCCAAATAGTATCACCGATAGAACCTAATGCTACATAAGCAAAGTCTTGATCTAAATTATCAACCAAGCCATCTAGCGTGACAACTGATGTTGAATCTAAGCCTCCATCTGGATCGACAGTATTCTTATTTAACAATAGTGCTGGCAAGGTTGTCTGATCAACCGTTACAGTATAAGCACCAGCAATTAGGTTTGCGAATGAGTAGCTACCATCACCACTTGTTACTGTAGTAATAGGGTTACCAGCACCTGCTCCTAAATCAATCCCTGGGGCAACTAATGACACTGTTATACCATTAAGGCCTTCTCCGGCATCAAATACACCATCGTTATCAATATCATGCCAAATGGTATCTCCTATAGTGGAAGGTATAAAGTAAGCAAAGTCTTGCGTGGTATTCACATCACCTAATGCGAGCACAACTGTTGAGGTTGAATCCAGTGTTGCATCAGGGTCTACCGTATTATTACCTTGCAATACTACTGGTAGATTAGCTTCATCAACGGTTACCGTGTAAGTACCCGCAACAAGATTAGAAAACAGATAATCTCCATCACCACTAGTATTAACCGTAAATGGTCCACCTGGCCCTGTTAACGTTACCGTAACACCGTTTAATCCCTCGCCAGCATCAAATGTACCGTTATTGTTTTTATCATGCCAAACTTTATCACCTATAGATGTGGGCACGTAATAACCAAAGTCTTGAGCTAGATTCGAAACACCTGCAACAATAGTTACAGCGGATGTTGAGCCAATTCCACCATCAGGGTCGACCGTGTTGTTCCCCTGTAAAGCTACCGGTAAGCCTGCTTGATTAACTGTTACCGTGTAATTACCAGCAACAAGGTTAGAGAACAAATAATCACCATCAACGCTAGTAATAACATTATACGGTCCACCTGGACCCGTTAGCGTAACAGTAACACCATTCAAGCCTTCACCAGCATCAAACGTGCCGTTATTATTAATATCATGCCAAACTTTGTCACCTATTGCTGCTGGAGCATAGTACCCAAAATCTTGATCAAGAACATTAGCACTAGAAGCTAGCAAAACAGTCGATTGCGAAGGTGTTCCGCCATCAGGGTCTACCGTATTATTACCCTGCAATGTTACTGGCAAAGTAGTTTCAGTAACTGCCACTGTGTAAGTTCCAGCAATCAAGTTAGGGAGCAAATAATCACCTGTAGCATTGGTTTGAATCGTAATACTATTACCAGGCCCGCTTCCTAAATCAACACCAGGTGCTGATAGACTAACATCTATATTATTTAAGCCTTCACCAACATCAAATACTCCGTTGTTATTGATATCATGCCAAACTTTGTCTCCAATACTACCTAAAGTCGCTAAATCAATATAGTAAGCAAAATCTTGAGCTAGATTATCTTCATTCGCCGCTAAAATCACAACAGACGTTGAATTATTATCACTCTGAGGGTCAACCGTGTTATTACCAATTAAGTAGGCAGGTAAACTACTTTCAACTACCTCAATTGTGTATTGCCCCGCAGGAAGATTACTAAACAAATAATTACCATTAGCATCTGTTTGAACAGTAATTGCAGTAGCATCACCTGCACCAAGATCTATCCCAGCAGGAGGAGTAATCTGAACCGTTACTCCTACTAGCTCTTCTCCAGCATCAAAGACACCATCGTTGTTAAGGTCATGCCAGATTTCGTTACCTATTGATCCTGCATAAACTTGCGCCGAAACTGTATTTGATAATACTGCATTTGTTACATTATCAGCTTTCGCAGATGCTGTATTTGAGTAGATATCCCCATCATTATTTCCTGTTGTTGAGTACACTAAATTTACAAAACAAGTACCACCTATTGCCATATTCATGTCACGAACACGTACTGCCGTCACGGCTGACTTAGTATAACCACAGGTCGTCAATGAGGCTGCAACAGTCGTACCACCGCCACACCATGGCGTACTACCAATACTATTACCACCAACAATTGCATTTGATAGCGCAACAGGACTAATATCAATTGTTGTCACAGCTGGATCAATATTTGTAAACCAAAATGTTGGCGTACCTGTACACTCACCACCATTTGTATCGAAAGTTACATCATCAAATTCAAACGTTCCTTGGAAGTTAGAAGCTGGCGTGCGTGCAAAAGGTACTGCGTTTCCGACTGCAGGTGAGAAATCAAAACTACCTGCATTTCCATCATTATTGAAAGGCATCAGGTCGATAACATCCAAATTTGGTAGCGCCGTTGTGGTCGAACCATTTCTAATACCAATACTAAACTGCATCCAGTTTGATAAAGGCCCGGCATTAACTTCATTCAGCGGTGTTTGAATACTTTTAATCATAAATAAAGAAGTAGGAACTGAATTCGATATACCGGCATTAGCTTCACGTTGAGCAGGAGTACTTGAGTCGGCAGGAGACTCAATAAGAGCATAGTTTTGCATAGCACCATTTGGCGCTTTAACTCCTACGGTGACATTAAAATCTAGGTTTCCATAATTAGTGCCTGTTTCTTGAGCACCTAAATCCCAAATTAAAATACTTTCATCACCCGTACCGCCATTAAGTGTTCCACATGGACGACCTTGAGCAATTAAATCAGCGACATGAGTATTACAAAGTGCATCTGTAACAGGCGAAATGACAACGGGTTCTGCAAAGTTAGTCGCTACGCCCCCAACCGGTGTATATGCACCTGTCACTGTTCCACTTACATAGGATAGTCCTTGGGGAAGCAGATCTTTAATGGTTACATTAGCTGTTTCAGAAACAGGAGCATCGGTTGTAAAACTAGGCGTCAAAGAAACATTTACTGTATCACCTGATTGAACAACTGTAGGTGTCATAGTTTTAAGGACTCTCGCTTTTGCATTAATCATGATGATACGATCACCATAAGCCGTACTCTGATGAGTCTGAGTATAATCAAGCGGTGTGTAAGTATTACCAACAAACTGATTACCCGTTATTTCACTTTTATACGTTGCATAGTTTACCAACAATGTATTTTCAGGAATAATATCACCAGCAAAATGCCCATTTTGAGTATATAAAAACGTAGTGCGCGCTCGCTGCTTAATTCTCATCCCCATAGCCAAAGAGATAGGTAAAGCAGGTGCAGAAACTCTTACCTTTGAAACAGCGCCTGTATTAGAAGCAATTGCGGCTGTCAATGTTGGATACCAAGTACCTGGATCATTACACTCCGTGACTACCTCATTGCCATTTCCACTAGGTGGTACTGTAGGGTCTGGTGGCCATGATCCAACATAGCCTGTTCCATATTCCACAGTTATTCCAGGAACAGTTTCTGTCGATCCCCAGTTAAGATCTACAGCATGCAGAGAGTCATCTAATAACGTACCTGGATAGTCAGTAGCATTTATTGCAACCATTTCATAGGTATCAGTATCAATGACATCACATAAAACAGGATTAGCAATAGCAGAACCACCTAGGTTTTGATAAGGCTGAAATGTACCGAACAGACCACCACGTGTAATAACGCCATCTCCTGTTCCTACACTCGTTGCATCTGTGGTCTTTGTACTCCAAGCAACATTATCCCATTCAGGTTGTTCTGCAACCTCATCACTCCAACCGATACGATAGTTTTTACCGCCAGAACCCCTTTTTCCAAAAAGAATTGTTGCCGCACAGTTATCTAACTCACTTTCACGAATTGGGTTTCCACCACCATCAACACCACCCCCAAAGTTAGCTCCACCCGAAATACCGACAGGATCAAAATTTGTTAGACAGTTATTAATTATTAAAGAATTATCATCCGCAGTGTTTGCAACACCGTCAGGACCATTTGCAGGAACATCACTTAAAGGAACGAAAACACGCATCGTACCAGCTGCTGCTATTTTTCTTGTAACAGGCAGCGAAGCACCAGCGCTATTTTTTGTTGGTGCATTCGTTAATGTACCATCTATATGACTCATTGTTACTTGAATTTGCTGAGACCCGAGCGCTACAGGTACACAGCCTATTGTTGACACACCCGGCGCGACTGGCACTCTTCTATCTGGATCAACGCCCCCTAAAGGGTTAGGAGTCGCTGGATAAACTTCGTTGACAAAGTAATCCATTTCACAAGGATTTAAACCTGTAGGAAATGCCGCATCAATAAAATTTGGCTTAGCATCCCAAGTAATAAGTTTAGCATTGGGCGATATACCTGATAGATCATCTTGAAAAGTGACTGTTGCATCACTTCCCCCCGATAAAGCCTCATTACCTAGTGGGCCAACCGCAGTGTCAGTTGCGCCAGCAACCTCATCTACCTCAACCTGAAAAAAGTAACGTACCTCAAAGCCTGGATTTCCAAGGTCATCTGAAACTCCAAATATTGTAGTATAATTAGCTTTTTGAACATTCCAACGAGGTGCTGCTGTTACCGTTAATAGATTAGCATTATTACCTTCCAGCACACCATTAGTAGCGGATGCAGAGCCAATGGTATCAGTTATTGTGAATGATATATCGCCAGGTTGAGCACCGTTGGCAGCATCACCCTCAACTCTTATAGGAAAAGGAGAATCTTCTGCATACGAGCCTGTCCCATTAGTATCGAAACCTGATCGAACACAAGTGATTGTTTTCTTGTCAGCTGAAAGAGAACTACCTGCCAAACAAAAACCGGGAACCGAATCAAAAATAAAGCCTGCTCCTGCTGGCAACGTTCCTGTTAACGTGATGTTATCCTCACCTACACTTGGAGTACCAACCCAACTAAAGGCAGCTTGCACTGTAAAAACATCGTTTGTTCTTATTATCAAATCACCTGCATAAGTATCATCTGCTCCATTGCTAGGAGTACCATTATCTAAATAGCCTACATCTGCCGACATATCACAGCCTGGAACACCATTGGCATTTGTATTGATCGCAGGACAAATAACATTGCCATTTACTTGATCACCTACGGTACTCAAATTGCCTGCTACGCCTCCAGAATTAAGATAAGTCGTAAGCATGGTTAAGTTTGCAGAATAAGCTGAAGTGCTTATAAATGTTGTGAGGAAAGTAGCCCCTATAAAACCTATTTTTTTATATCTATTTTGCATTTCAGCATCTCCATAATCCTTATTAATTATTACCCAAGGGTGCATAAATTTATTTTTATCAAACACTATATTAGTGTTATGCACCTGAATAAAAGCTGAACCTATAAAATTTACTAATAAAAGATAACTATGGATTTGGTATTGCTGTTAATGAAAAAAGAATAACGAAGTGAGACTCTCTTAAATTAGAGCCCTTTGCACGAGTGAGTACCAAAAGAAAAACAAGATAAAAAGTCACTAACTGAGTAGAAAACGATGCAAGAGCAACACATTTAATTTAGCACCTGACTCTTGTGGAAATAATACTATCGAGGCTACTTCACACCCAGTTTTTTAAGCATATCATCGCTCGCTTTTATCAACGCGGCTGTTATGCCTGCCTCGCCTGCTGAATGACCTGCACCTTGTACCACAAAAAAATCTGCATTAGGCCAAGCTTTGTGTAATTTATGGGCGTGTTCTAGTGGACAAATCATGTCGTAGCGCCCGTGGATGATGTATCCGGGAATATCTTTTAAAATTGAGGCATTATTTAATAATTGGTTTTCTTCTAAAAAACTATTATTTATAAAATAATGCGCTTCTATGCGCGCCACGCTTAATGCGGTACGCGGATCACCAAAGTGTTCTAATATTGAAGAGCTGGGTAATAGCGTTGCGGTACGAGCCTCCCATAACGACCAAGCTTTTGCCACCCTCATTCTTGCTATCTCATTACCGCCTGTTAAGCGCTTATGATAGGCGTGTAATAGATTGTTTTGCTCGTCTTTTGGAATGGGTGCGATAAAGTCTTCCCAATAATCTGGGTAGATACAGTTTGCGCCTTCTTGATAGAACCATTTGATCTCTTTGGGTGTTGCTAAGAATATTCCACGAACAATTAAGCCTGATACTCGTCTTGGATGTGCCTGAGCATAGGCTAACGCGAGCGTAGAACCCCACGACCCTCCTGCTACAACCCATTGTTTGATGCCTAGCTTTTCGCGGATTTTTTCCATATCTGCTATTAGGTGTTGGGTGGTATTATTTTCTAACGAGGCATGAGGGGTAGAGCGCCCACAACCGCGCTGATCAAATAAAATGATGCGGTATTTTTCGGGGTTAAATAGTTGCCGATGATATAACTCGCAACCAGCACCTGGCCCACCGTGTAGAAAGACTACGGGTACACCGTCTTCACTCCCGCATTCTTCCACATAGAGTTGGTGGGGTTCATCAACAGTTTCATCTGCCTTTAAATAAAAATGATGGTTTTCGTGAATGGGGGGGTAGAGTTCGTTCATAGTGATGAGAATAATAGAGTATTTTTAGGCATAATACCGAACTATTAATCACCACTAAGAAATGCGCTGTTGATTGAAGTGAACGCCAGCATTGCTGGTATGACAAGTGTTGATGATTGATGACTTTCAATAGATAAAAATAGGTAAGCTTGCCAAATGGAAATATCAAAGAAACTTCGCCATCTTACTGGCAAGGCCATCAGTGATTTCTCTATGATTCGTGATGGGGATAAATTATTGCTGGGCTTATCAGGCGGTAAAGATTCACTGAGTTTGCTCCATATTCTTTTGCATTTTCAACGCCACGCTCCCATAAAGTTTGAACTTGCCGCGATGACAGTTGACCCGCAGTCAGATGATTTTGACCCTAGCCCCTTAATCCCTTATTTAAAATCACTCAATGTTGAATATTTTTATGCCAAAGAACCCATTTTAGAGATGGCTGATAGCCATATGGAAGGAGACTCGTACTGTTCATTTTGCTCACGTATAAAACGTGGCGTTATGTATAGCACGGCACGAAAAAATGACTGCAATGTTTTAGTGCTAGGTCAGCATTTAGATGATTTAGCCGAAAGTTTTATGATGTCTGCATTTCATGGTGGAAAACTAAAAACAATGAAGGCGCATTACACCAATGATGAAGGTGATTTGCGAGTAATCCGCCCGCTTGTTTATGCACGCGAGAGGATGTTGGCAGATTTTGCAAAAACGAATCAATTACCCGTGATTGCAGAGAATTGCCCCGCTTGTTTTTCAAAACCTACCCAACGCGAACACATGAAACAGCTACTTACCAAAGAAGAAAAGTCCAATACCAGCTTATTTGGGAGTTTATTAACTACAATGAAGCCTTTAATGTCACAAGGCTTACCAAAAACGTAATTTAAGGAAGCTCTGAATGAAATCTCGTCATTCTGGTGAATACCCACTACTGTCCGAGAAAAATTATGCCAAATAGCCAATAGAGGTTGCAGTACCTAAATTTGCAGGGTAAAACCCTCTGATACGACTCAGAACTAAGGAACTGCAACCATGTACAGAAATACCCGATTTGGCGAACTAATGAAAGGACTTTCTCGCTCTTCTTTCGAGAAAATAGTAAAAGAGCATGATTTCGACAAACACAGCAAAGGTTTTAAGAGCTGGGATCAACTCATAGCCATGATCTATACACAACTTTCAGGCTGTCGTAGCCTGAGACAATCAAAACTACCGGCAGAGCCGGTAGTTTTGATTGTGGGACTGATAACTCTGAAGACATATTAGAAGACAGTCTTGTTGAATTTAAAAATCGCCGTCCTCGTGCTAAACATATCAATCATTATTTTGGCACTCCCATCAGAAAAGTTGTTGTAAAACGTGCCGACAAGTCCACGCCAATTGTTCTTGTTACAAACGACTTAGACCATACTGCTGACGAAATTGCGCTGATGTATAAACAGCGTTGGGGTATCGAACTGTTCTTTAAGTGGTTGAAACAAAACCTAAAAATAAAACAATTTTTAGGTCGTAGTGAGAATGCGGTGAAAATTCAAATATATACAGCATTGATTACTTACATATTGACGCATCTTTATCGCATAAGAAATAAGGGAAGGCTGACTTTAAAAATGTGCTTAATAGAATTAAGAAGTGGCTTATTTCAACGACCCATCGTCGAGGATGAAATGATACGGAAACGAAGGCAATACAATCAAGAATTAAAGGCTTTTCAAAGGGAGCTTTATATTTGATATATTATCTCGGACAGTAGTGGGTATTCACCAGTATGACGAACGTATGTTATATAATAATCAAAGGGTTATAGCTTCATACAACGGCATTGCCACCCCCCCATATTTTCGATGATTTGTAGCCATTTTCAAATACAAATCATCGAAAATATGGGGGGGTGGGTTATAAAAATAGTGCTTTTTAAAGCGAAATTAACACTTAGATTCACATTCCAAATGCATAACTTGCAACGAGTAGAAAAAGCGACCAGTTACTTGTAGCCTTCCGCTTTTTCTCCGCAAGAGATGTTAGCAATGAAAAATCACAAGCAACTGATCTATG